>Ga0209786_1000679_pt1 | contig 10782 bp, 7 predicted proteins | sample WorMetilvaeELBA2_FD_187405 | JGI IMG/M metagenome (GOLD analysis project Ga0209786, IMG submission 187405) | Marine gutless worms symbiont microbial communities from Max Planck institute for Marine Microbiology, Germany - Olavius ilvae ELBA.2... ...
TCACAGCAAATTAACTGTTTAACTAAATCTGTTTCGAGATTCTGTGCAAAGCAAAGCGAGAAAATCGGCCGGACTTTGCTGAAAAAATCGAACCATGTAAAATAAATTGGCCCAATAAAATATCTGCCTTCGCGGGAATGACCGGAGGATAACTAAAAGGTACTCTATTTAACCGCCGGTTTAATAATACAATCGTGCTTGGTATCCCTCCCAATCCTTAAGAAAATGCACAAGTTTTAAAAGATGAGACTTTTGATTATTATCATCTGAAACTTTACCGGCCCAACAGCTAGCTTGCTGCAGGCCTTATGAAACGCACCTTGCGGGGCGCGACGATCCAGATACCGATGACTGAAACCACATGGATTGCCAGAATGCCTTGCAGGGCAGGTAAATAGGTCCCCTGGGTATCATAGATGAGACCCGCCAGCCAGGGGCCGAGAGCGGCTCCGATTCCAGTGGCTGTTTGAATGACACCGAATATGAGGCCAAAATTGTTGCCTTGAAAGATATCTGCCTGGCTAGAAGAATAGATCGTCGATGTGCCTCCCGAGCCAAGACCGTAGAAAATGGCGAAAGCATAGATCAGGATCGGTATTTGCGCATCTGAGAAAATCAGAAACGACGTACCGGTAAATGTCAGAACACTGAAGACCGTGAAGGTGGACTCTCTGCCGAATCGATCGGAGAAATATCCGCCCACAATTCCACCAGCGGAACGAAAAATTGCAGCCAGCCCCAGGATGGTGGCCGCAAGAATCGTCGGGTAGCCCACGTCATCCATATATGCAACCGCATGAACAAACAGGCCTGAAAATCCGGCGCCACTTAGGATGCTGATAAGACCCAGGGTCCAAAACCGATAAGATTGCAGCGCCTCAGGCAAAGATGGGCCGCCATTGCGCTGCGGCATACCCTTGCCGGGCGAGGCGTCCGGGTCACCCAACTGCGTCAGCCCCTTCTCCCGGGGGCTGCCCCGCTGAAATATGGTCAGCAGAGGAAAGAGAACGATAAACACGAGCCCTCCCAGCAGCAGGTATGCATGTCGCCACCCCACCGTCTGGATGGCATACTGTATGAGAGGGATCAGAATAAGCGTGCCCACCCCTCGCCCGGAGTGGGCTATGCCGAGAGCAAGGGCTCGATGCCGGAAAAACCAGTTCGATACAATAATTACATTGGGGATGAATCCAATATGCGTGACACCGGCTGCCATCAGGATTCCGTAACAAATGTAAAGGTGCCATAGAGAGGAGATAAAGGCCGAACTCAAAACTCCAATAGTGAGAACGATAACCCCGAACGGCATGATCCTGCGAGCACCGAACCGGTCAAACAGCCAGCCGACCAAAGGACCGCAGGCACTGAACACAAGCATACTGAGGGAGAAGGCCACGGCCGTATCCGCTCTGGTCCAGTGAAATTCTTTTAAAATGGCCAGGTAAAAAATCGAAAACGACCCATTGGTGGACCCGCCGACAGCCAGCGTGAGAAAAGAAATGCCTACCACGATCCAACCATAATAAAGTCGCGGTCTGCGAGGGGCAATAGACGGTTCCTTCATTTTGCAGCGGCCATGGCTTTGATTTGATTTATATCTGATAACACCCGCTGCCATTTGGAATCGTCTAAACGCCGGAGCCAAAGTTCACCACTGGACAAAATGGCAAACAGATCATTATCTGTTTGAACAAATCGCTCAACCATCTGCCGCGCCCACGGTGCCGGCGGCATGCCATCGGCAGCAATCTGCCAGGTCTGTCCGCCATCGTAGGATTCCTCGATGCGTCCATTTCTTGAGACGCCATCGGCCGGTCCTGCAATCAGGTGCCGGGCATCGGCCGGGTCGACCCATACCGCGCGAATATAACACTGGTATATGCTCTGCCAACTGCGGCCGCCGTCAGCCGAGCGATAGAGACCTCCGCCGGTCGCGGCGGTGACCAGATCCGGGGAGCTCGGGTGGACGGTGATTGAATGAACATCGGGATGAACCATTGTTCCCAGCTCGCGATTAAAATCCGGCTTGCCATCGCTGCCTTCCGCCAACTTCCATGTTTTACCGCTATCGTCGGAAATCAATACTCCGCCGACTTCAACCGCCGCGTACATGCGGCCGCGATGGTTGTCAGGTTTCGCAAGGGCGAATCCGCGGATACAGCCCGCCTTGGGCGAGTATGGCAAATACCAGCCGTTCATGTCGCGAAATCTGCCAATTTCCGGTTTGCTGCTCCAGGTTTTCCCGCCGTCATTTGAAATAAAAATACCGGCGGGTTCCGTTCCGATCAGGAACGTCAGCGGTATATGGGATGAACCGGCTATCCAGCGGACATGCCGAATTGAAAGCCGGTCATTGCTTGCATGCCAGGATTTACCTTTGTCAGAAGAGCGCCAAATGCCATCAGTCGTGCCGGCGACGATCACGCCGTCCGACACCGCAATGCTGGTGAAGGCTTTATCCTGCAGCACATGCCTGACGATTTTCCAGTCACCGTTGGATTGGGTAGCAATGAATAGTCCGATGGCCGTGGCGATGTATAAGATGGTCGACATTTGCTTTTCTCCGGTATGATGGGGATTAAGGAAGTTGTGCTAATCGATTTAATACAGAAGGTAGAATCGAATACGTTAGCCGTCAACCAAGGGCAGATCGAAAATTGGGGTGAGCTTTAAAACAGATCTCGTAATTTACTTTTAAAATGAGTTGACATAAAATGCAAAAAACTAACAACTAAGATACTAGGCTTTTTCCAAGACCGTGTTCGAAAAAGTGGCCCCAAAGGGGCGGCAATGGCGCGGTTTGTAGGTTTTAGGTTTCAGGTGTCAGGTAACTGAGTTGCTAAATCCTGACACCCGAACACTGACACCTGACACCTTCGGCAACTTACAACATGTTGTTAGAAAAAAAATAATGGCCTAAAAGGCGAAATGGTTGTTTCAAGGCGAAAATGCTTCAGCTTTCCAGGTGATATTTTCTTTTTTTGCCATCCACTGAATGCACCACGGCCTGGATGGTTTTGAGCTGATTGCCATCTTCTACGACCAGGAAATCCAGATCGATTTTTGTGCCGTTTTCATCGAAAAAGTCGGCACAACTGACATAAAAATTCCCTTTTTTGACGATGCCTTCGTGAAGCTTGTCCAGTTTTAGACTTAAAAGCTTACCCTCCACGGCATCGTAAATGTAGAATGTTCCGTTGACCATTCTTGTCTCGATATAGTTCAGCATGCTGGTTTTTATATTTTCCCTGAGCGCACCTTTGATCGTGGGATCATTGGCGGCGAAAACAGCGGGGGCGGCGAGGGTGACCACTATAGCCAACACGGCTATCTGAAACCATCTCATTTTGCGGTATATTAAACTTTTCATGATATCCTCCTGAGGTATCGTTTAATGGTTGGCTTCGCGCTCCACGGTTGCACGAAAAGCACCTTATGGTTGATAGATCCTGCGGCTAATAATTTATTCCGGTTTTTTTGGGCTGAATTTTTTGCAGACTGCCCTTAATTTCGAAATTTGATTTTTATAAAATCGATTTGCTTTCTAAAATCACTTAAATTAAATATAGTTGGAGAGCCGGCTGAATATGAGACAAGATAGCGGGTTATCTGGGTTGTCCTTAACATTGCGAAAATTTCATTTCGTAGGGTGGGCTGTGCCCACCAAACATCGCTGATTTATTATGGCAACGGTGGGCAGAGCCCACCCTACGCCGACATTACCGGGATCTACCAGAGGTGAACTCAAGTGAAACCATTTAAATTTCGTTTTACCACGTTTTTTTGGCGATAATGAGCATCCTTAGCTTTTTTTTCGCATTTACTGAGTTTCTTCCAACGCTAAAACGCACAGGATCTAGATAATATTGAAAACGCTTATTCTGACAGAAAAACCTTCGGTGGCAATGGATTTTGCACGGGGACTCGGGATCCGGGGCAAAAAAGACGGCTACATTGAAAACGACCGGTATATCATTACCTGGGCCGTGGGACACCTGGTGGAACTCTATGAGCCCCAAGACTACAATCCGGCCTTGAAAAAGTGGAGTTTCGACAATCTGCCGATCATTCCGAAATCCTACAAATACAAACCGATTAAAAGGACCGAAAAACAGCTCAATATCATCCGGCGGCTTTTGGCGGGAAAAAACATCGATCGGATTGTCGTGGCAACCGATGCGGGACGGGAAGGTGAAGTGATTGCCAGAACGGTGCTTTTGACCGCCCGTCCCGCAAAGATGATGGAAACATACCGGTTCTGGACCAGCCAGGCCCTGACTCCCGGAGTCGTTAAAAACGGCATGGATTCTCTGCGGCCGGCCGCCGAGTACGACCGGTTATGGGACGCCGGAAGGGCGCGGCAAATCGCCGATTGGCTTGTGGGCATGAACGGGTCCCGGGCGGCGACCATCCGGCTGAAGGATCTGTTCAGCATCGGACGGGTCCAGACGGCGGTTCTGGCCCTGCTGGCGGCGCGCAGGGCCGAGCGTGACAACTTCAAGCCGGAACCCTATTGGCTGGTACGGGCAACCTTCAAGGGGGAAAAGGGGACCTGGCAGGGATTATGGAGCCATGCAGGCAAAAACAGGATCACTTCCCGCCAGGACGCCCGCAATATAATCGACGCGATTGCAGACCGGCGGGGCGTAGTGACATCTTCTAAAAGAACCAAAAAAAGCCAGCCGCCGCCGCTGCTGTATTCCCTGACGGATCTCCAGCAGGATGCGAATATCCGTTTCGGCTTTTCCGCCAAACAGACCCTTGAGATCGCCCAGGGTCTGTATGAAAAGAAAAAATGCCTGTCCTATCCCAGGACCGATTCACGGGTACTGGGCTCCAAGAACATCGCCATGGTGCAAAACCTGATCCAGCGATTGACAAAACAGTATCCCGAGATTTTCGTCGGAATAGATCCGAAACTGACGGGTGCCGGCAACCAACGGGTATTTAATGACGCCCGCTTGACCGACCACCATGCCCTGATACCAATGGCACCCCTGCCGGCGAGCAGCTCCGACCGGGAGCGCAAAATTTATGACATGGTCTTGAAACGGTTTGGCGCAGCCTTTTATCCGGACTGGATTTACGAGGTCCGCGAGATACTGACAGAAGTTGACGAAAGCCAGGTGTTTCATACCACGGGCCGAATGACCATTCGACCGGGCTGGCAATCGCTTCTGACGCCGGGGTCCGGGAAAAAAAGGGTCGACGCTCGTGAGCAGCCTCTGCCCCCGCTGGAAAAGGGGGACGCGGGCGATGTCGTAAGCAGTGAGATAGAGGATAAAAAAACCGTGCCGCCGCCTGAATACACGGAAGCGCTGCTTTTAAAGGACATGACCAATCCCGGCCGGTACGTGAGCCAGACAGATCTCAAAAAAATCTACCGCGGCGATGTCGGGCTGGGAACCCAGGCAACCCGGGCCCAAATCATAGAGACCTTGCTTGCCCGAAATTATGTGCGCCGGGAAAAAAAGACCCTGCTGGCAACGAAAAAAGGTATGTTTTTGATCGACACCCTGAAAAAATTTCGGGTGGCCGGCACGCTGGCCTCACCGGAGAAAACGGCCTTATGGGAAATGGAGCTGGGGCGGATTTCGGCCGGCCAGGGCTCGGTGGACACGTTTCTTGATGACATCGAAAATTTTGTACAGGATGCGGTCCGGGAGTTTTTGGAAAGCAATACCGGCGAGGTTCAACGCGAAGCGGTTGGGCGTTGTCCGGAGTGCGGCCGGGATGTCGTGGACGGCTACAAGACCTATGAGTGCTCCGGAAAAAGAAAGGCCGACGGCGGGTGCCGCTTTGTCATCTGGAAGAAAATAGCCGGCAAGCGTATCTCGGCCGGCGCGGCGGCCATGCTGTTGAACGGCAGGGCGGTGGGACCCTACAGGGGGTTTGTGTCCAAAAAGAAAAAGCGGTTTTCAGCCTCCCTCAAACTGGTGCGCCAAAATGGAATTTGGCAGGTTCAATTCATGTTCGACAACTCCGGCCCGGAACCATCAGCCAGGGCGCAGCCGGACGCTTTGGATGGTGCCGGTGCCATCAGGGGAACTGCTGAAACCCCAGTTGATTTCGGGCTGTGCCCCGTCTGCGGCGGGAAAATCATCAAAGGCAAACGGGGCTATGGGTGTTCCAACTGGCGGCCCCGGGATGGCGGCTGTCGCTTCGTGATATGGGAGATGATCGGCGGAAAAAAACTCACGCCTGCCAATATAAAAACACTCACCGCGGGCAAGACCACCCGAAAATATGTATTCAAGGAGGAAAGCGGCCAAAAATACCGGGCCAAACTCAAGCTTGCAAAAGGCGGTGATGGTAATTGGCAGCCGGTGATGATCGAAAAGGAAAACTACTACAGAGAAGGCCAAAATTAAGTAGACATAAAAGCGTCCAAACCAAACCCGGGCAAGCCGGAATTGAAGATTGAAGATTGAATATTTGTTGAATCGCTTCGCTCTATCTTTTTTAATTTAAATCGATAGCAGTCCTAATATATTCAATCCGGCTATAGCATAAATCTTGCGCAAACATGATGTGATTTCGATAAATAGGCACTAAGCTTTTTCCAAGACTAGCCCGGAAAAAGGGGCTCCTGCGGTGCAGCTACAGCGCAATTCAAAGAATTTAGGTGTCAGGTTACGGGAGTCAGGGAACCGAGTTGCTAAATCCTGACACCTGAACACTGACACCTGAAACCTTTATTCCACCATTCCATAGTTCCATTTGGAGGCTAAGGTAAACTCCACCCCTCAGGGATTTAATAAATGCTAGGCCCTCTGGCCTTGGTTATTTTACTCACCGCTATTCCAAACCGCACCAATCAACGATGGTCAGCGCCAGTACTTTGGTGCATTTGATCAGCTCGTCGATGTCAACGCACTCATCATCCGTATGGGCCGTGGTAATCGGTCCGGGTCCATACATGAAGCCCGGTATATCCCGGGCGGCGAACCAGGCGATGTCCGTAACCGCTTCAAAGCCCGGGTAGCGGGGCTGCCCGACGAGCTGTTCGTGGGCTTTGGATACCGTCTGGATCAAGGGATGATCCGGCAGCACTTCCACCGGCGGGAAAGCGACTCCCCCCATGCCCCATTCGATCTCGGGCGGGTGCTCCCTGAGCCAGGGATCGGCCTGGGCCACACGCTGAATATAATCTTCGAATTCGGCCTTGACCGCCTCCGTCTTCTCATTGGGCAGGTACTTGAGGCTCAACAGGGTCGAGCAGTAGTCGGGGAAGGTGGACGGCGTATAAATCCCATTGGGCATCCCGTCCGTCCCGCCTCCGGTGCCGCCCAGAATGACCCCGATATTAATGGTGGTGATCCCTTTGGGCATTTGGGGATGAACTTTGTGAACCCCCCAATGGCGCTCCAATTCAATGACTGCAGTCAAAAGCTTCATCATCTTTTCGATGGCGTTGACGGCCTTGCCCTGGCCGCCGGCATGTACGGATTTGAAACGAAATGCCGTGTGTCCGGCCACACCGCGCACCACCATCCGCAGCCACTCCAGGCCGCCCTCCACGGACTGGATGTTCAGATCCGTCGGCTCGGGAATGATCACGGCATCGGCCTTATACCCCCGGTCCAGGGCAGCGCGGGTGCCGTCGCCGCCGGTTTCTTCGTCAATGACGGTGTTGACGATCAGATCGCCCTTGAGCTTCAGGCCGGCCCTTTGAATGGCCTCCATGGCGCAGATCATGGCAGCAATGCCGCCTTTCATGTCCACGGCACCGCGGCCCCATACTTTTCCGTCGCTGACGTGACCGGCCCAGGGATCATATTTCCATTGGGACTTGTCGCCGATCGGCACAACGTCAACATGACCGTTTAACAGCAGCGAGCGCCCGCCGCCGGTTCCTTTCAGGGTTGCGGCCAGGTTGGGCCGCTGGGGATAGACGTCCCAGATGTCGGTTGTCAGGCCATTCGACTGCAGTCGATCAGCCAGGTATTCCTGCAGTTTGGCTTCCGCCCCGGGTTCCGTGTCGCACAACCGGGGATTCTCCGTTTCAAAACCAATCATCTTTTGCAAAAAGGCGATAATTTGGTCCTGGTTATCATCGATTTCTTTTACAATGACCGCCGCTAAATCTTTACCTATGTCTGTATTTTTTAATTCCGGCATAATTTGTTCTCCTTTTTATTTTGTCGCAGAAAACCTGGTCCTCTGGGCCAGGTCAGAGACAGTCGGCTATGCCATCTGTCCAAGTTCATAATGGTTTCAGGTGTCAGGTTTTCCGCCGGAGGCGGATCAGTAAAAAACGAACCCTGAGTTTTGAACCCGGAATGGGTTGAGGCTGAAAGTCAACAGTGGTGAAAAAAAAATCATGAGCGATTCCCATCCAGCGGGTTGACTTCGGTTGCTGATCCGCCTTCGGCGGAACACCCGACACCTGAAACCTGAACACTACTCGTAAAAGCTGCGACCTTCATCATCCCTCCGGGGTGGACCAAAGCCGGGCCCTCTGGGCTCGGATTCTTTACTGTTAACAGCGACATCAAACTATCCGGCCCCCTGTCTGCTCCGGGAGGCCGGGACCAATTTTGCTGCCATGATTTTAAGACCGCTCAACAGCCCATTCGGGGATCGCCAAATCGTCACGATCATTAACAAAGCGATAATCACAAAGCGCCAGGGGCCCAGGCTGACCAAAAATTCGGAGATAAAGGTCAGGAAAAAAGCCCCGACGATGGGCCCATAGATCGTCGATGTCCCACCAATCAGAATCATGCTCAAGACCGTGGCCAGGTAGCTGAAGCCGAACAGCTCCGGTGACACAGAGCTGAGATAATAGGCATAAATCGCACCGGTCGCACCGGTAAACACGGCACTTCCGGCCATGGTCAACAGCCGCTGGCGTGCCACGCCGACCCCGCGGCTAATGGCCAGATCTTCGAAATCCCGCAGGGCCACGATGCTCAGGCCGAAGTGGGACGTAACAATGCGTCGTAAAATATAGGTCGACACGATCAGAAGCGCGAGGACCAGGTAGTAGTAGGCCAGTTTGTCATTGGAAGCGAACGAGTAGTTGCCGATGGTTATGTGCGGAATCATGACCAGCCCATTGGATCCGCCGGTGTATTTGCTCTGGCCCAAAATGAGGTGCAGGCAAAGCTGCCCAAAAGCGAACGTCACCAGGCAGACATAAATGCCCTTGACCCTGAGAACCGGCAACGATACCAATATGGCCCCCACTACCGCGGCCAGGGCCCCGAGGGGAATGCCCAGCCAGGGTGACAAGCCGAACTGCACCGTGGCAACCCCGGCGGCATAGCCGCCCAGGGCAAAAAGGGCCATGTGGCCGAAATTAAAGATGCCGCCGTACCCCATGCTGAGATCCCAACTGGAGGCCAGCACCCCGTAGAGCATGGCGACGGTTACCAGATGCTGGACATAATCGCTGGGATTGATCAGCGGAAAAATCATCAGTGCGGCGATCCCCGCCGTCTGCGGCAGATATTTTCTGAATGTAAAGGTTGAATTTCGCATAGTCCTACTCGATACCGAAAAGACCGGTTGGTTTAAAGGTCAATACCAGCACCATCGTCAGAAAAAGGAGGGGAGGGGTGCCGTAGAGTCCCAGATAAAGCATGCTGGCGGCCTCCAGCAGCCCGACGATGTAGGCCGCGGCCATGGTTCCGTACAGACTTCCCAATCCGCCTAAAATGACCACGATAAAGGCTCTCATCAATGGTTCGGCGCCCATGGTCGGGGTAATGAACCTGACCGAGCCCAAAACCACGCCTGCCATAGCCGCCAAAGCGGCCGACACGCCGAATGTGAACGCATATATCCATTCGACGTTAACCCCGATCAGCAAAGAGGCTTCCCGGTTCTGTTCGACACCGCGAATAGCCATACCCAATCTTGTTTTTTTAAGGAATAAAGCCAGCAAAACCAGCAAGACCGGCGCCAACAGGATTATTATCGCTTCCTGGGCCGAGATGCTCGTACCCAAAATGTCCAGCTTGCCCTGAACCAATCGGGGAAAGCGCTTCATGCGCGGCCCCCAGAGGATATGGGCTGAGTTTTCAAACAGAATCGATCCGGCCAGGGTGGTGATGACGACAATCAGAACCAGGTTGATCCTATCCATATACGGCTTGACCAGCAGCTTATAGATGGCGATGCCCATGGCGAAAAGGGCCACAATGGCGGCCACAATCCCCGCGGAGATGCCCCACCCGAGGCCCCGTGAATGACAAACCGTCCAGCCGATATAGGCCCCCAACATCATCAAACTGCCATGGGCAAAATTGAATACCCGCAGGGTTCCCCAAACGATTGACAGCCCCGTGGCCATGAGGGCATACATCGAACCGAGGCTCAAGCCGGATATAATAATGGTTTTCAGGTCGATAAGTTCCATGGTCGCAACCTATGTTAAGGAATATGTGTAAAATCAGTAAAAAACCAATCCTAAATCTTGAACCCTGTTTGGGTTGAAGGTGAAAGTCACCAGCGGTGAAAGAAAGTCCAATTCATGAGGTACTCCCATCCAGCGGGTCGACTTCAGTTGCTGACACCTGACACCCGACACCTTGTATGAAACATTAAAAGCGAACCGCAGAACCGCAGAATATCGAATATTGAATCCTCCTGCGGCGGACAAGTGTCGAAGGGTGGAATCGCTTCGCTCAGTCTTTTTATAAAATAGACCGTTCGACAAAACGCTCACGACAGGCCGTTCGACAAAACGCTCACGACAGGCCGTTCGACAAAACGCTCACGACAGGCCGTTCGACAAAACGCTCACGACAGGCCGTTCGACAAAACGCTCACGAC
>Ga0209786_1000682_pt1 | contig 10741 bp, 4 predicted proteins | sample WorMetilvaeELBA2_FD_187405 | JGI IMG/M metagenome (GOLD analysis project Ga0209786, IMG submission 187405) | Marine gutless worms symbiont microbial communities from Max Planck institute for Marine Microbiology, Germany - Olavius ilvae ELBA.2... ...
ATTTTAGTCTTCCTAGGCCTCACTGTTCTCCATTTAGACCCGATGTACGCGACAGACGTCAGACAGACGTCAGACGCGCATCATCGCTTAATGCCCCCGCTATGGGGGCGGGGCATAACAACACACATTTTCAGTGTTCTGGGATATAATTTTACCGATAATCGCGCAATTCATTTCGTTAACGAAATATCCCTGCAGTTTCCCTTTATTAATAGTAATTGGCCAAGTTAAAAATACAGGCGGCCGATGGATCCGCTACTATTCCAATGACCTTGAGTGACCTTAAAAGGCGGGACGGACACGGGGCCTAGTTTTTTCCGGCGAATCTCCATGCGTATATACACGCTCGTACCGTTTGACGTAGAACGATCGAATCTATAGCATGACAACAGGGAGGGGCGTGTTCTTAGAGGTCAGCCACGCCCTCATCATAAGGGGGTCGAGGCCCCAGTATACCCTAAATTATTGGGACTTATACACGCGCGCAAACAATATTAGAATCAACATAACCAATTTTTTTGCATGTGATCAAAGCGGATGAGAGGAAACTACCCGCGCGACGGTCTCATGCATAGCGCGGTCTTTGCCGTCATGTGGTACGTGTCAGTATGTCTGTTCGTCACACGCCGATATTGTCTCTAGACGGCTAAAATTAAGCTATATTAAAACTTTTCGACCATCTGGTACCCCCATTATTCTAGTTTTGCCGATACCCAATTCCAAGGGGAACCCCGTCAGCGGGGCCCAAAATACACGGGGTGGGAGAATTTGCGATTTTCGACTGAAATCGCCGTTTATCTCGGGGACCGGTACGAGATAAGCCCATAGCATATTTGTGGAACGTTAATAGGAAGTCGTAAGTGGCGGATCGATACATGTCGGTTCCGATGACCTTGAGTGACCCTAACCCGGGTTTCAAGAGTTACAAGTCGAATACCGTATCTCAAAAAACGGTGCGTCTCATATACGGACAAAGTTAATATAATAGCACATTAATAGGAAACTCATATCGAATTCTGTCATGTTTGGTGACCTTGATTGACCCGTAAACGCGTCACGCGTTGGTTTGTCAGCATCAGCTCAGCTTGTATAGAGTCTATCGCGTTTCCCGCCGTGGCCATGTGTGACAAATGCTGAAATGCTGGCTCGCGATCTGTTTGTACATTACATTAAAGTTATTAGAGTGGCCTAAATCAAAAAATGCTAAACCACTAAACGGTAGGCATGTAGGTATATTTAAATGCAGTTTTCAAATAATACCAGTGGTATTTAAATGGTAATTACATAGAAAGTACTTCACAACGTTGGCTCTTAACCACGTTAACGAAAACGAAAATTATCGTTTCCACATTTCTACCTGCTGCAGCTACAGACGGCCATCGCTGGCATTAGCATTATATTTTGCTTCAGCAGTTGCGAGAAGAATGTGAAACTAGACACGAACTTTTGAAAGAGACGTTTGCCAGATTAGGCGTTTCTGGTATATGAGCCAGAAGAACGAGATCTTCGCGACGCCAAATGTGCTTCAAGAACCCTACACAAGCAGAATTGTACGTGTAGCGATAATATCGTACAAGATCGAAGCTCAGCAGCGATAATTTTAGTATCATACGGACGACGGGAATACGTATTTTCGGAATTGGTACTATAGCTCACTGTAAAATATCTTAAAACAAGCTGTAGGCGGGTGGCCGCCACGGTATGCCCCCCCTCTCCTCCCCGTCTCCGAAATTGCCTATTCTGTGTCGAGTGGGACGTTAAACTCTACTATACCATAATCATCTCCTCCCCCAGTGGGCGCCGAAGCACCTTCCGCCGCCGAGCAGACGGCAACGTAGCAGCAGTTTCCCCCGCGGCCAACACGTTCTCACGCCCACCGCTGCAGTCGCCTGACACGCCAACGCGGCGGTGAGCAAAGCGGCCTGGTGACTTTGACCTTTGACCTTGAAAATGGTGTCCGAGTCACGTGTGACGTGGGCTACTGTGCCACTTTTAGAGTTTTAGTCTTCCTAGGCCTCTGTGTTCTCGACGTAGGCCCGATGTACGCGACAGACAGACAGACGTCAGACAGACATCGTAATATGCCCTGTGACATTGACTTATGACCTTTTGACCTTGAAAGTGGTGTCCTAGTCACGTGTGACGTGGGCTACCTCTGTGCCAATTTTAGTCTTCCGGGCCTCTCTGTTCTCGAGTTAGGCCCGATGTACCTGAGACGTCAGACAGACGGACGTCAGACAAAAGCATGTACGCGACAGACAGACGTCAGACAGACGTCAGACAGCATCATTGATAATGCCCCCGCCTAGGGGCGGGGCATAACAATAAAAGAATGACAGTTAGGGCAGACAGACACATAAAACTCACAAAAACTGGAATGGCATTCAGTAGAGCGCATAATATCTCCGCCAATTGGTCGCTGATATTATCATGGGTCATATGCATCAGAATATACATTAATTAAGTCGTATTGACGCTGAATAGTTCAGCATCTGTCTGTGCCCGGCTCTGATTCTGACTCGTATACAATGACTCACTCACACTGGAAGGCGTATTTCGCGGCGGGGCTGGCATCGATCGCGAGCAGCACGACGCGATTGTACGTGCCGAGGTACGACATTCGGATCGGCCCGAGCGGCGACTCGCCTATCGTCTTGGTGGCGCCATTCAAGCTTGTCTGGCTACTGCCGCCCATCGTCAGCTGCTGGCGAATGATCGCACTGTCCGTGTCCGCCTGCTGTTTTATGCTCTCTCTCTTCTTCGACGCCTTCTCGTCGCGACCACGCCCGCTTTTAGACATCTTTATCTACTCTGACAACGCGATCAGACAGCATCCGTCTCCATTCGTACAGCAGCAGCGTAAAAAGCCTAGCAGTAAAAACATGTGCTCCAGATCTAACGAGTAGCCAGCTTAATAATCACCACAGCAAATTAACGATGAGAAAACCGCGATAATAATTACAGAACCCCCTCCAGAAAAAAACAGGCCTAATGTCCATTAGGCTAACGTTCAGAGGCGTAAACATTGGGGGACGGGGGGGACACGTCCCCCCCCCAGAATTTGGAGTGAGGGGACGCCAATGTATAATGTCCCCCCACATTTTGACAAGGATCGTGGTTCTCTTCGTCGTCTTCGAGAAGTCGTTCAATGAGTTTGACACGAAAGTCGACGTGATTCAGCTTGCTGTTGGCATTCAGCTTCTTGTACAGCACGTAGGTGTTGAACGCGACTTGATTGAGAAGATATCTGAAGAATTTGTTATACCAGACCTTATGCCGTTTGCGTTCGCAGGGATAGCTTGTCAGCTGCTGGTCCGACAAATCCACTCCACCCATCTTGTCATTGTATGTGAGAATGGCTTTGGGCTTCATTTTTTGCCCAAGCACGAGATGACTGAATGGAAACCATTTGATCTCTGTGGCAGGTTGACAGCACAGCAACATCGCGCTTATCTCTCCATTTTTGAGCCATCATGTCGTGCGTATAGCACGCAACTTGTTGTTCCCTTCGCAGACATGGTTTACCCCTAATAGCCTATCCCCCACACATTGCGGACCAGCTTTGCGTGACGCCATAAAACTGTCAGCCAGGTCATTTGCGGCCGTCTGGATAACATCTGGAAGATAGTGGGACACCTGCTGTGCAGCCACGGACGCCTAATCTCGGGTTTAGCACTGACAAGGTGTCCGTGTTGCATGATGACGAGTTAACTCGGGGTTAGCGGCGCTTGCAGAGCGACTGCTGCTGGACGTTTTAAGTTTAAAATTCGGTCAAAATTATGCATATAGAAATCCAAAATTGCTTCAGCTTCTGGGGGACTTCGTCCCCCAGACCCCCTACCGGGGCTTCGCCCCTGGACCCCACTGGGGGACTTCTGTCCCCCAGACCCCCTGCACAGGACGTCCCCTCACATTTTGTACCAGGTTTACGCCCCTGATTGCCAGCAATTGTGGTCTCGAATTCCCCAACTCTCCTATCGACCGTATAATTAATTTATTTTGGAAGGGAAGTGGGGGAGGGGGGCTAGGTAGGACCGTAGGAGACGGCAAACAGATAGGAGTAGGATTAGGCCCCGCGCACCAGGCCCCCCCTACGTGCAATTTCTGGCTACGCCCCTGTATGGTATACTAGAGTTTAACGTCCCATTCGACAAAGTATAGGTCATTTCGGAGACGACAACCCTGAGCAGTGATGAACATCTCCCATTCAGTAATGGAGGGCCAGCGACATAATAACCCCCTTAACCCGCGTTGCTTTTGTTTACAACGGCCCAAAAGGGATGGAACTAGCTCCTAACCCACATTATAGTGGAGGTAGCTAAAGCTCTAGGAGGCTCATTTAAATTAGTTACGCTAGCGCCAAAACCTGTAAGGGAGATGACTCACTACTCAGACGGGTCTTTCTTGCCAATTACTTGGCAAGTAATGACAACTTAACTAGAACAACCAAAAGACAGACAACACATACTATGAAAACTAATTAAACAGACACCATTACGCATAGTTATGCTCAGTGTCTCCGGTCACGTCCACAAACTGTTCCACAACATCGCTAACACAAAAGTCATCGTTGTCATCAGCTCTGTGTACCTGCGCAACAGTCTCTTCGTGAGCTACGGGAACATGCGCGCTGTGCATGGATACAAATGCTGACGATGACAAGTCAAAGCACTGTTTGACAGAAGACCAAATGGTTCCAGTATCTGTAACATCTTCTTCGCTCTCATAGATGCTAGGAGCACTGTCTTCGGCTTCCAGTTCACTTTCATAGCATGATACGGCACTTGACAAGTCACACTGGACGACTTGCGACGAACTGCCGTGTGACGATGACTGATTCTTTGGAAGTTGCATATGGCACGCGTTGTACATGTACATTTTTCCCATGGCTTCCAGTCGTGGAATTAGCATCCGATTTCTGGATTTGGTGTGAATCCAACCAAGAATGGAGAATGCTCTCTCACATGCTGCTGAATGTGGGGTAATCGACAGCAATCGCATAGCAAGACGTTGAAGTTCACTTCCGACGCTATCAGCCACTGACATCCACCACAAGCATGGCGACATGAATTCTCCATCAAACGGCAAGTCGTAAGGAGACTGGCCGTGTTTGAACTTCATCAGCTGTGACATCAGTCGCATTGTACTACATTTCCCATTACCCAGGTTTTTCCACATTGCAGCTGCAGCTGCTGCAATTCGCGGAAAAATGCCTGCAACAATGCCTTTTCCACGCAGGCCTGGGTGCAACTGATACGCCAGTAAGTAGATGTCGTCATTAATGTCAGTCCATCTTTTAGCAAATACTGCTGCACAATGATCCTTGAAGTTGGATGCGTTTGTGCTGATACCGTCAATAACAGCTGCCAACGATGCGACTTCGTGATAGCAATCAGCTAGTGTAGCAGACTTGGACTCCAGTGTTCCAATAATAGCCATAAATGGCCTCAACAGGTTTGTCAGCTGCTCCAGGTCAGCCCAGAATTGACGGGTTGAAATGATTGAAGAGATGTTTGCGGAAACTGCGTCATTTTGAACTTGCAGCAGTTGTCTCAATGCTTCTTCGTTCCTTAGAACTGACAGCATACAACTACCCGCAGAATACCATCGGGTCTTCACAAACGATGCAAATTGCGGCACTGAACTGGAACGCAAGTTGTCTAACAGAGCACATGACCGTGTGTGACACGCAAAGAAGTGCACAATTGCCTGGCACTTGTTCAACAATGCTGCAGCCCATTCATGCTTCAGAATGTCCTGTGTAATCAGATTCACAAAATGAGGTACGCAGCGTAGTCCGACTATGCTAGGATACTTCTCAGTGATGTTTTGGCGCATTTTATGGACATTTGCCGCATTGTCAGTTACTACTGCAGCGACTCGTTCGTTACCAAGTTCCACAATGACTTTCTCAGTTTCCTCCGCCAGAAAAACTGCGGTGTGCTTTTCCTCCGAAAAGTCTTTCAGTGCGTGCAGATAAACACGCCGATCTGCCGTAATGACAGTGTAGGCATAGAGACTTTTCCCATTATCAGTCCACCCGTCCAATGCTAAAGTCAGAAATTGGTCCTGTTTAAGTTCACACTGTGTCTTAGTTACCACACGAGCTGCCTCTTCCCAAAACAGATGTTCTTCTACAGTCGTTGCTGAAGGAAGCTGATAACCTGGCTTGAATGAACTCATAAAGACAGCAAATCCTGGCTCATCCAGCCGGCTAAACGGTATGTTGCAGCATACCATAAATTTCAGCAATTCGCGATCCAGAAACTGTTTCATTTCTTTACCAACCTTCTGACTACTAGTGAAGTAACTGCTAAGTTCTCTTTGTGTCGTTTTCGTCTTTTTCTTCGTAGGTGCACCGCTCAGGCTTTTGTCGTCCTCTTCTGGCTCATCATCGCTGTAGTTGAGCAATGATATAACTTCTTGTTTCGTGTCTGCGGACGCCGAAGGACATGCAAATGCAGTGTGCATTTGCATTTTAGTCACTTTGCCACGCGAGTAAGTGTAGTCACAATAACGACATTTGGCAACATGATGGGGGCCACTTTTTGACTTTCCAGATCTTATATAGTGTTTCCATATTGCGTTGGATGGCCGCCCTGTATGAGGTTTAGTAGCACTACTTTCTCCACTGCCGCCAGTAGCTTCGCTACCTAACAAATAACATACATTACACATACAATGAGCATTCAACCAACTAACCAACCGGTATCACTACCACTAGCATGTCAAGTTTTATCCAGATCCGTCCACGCATTTACGAGAAAGCCTGGGCGGGGGCATAAGAAACATACAGGCATTCATACAGCAATTATAGTACCCACTCACAGTGTACCACGTTAGTGCGTACACTGTTGGGTCATTCCATTTGAAATGGGCCAAATGACAGAAACTTTTCCGGACGACCATCTCCAAATTGCATGAAAATTTAACGAGCTGTTTGTCAATATATCTGTAAGCAGTGTGCAAAATTTTAGTTAAATATTCCAAATACTTTTTGAGTTATGGTGTTTGAACGGGAGCACTGTAATGGTTTTTGAGCTTCGGAATTCGCGACTATTTAATTATAGGCTGAGGCTATTTGAATGTATTCTTTCAGTATCTCTATCTCAGCCACCCTTGTGGAAATTTGATTTAGATGGCAAATACTGCAGCTAATTTAACTGCCATACGTCGTCAAAGTGTGGCTGGCATGACGTGTATGGCTATTTTTTGAGGTCGAAAAAACCCATGTGGCGGAAAATGTAAATTGTTGAAACTCAGTAGGTACACAGTACTTATATGGTTCTATATATGTACCAAAGATGAGCTTCTAACAAACACCACAAACCTACTGAAATTTCTAGTAATTGAATAACTTTTTTCTAATCCGATGACAATGTCGTATCTCACATGCAAGATCCTGTTACTTATTTACTTATTTATTTATTATCAACAGTGACCGGTCACATTTTAAGACCAATGGACAGGCAAATCACAGCGTTGAGGGCATTGAATTTCTGGATTGCAGCAAGGAGGAAGTTCAGTTGCACAGTAAAGAACCTATGGACAGATTTGACCAGGCACATACAGTTAGTGGCACCCGTGATAATCATTGTTACAAACCAGTTGGACTTGGTACCCTGCAAGTAAGTCGGATATCAGGAGACGATACATTCTTCACAGCCAAAGTCAGTGACGCAGATGTAATCATGCCATCAGTCTCTGCAGAAAAGCCAGATGAAACTGCATGGGACTATCAGTCAGGACAGTACATTGCTTGCATGTATGATGGTCACTGGTGGTTGGGAAACGTCTGTGATAGGGACTACGATCAAGACGATGTGAAAGTAAATTTTATGCATCTCTGTGGGCCAACTTTAAGCTGGCCACGGCGAGAAGACATATGCTGGGTGCCAACAGAACACATTTTGGCTGTCGTTGATGTCTGCACTGCAACAGGCAGAAGTTATACAGTTGACAGCAATACTGCAGTGAAAATTACAGAAAAACTGAACCACATATTGCCATAGAATGCACCTGCAATGCAAGGTACACTAGCAAGTGAATTAATAGGTAATGAAATGTGCATTGTGACTGAAAAAAAAATTACTAGCACGTCCAACTGTAGCTCTGGCTGTATTTTTGGTTTTTGTCCTATATCATGGGACGTTGAAGTTGAATATAATAACAGGATTTTGCAAAGTTCAGTATGTCTACAATTTTCCATGTTCTTTTGGAACAAGAAAGCTTCAGCGGATTAGAAAAAAATTATTAAATTACTCAAAATTTCAGTAGGTTGTGGTGTTTGTTAGAAGCTCATCTTTGGTATATATATGGTATATATATGGAACCATATGAGTACTGTATATCTACTGAGTTTCAACAATTAACCTTTTCCGCCACATGGGTTTTTCAACCTCAAAAATAGCCATATACGACATGCCAGCCACACTTCGACTACATATTGCAGTTAAATTAGCTGCAGTATTTGCCTTCTAAATCAAATTTCCACAAGGCTGGCATAAGTACTGACAGAATACATTCAAATAGCCTCAGCCTATGCCTGTTTTTTGGTGTAATCAAATGGTGAAAATGGTTTTGTGCAGTTCTCGTCATTCTGTAAGCCCATCTTTAGGATACACTATACAAATAATTTAAAGAGACAGTCCTGGTTTTAAGTTCCGTAATGCATCTGTATAACAAGTTGTATAAATTCTGCAAATTTCATGGTTCTGTCCGCAATAGAAATGAAATTATTGCATATCAAAGTGGCAGAAAATAAATAGTCGCGAATTCCGAAGCTCAAATACCATTACGGTGGTCCCGTTAAAACAGCCATAACTCTAAAAGTATTTGGAATATTTGACTGAAATTTTGCACACTGCCTACATATGTTTCGACAAACAGCCCATTACATTTTCATGCAATTTGGAGATGGTCAGCCGGATGGCTGTGGCCTGTTTCAAATGGAATGACCCTGTTGTAAGTAGGGCTGGCAGAATTCTGCGATTCTGCGCGCGCAGAAATTTGCGCAGAATCGGCCATCCTGTGCAGAATTTGGGATCTTGCGCAGAATTGAGTAAAATTGACCAACTGGCGCAGAAAATGCTAGATTTTGTTGACTTTTGTTGAGAAATCCCAATATTTCTCTCATTTTGACACTGACAGCTGCAAAGAATACGTCTATTATGCAATTTTGGCATAAAATTAATGAAACAATTTCATGTTACGGACACGAGCTGTGTGCGTTTGATTGCTGATTTATGTAAGTGTTGTGTACTGTGGATAGTACAGCAATCTCGAAGGCAATTTTACGGTTTTTACCGTTGAAAAAACGGCCAGAAAAGGTGTGCAGAATTCACGCAGAATTTGCCAATCACGCGCGCAGAACGTTCAACTTTTTGGCGCAGAATTCTGCCAGCCATAGTTGTAAAGGCCAAGTGAAATGCAAAGGCAATGGGGCGATTTTCCGACACTTGGGGCTCCCTAATAAATCCGAAACCAATTTAGCCAGAAAACTGGAATTTGGCAGACTAAAATCGTGGTGTTCTAATTGCGGATACACTTTTCACTAGTTTCACTGTGTGGGGTCAATAGGCCATTGTCCCCCTCCCCCAGGAAGTTGAATGACACTCTTGAATAACTTGGATCAGATCGAGCTACGAAACTTAACTTTGGCAGGCTGTCAGGCGGCATCAGATGTTAACCGAAAACAAGATTCTTTAGGCCAGGTGGCGCTGCGGGGGTAAGGTCGCGAAAAATTACAGATGGGAACCCATAATAGTAGTTTATTAGTGTAACGTGAGGTTTAAAAATTCAGCATGTAGGACAGTTTGCCTTAGGCTAATCATCCGTGACTGAAGCAGAGGCATTTCATCAACTGCAACGAAGTGCATTCCTGTTGTGCAACACATTTTAGAGCGTGAAAAAATTAAGATAATAGTATAGGGTATGTTTACCGACATGTGGTGCAATCTCAACAAACGTCTTTTAGGGCTTTTTACAGCATTTTTCGTGTGACTTTTTAGGGTTAGTGCAGGCTTCGTGTGTCTGTTAGGGTCAGTGTTTGGGTTATGGTCAATGTTAGAACTTTTCGTTACAGCAAATATTGATGTAAAAACCTTCTGGTTTAAATCAATGCTAACCAGTCTTGTGTTTATACAGAAATTTAAATTTATTGTTATGAAAATGCACAAAAACTGTTGCCACTAGAACTGCTCCTTTTGGCTCAGATATATGCACCAAATCGTTTGTCGGCTGGGGCTTTGCCCCAGACCCACTGGAGGAGCTTACATCGCTCGATCCCCTAGCTGGTTTAGGGGTGGGGCCGACGGGGAATGGGAAGGAGAGATGGGAGGGGAAAAGGAAGGAGTGGAGGGGAGAGGAAGGGACGGGAGGGCGTCCCGGAATGTCAAAATCCAGAGTTGGCAAGCCTACTCCTGAGTTATATGACTGCTGCATGATCTTGGTTAGTGGATAACAGATTTCATCTTTCAGTTCAAGAAGTAATCTCGGTGACAGATCGTCCACTCCTGCTGCTTTATCAGGTCTCAGTCTGTCAAGACCCTTCCTCGTCATTGCCTCATCAATCTGTATGTCTGACATTTCTTCTGCCTGGCTACCATGAAAAACACTGTCAACTGTAGGAATGTTAGAGGTGTTCTCGACTGTGAAGACGGAAGCAAAATACTGGTTGAATTTGTCCGCCAGATCCTGTGGAAACACCGAAGTAGTGCCGCTGTCATCAATAAGAGGGCCA
>Ga0209786_1000683_pt1 | contig 10734 bp, 7 predicted proteins | sample WorMetilvaeELBA2_FD_187405 | JGI IMG/M metagenome (GOLD analysis project Ga0209786, IMG submission 187405) | Marine gutless worms symbiont microbial communities from Max Planck institute for Marine Microbiology, Germany - Olavius ilvae ELBA.2... ...
CTGTATAATCACTACATCCCGCAGAAAAACCTGCGCCACAAAACACCCCTCCAGACGCTCCAACACTGGTACGCTCAGCAGCCTCAACTCTTCATAAAAATTCCTCGTAATCATCCGGGACCTGACAGCTATCCGCCGGGCGATGGGTTCGATGCGGATCATCGACGGGGTTCGTGAGCGGGAACCCTAACCGGAAACGGTAAGGTGACAAGGCCCTCGTTTCAAGTTCTCGGTGTCCTTTTTTATAAGGGAAAGCGACGAATCGCGCGCATCGACACGCAGCGTCGTCCCGAACCGGAGGGAGGGATCTCTTCGTGTTCGTTCGGTTTTCGGTTAAACTTGGCTACCATGTCCTTTCATCCCTACTGTCCCGATCTGCGTATCGAGCACTCCGTTCAAATCCTATGTCTCTGATCGAACTACCCGTCGGAACCCCCGCCCGCATCGCCGAGATACGCGGTGGGCAGCAGTTGGCGCGTCGGCTGCTGGGCCTGGGCTTGAGGGTAGGCAGCGAGGTGGCGGTCCTGCACCATCGCCGGCGCGGCGTGGTCCTGTCCACCGGAGATACCCGGGTGGCCCTGGGCGGCGGCGTCGTCGAAAAGCTGTTCGTCGAGCCTTTGGCTCGTTGACGAGGCGAGCGGCGGCCAGCCAGGACGCTCGGCCATCCGGCGCCGGGTAGCTCCGGTCGAGGTCGTGGGTCTCCTTATCCTTGCATGCACTGTCCATTAGCACGGACAAGTCGATTATGGATCACTGCGAACGCGCAGCGCCCGTGCGCCCGAACCGCCAGGGCGACGGTCTGACCATTGCCCTGGCGGGTAATCCGAACTGCGGCAAGACCGCCCTCTTCAACGCCTTGACCGGCATCCGCCAGCGCACGGGCAACTGGCCGGGCGTCACCGTGGAGCGCAAGGAGGGGCAGCTCGAGCTCGACGGGCGGAAGATTCGGGTCATCGATCTGCCGGGCATCTATTCCCTGGACGCGAGCTCCCCGGACGAGCGGGTAACGCGGGATTACCTGCTCTCACGGGATGCGGACCTGATCGTCAATGTGGTCGATGCCTCCAACCTGGAGCGCAATCTCTACCTCACCGTCCAACTCCTGGAAATGGGCGTGCCCCTGACCCTGGCCTTGAACATGATGGACGTGGCGCGTAAGCGGGGCATCCGGTTGGCCCCGGAACGTCTGGGCCGCGAGCTGGGTTGCCCCGTGGTGCCGGTAGTGGCCGTTACCCAGGAGGGAGTGACGGAGCTCAAGGCGCGCATGCTGTCGGTCGCCGGTGGACGCCACCCCGGCGGCTTCGACCTCGCCCAGGAAGAATGCGTGGAGCAGGCCGTGGCCATGCTTGCCCCTCACTTCGAAGCCCAGGCCGAGCGGGCCAACAGCCGCTGGCTGGGGCTCAAGCTACTGGAAGGGGATCCCACCGTCGAGGCCCTGGCGAGTCCCGAGATCCTGGAGCAGGCCGAGCAGTGGCGGCAGCTCATCCGGGACCGGTCGGGGGAAGCGGCGGACATCCACCTCGCCGACACCCGGTTCGGGCATGCCCATGCCCTGGCCCGGCGGGTAACCCGGGAGCGGAGTCGGGTGGGCGCAACCCTGACCGACCACATCGACCGCGTGGTCCTGAGCCGTATCTGGGGTATCCCCCTGTTCCTGGCGGTCATGTACCTGATGTTCGTCTTCACCATCAACCTCGGCGGCGCCTTTATCGACCTCTTCGATGGCGTCGCCGGGGCCTTCTTCGTGGATGGCGTGCATGCCCTGTTGGCCAATCTGGGTGCGTCGGAATGGGTATCCCTGATCCTGGCGGACGGGATTGGCGGCGGCCTCCGGGTAGTCGCTACCTTCATCCCCATCATCGCCAGTCTGTACCTGTTTCTGTCGGTGGTGGAGGACACCGGCTATATGGCGCGGGCGGCCTTCGTCATGGATCGCCTCATGCGTTCCATCGGTCTGCCCGGAAAGGCCTTCGTGCCCCTGGTCGTGGGCTTCGGCTGCAATGTGCCCGCCGTTATGGCTACCCGGACCCTGGAGAACGAGCGCGAGCGCAAGCTCACCATCCTCATGAATCCCTTCATGTCCTGCGGCGCGCGGTTACCGGTCTATGTGCTCTTCGCCGCCGCCTTCTTCCCGCATTCGGGGCAGAACGTGGTCTTCGCCCTCTACCTGATCGGAATTCTGGTGGCGATCCTGACCGGACTGGTGATGCAGTGGACCTTGCTCGCAGGCAAGAGCACCGGCTTCATGATGGAGCTTCCCCCTTACCACTTGCCGACCTTCAAAGGCGTGATGCTGCGGACCTGGGACCGGGTGCGGCTGTTCCTCAAGGAGGCCGGGCGGGTCATCGTCCTCATGGTGGTGGCCCTGAATCTGCTCAGCTCCATCGGCACCGACGGCACCCTGGGCCAGGCCGACAGCGAGCACTCGGTGCTGAGCGCGGTGAGTCGATCGGCAACGCCCCTGTTCGCCCCCCTGGGCATTCGGGAGGACAACTGGCCGGCCATGGTCGGGATCGTCTCCGGGATTCTCGCTAAAGAAGTCATCGTCGGTACCCTGGATTCCCTCTACACTCGAATCGCCCAGGAGGAACAACCGCCGACCGCCGCGGAGGCCTTCGACCTCCGGTCCGCCCTGGCCGCGGCGGCCGGCACCGTGCCGGAAAACCTGGCCGCGGTCGCCGCCGGCCTGCTCGATCCACTGGGGCTGAACCTGGGGGATCTCTCGGATCGCGCGCAGGTGGCGGCGGAGCAAGCGGTGGGGAGCGGGACCTTCGGGGCCATGGAGGCCCGCTTCGACGGCTGGATCGGTGCCTTCGCCTATCTGCTGTTCGTGCTGCTCTATTTCCCCTGCGTGGCGACCATCGGGGTCGTCGTCCGCGAGACGGGCATGGCCTGGGCGGGATTCGTGGCCGCCTGGACCACCGGCATTGCCTTCATCACGGCCACCTTCTTCTACCAGGCCGCCAGCTTCGAGCGCCATCCGATCAGCTCCGGCAGCTGGCTCCTGGGTTTATCGGTCTTCCTGGTGCTGGTCATCGTAGGGCTTCGGGCCTGGGCACGTAAGCAGTCCTGAATGATTTTGGCGTTGTTTGGGGGATTTGACTCACCAAGAACCACGAAAAACACGAACGAACACGAACAGATCCCTCCTACGTCGGGATGACAATTTCGTGTCTTTTTGTGTCTTTCGTGGTTGCTAGACGCCTGCTCGGGCAACACCAAATAACGCCGAACAGCCCGTAGGTTGGGTTCAGGGACGAACCTGGCTTTCTGCCCCCTGACAACTGTCCCCTGCCCCCTCTCTGGTCGGTGTCCGCGCTGCCTGTCCGCGTGGACCTCGCTTTGAGCGTAGACGCTATCCTGACAGAGAGCCCAGGGGTAGCGGGAGCGCTTCAATTTTCCACCTGATCCGAAATCCCTGCCCCCACACCATATCTTTCGGATAGCAGATCCAGAGATTGCCCACCGCGACCAAATCATTCTGCGTAAAAATCAAGGGGATATAGGGGCGTATCCAGGGTGGCACGCCTTGTTCCTGAAACAGCTTCTTCAGGGATCGACGCCGTCCCCCCCGGCCACGCCGGCAGGAAAGGCCTGTTACGCCGAAATGGATCTCCAACCCGGGCGCGAATACAGCTTGGGGGTCCAGGTCCCGTCCGTCGGCGGCGAGAAACGCCAGGCATCCGAGCCCGTCCGGGAGTGTGAGGACACCCTTGTGCCAACGGATCGGGCCTGGCGCGGGTATCGGGGGCAGGGGCGCCATGGCGAACAGGTCGTCCCGGTAGCGGCGTACCTCGCATCCCGGCCAGGCAACCAGCGGATTTGCGTCCGCGCGAGCGGTCATGACCTCGGTGAGGATCCGGTCGAGGTTTGCGGCATCCGGCGGGACTCGACCCTGGTCGCGGAACCACCGGCGAAGTACCGCCTTGCGTAATGGCAATGCCAGGTCCAGAAGGCGTTTGATCGAAAGGGTACCGGGTCCTTGTCCTGCCGCCTCGAGCGCCGCATTGCGGGCGACGGGGTCGATGATCGCCTGGGCCTCCGCGCAGTGGGCCGCGCTCCTTGCAATACTGGTTGCAGCCGCGGGCCAGCGTTCCGTCAGCCGGGGCAGTACGCGGTGACGCAGGAAGTTCCGGTCGTGTCTCAAGTCCCGGTTGCTCGGGTCTTCCAACCAGTGGAGCTTCCGGCTCCGGGCGTAATCGAGGAGCTCGGCACGACCGAGGTCCAGGAGGGGTCTGACCAGCCGACCGCGCCCCAGGGGGGCCACCGGGGGCATGGCCGCAAGGCCCGCGGGACCGCTGCCACGCAGCAAGGCCAGCAGCAGGGTCTCCGCTTGGTCGTCCCGGTGCTGGGCCGTGAGCAATAGATCGTCTGACCCCAACCATTCGCCCATGGACGCATAGCGCGCCTGCCGGGCTATCGCCTCCAGGCTTTCACCCCGAGCCGGGGCCAGGTCCAGGCGCCGGGTTCGGAGCGGCACCCCGAGCCGCGTGCAGGTGCAGGTGCAGTGCGTGGCCCAGCTGGGCGAGTCCCGATGCAGGCCATGATCGACGTGCAGGGCGTAAAGGGCGAAAGGGAGCCGGTCACGGATGGTGGCCAAGGCGTGGAGCAGCACGGAAGAATCCAGACCACCGCTGTAGGCGACCCAGCCGTTTTGCGCGGCGGGCAGGGCGGTAAGCCGGGACAGCAGAAGCTCCGGTAGGGGTGCGGACATGGCGCGGGCTGTTGCGGAAGACCGCCGGGGAAGCGAGGGAGGGCCTGCGGGCTATCGAACACTAATCATTGCATGGTTAGAGCCGAGGCGGCCATAAGCTTTTCAGATCGATGGATACCGCATCGAATGGCGGTACGGTAATCCGGTCAGTGCCGGCGAAGCGGCCAATTTCATGCCAGGTACCGGCATCGAGCCGGTACGCCTCCAGTACATGCTTGATTGGGTCGATCAGCCAGGCAAATTGCACGCCGTAGTGTGCGTACAGCGGCATCTTGATCTCACGATCCTTGCTTGCCGTGGAAGGGGAAAGGATCTCGCACATCCAGTCGGGGATCACCTCGAAGCGATGACCGGTTGGGAGCATCGGCATGCGCTCACGTCGCCAACCGGCCAGATCCGGCACAGTAACTTCAACATCATGAACGAAGTGAATCTCAGGCTCGTCAATAATCCACCAGCCGCCGGGGCCTCCGCTGCCTTTATGGAAAGGGCCGAGCAATTCGGCACCCAACATAGAGCCAGTGAACCCGTGTGGACCGGAAGGCCGCGGCTGGGTGTGGAGCTGTCCGTCCAGGATTTCCCCCGTCAGAACTTCCGGTAGGTCCTCGAGGTACCCGTAAAGCCTTGATTTGGTTTGTGGTTGCACTTGCGCTATCTCTCCTCTCTAAGCGGCTGTCTAAAAACTAACCCATCGATTTAAAGCGGTAGGCTAGTACCCAGTTTCGATCGATACTGCTGGTCGCACACCGGAGTGTATGAGCCAACAGAGGCTATGAATTTGCAATATCAGCCGAAACTGGGTACTAGTACCTCATTTCTCTTGATATTGCGGATGGAGTCGCTTGAGCTTGATGCGAACATCTCCCCTATGCATTCGCAACATCAGCCGAAATGGGGTACTAGGTCGAGGGACGAGACCTAAGCAAACCAGGCTACCGCAAAAAAGCTGGGTTTCGTTCCTCAACCCAGCCTACGCCTACGGTCTTTTTTTAGACAGTCTCCTATTTAACGAGATCGAGCGGAAAAGCTGACCGGTCTCCTCAATTCCGCAGTGGAACAGTCGTAAGTCGGACAGGCTTCTAACATCTGGCCGCCTCTTGCCGCGCTGAGAACGGAAAATAAGGTGAAATGGGGTACTGGAACCTACTCGCTGTATCGCCCGTAGTTCAGCATCCGCTCGTAGCGTTGGGTAAGCAGCTGGTCGAGGTCTTGGTCCCGGATCTCGTCCAGGTAGCCGAGCAGGCTCTGTTTGATGTTTGCGGCCGCGGTGTCCGGATCCCGATGGGCACCGCCCCGGGGTTCGGGAATGATGGCGTCGATCAACCCCAGCTCCTTGAGCTTGTCGGAGGTGATGGCCATGGCCTCGGCGGCGAGCTGGGCCTTATCGGCGTTCTTCCAGAGGATAGAGGCGCAACCCTCCGGCGAGATCACCGAGTAGGTGCTGTACTGGAGCATCAGGAGTCGGTCCCCGACCCCGATGGCCAGGGCGCCGCCGGAGCCCCCCTCGCCGATGACGGTACACAAGATGGGGGTGCGTAGATGCGCCATGACCTGCAGGTTGCGGGCGATCGCCTCGCTCTGTCCCCGCTCCTCCGCCCCGACGCCGGGGTAAGCGCCGGGCGTGTCGATGAAGGTGAGGAGGGGCAGGCGGAAGCGCTCCGCCATCGTCATCAGCCGCAGGGCCTTGCGATACCCCTCCGGTCGCGGCATGCCGAAGTTGCGGTGGAGCTTGCTCTTGGTGTCACGGCCCTTCTGGTGGCCGATGATCATCACCGAACGCCCGTCGAGGCGCCCGAGGCCACCGACGACGGCATGGTCGTCGGCGAAGGCCCGGTCCCCGTGCAGCTCTTGAAAGTCATCGCAGATGCGCTCGAGGTAGTCCAGCAGGTAGGGGCGCTGGGGGTGCCGCGAAAGCTGAGAGATCTGCCAGGATGTGAGCTTGGCGAAGATGGACTCCGTCAGGTCCTGGCTCTTGCGCTCGAGCCGCTCGATCTCTTCCTCGATATTGAGTTCGTTGTCATCACCGACGTGCCGTAGCTCCTCGATCTTGGCCACGAGCTCGGCGATGGGTCGTTCGAATTCGAGAAAGTTGATGTCCATGGCCGGCCAATAATAATCAAAACCACACGCCGGAGACAGTGGAAACCGGATCCAGCTACCAGTCTTACCCTGTTTTTTTGACCTTATATTCCTATACTTGATTTACGACTGTCATTGAGCAGGAGGAGATTTCACTTCCATCCGAGACGAAACATTGTGAGGAGCCGTACGCAGGGTTCCATGGGCACATGGGGGTTGCGGTCCCCTCTACCCGATTCGGTCTTGCGGCGCCATGTTGTTATCGGGGTCGCTATCGGGTACGAATGATAGGCATCGGGGCGAGGAATCCATGGGTAGCGGCATAGCTTCACCAGAACCGTAGGTTGATTTCTTGACGGGGTTGTTGGATTTCATCCGCCAGAGCGCTTGGCGAAGGAGTGTGAGCTTATGTTCCGGTTCTTGATTCGATCCAGTCTCAGGCTGCGTTTCTTGTTCCTGGTCGCCGCCGTGGCCTTTGATCACCGTCGGTTTTGCAAAGCGCGGGGATGTGCCGACCGACCTGCTGCCTGAATTCTCACCGCCTACCGTATGGATCCAAACCGAGGCCCTCGGGCTGTCGGCCGCCGAGGTCGAGCAGCTGATCACGGTGCCGTTGGAGGCGGATCTGCTCAATGGGGTCGCCTGGTTGGATACGATTCGCTCCGAATCCATTCCATCCCTCTCCTCCATCGAGCTGGTCTTCCAGCCCGGTACCGATCTCATGGAGGCGCGGCAGATGGTGCAGGAGAAGCTGACCCAGGCCCATGGCCTGCCCAACGTCTCCAAGGCACCGACCATGCTGCAGCCGGTCTCGTCCACCGGCCGCGTGCTCAAGATCGGGCTGCGCTCGGATGCGCTCTCATTGATCGAGATGTCGGTGTTGGCCCGGTGGAATATCCGCCCCCGCCTGATGGGTGTGCCCGGCGTCGCCAATGTCTCGATCTGGGGCCAACGCAAGCGTCAGCTTCAGGTCCACGTGGACCCGGATCGCATCCAGGAGGCGGACGTGAGCCTGCGCGATGTGGTCGCGACCACCGGTAACGCGCTCTGGGTCTCCCCCCTGAGCTTTCTCGATGCGGCCTATCCGGGTACGGGCGGATTCATCGATACGCCCAACCAACGCTTGGGGGTGCGTCACGTACTTCCCATCGTCTCGCCGGAGGGCCTGTCCAAGGTCGCCATCCAAGGCAAGGACCTGCGCCTCGGGGAGGTGGTCGAAGTCGTGGAGAGTCACCAGCCCCTGATCGGAGACGCCATCGTCGGTCACGACAGCGGCATCATGCTCGTGGTCGAGAAGTTCCCCTGGGCCAACACCCTCGAGGTGACCCAGGATGTGGAGCAGGCGCTCGATGACCTGCGGCCCGGCCTCAAGGACATCGAGATCGACACCGAGCTCTTCCGTCCTGCGAGCCTCATCGAGGATGCCGTAACCTGAACACGGCCCTGGTGATCGGCATCGTGTTGGCGGCGATCACCCTCTTGCTGTTCTTCCTCGATTGGCGGATGACCCTGATCGTGGTCATATCCACCGCGACTTCCCTCATGGTGGTCTGGTTGGTGCTGTTCCTCAGCGGCGCCAAGCTGGACATCCTGGTGTTGGCGGGGATCCTGACGGCGGCGGGTGTCATCGTTCACGACGCCGTTCTCGATACCCGTACCATCCGCCGGTATCTTTCCGCCGAGCGGCCGCAGGACCGGAGCGTCTGGGCGATCATTATCGATGCGGCCACCGAGACGCGGAGTGCGATGGCCTCCGCAACCCTGGTCGTTTTGTTGCTGGTGTTGCCGTTCTTCTTCGTTCCCGGGGCCCTCGGTGCCTTCCTCGACTCGGTGGGTCTGTATTACGCGCTCGCGGTCATCGCCTCACTGGTCGTCGCCTTGCTGGTAACGCCGGCACTGTGCCTGCTGATCCTCCCCAAGGAGCCCCAGGAGATTCGGCATTCCCCACTCTCGGCGGTGCTGCAAGGATCGACCAGGAAGATCGCCGCGGGTTTTTCCGCCGCTTCCCGCAAGGTCTATGTCATTGTGGGTGCCGCCCTGCTCGCATTGGCGGTCGGTATCCCGTTCGTGCATTCGGACCATTTGGTACCCGAGTTTCGGGAACGCGACCTGCTGATTCAGTGGAACGCCAAGCCGGGCACATCCCAGCCGGCCATGAGCCGCATCGCCGGTGAGCTGGTGCGGGAGCTGGCCGAGATCCCGGGAGTTGCCAACGTCGGTGCCCACGTAGGCCGCGCGGTGACCTCCGACCTGATCGTCGGGATCAACGCCTCCCAGGTCTGGGCCAATGTGGATCCGGACGCGGATTACGACGCCACACTGGTTGCAGTGGAGTCGGTCATCGAGGGCTATCCCGGGCTCGATGTGGACCTGAGCACCTACTCGGAGGAGCGCATCGCCGCGGTCCGCGCCGAGGAGGAGGACAAGCTGGTGGTGCGGGTCTATGGTCAGGACACCCAGGTCTTGGCGCGGGAAGCCCGGAAGGTCAAGGATGTGCTGGGTAACATCGAAGGTATCGCCGAGCTCGAGGTCAAAGGTACTCCCATCGAGCCGACGGTGGAGATCCAGGTGGACCTGGAGCGCGCGCAGCAATACGGTATCAAGCCGGGGGATGTGCGACGGGCCGCTGCGACCCTGCTCTCGGGCCTGGAGGTAGGGAGTCTGTTCGAGGAAAAGAAGGTCTTCGACGTCGTGGTCTGGGGTACGCCGGACACCCGTTCCAGCCTGTCCGACGTCGAGAACCTCTTGATCGAGACCCCGACCGGGCAATACATCCGGCTCAAGCAAGTCGCGGATGTGGGTATCAAGCCCCATCCGACGGTGATCCGTCGCGAAGGTGTAGCGCGCTATGTGGATGTGGAGGTCGACATCTTCGGACGCGGGCGCACAGCAGTGGCGGACGAGATCCAGGCGCGGCTGGAAGCCTATTCCTTCCCCTTGGAGTACCACGCGGAGGTCCTGGGCGACGAGCGGTTCTTCGCCGCCGGGAAGCGACAGGTCCTGGCCGCGATCCTCACCGCGCTGATCGGTATTTTCCTGGTGGTCCAGGCGGCCTTGCACAGCTGGCGGTTGGCCGCGATCCTGGTGCTGAGTCTGCCCGTCTCGGTGCTCGGCGGTATCCTCGTAATAGCGCTCGCCGGTGCCGAGTTCTCACTCGGCTCGCTCTTGGGCCTGCTGTTGGTCATGGCCCTGGCCGCGCGACTCGCCATCAAGTTGTACCTGCACTTCGAGCGGCTGGAGCGGCGTGAGGGTGTGGCATTCGGTGCGGAGCTGGTGGCCCGCGGCACCTTTGAGAATGCCATCCCCGCCGTCGCCACCATCCTGATCACCGCCGCCGCCTTGCTGCCGTTCGCCTTGCTGCATAACAGTGTCGGCATGGAGGTTGCCGGACCCTTGGCCGGCACCGCACTCGGCGGTTTGGTAACGACCCTGGTGATGACCCTGTTCGTACTGCCGTTGCTGTATCTCGGCTTTGGCGCCGAGGCCAGGTGTGAAGCGGATTTCGAGAACCTATTGGAGGCCGTCCCAAGTGAAAAGTAATCCATCATAGACGAGGTATGGGCGCGATCCGGGTAGACCCGAGCGGTCCCCAGGGCAACCGAATGATAAATAGAGTTGTACCTCTTGACATGCCATTAGATTTATAATATCAATTCAGGATTTATGATCCCTATGGTATTTGAGCTTATGATTTACGAAAATTTTAAAAACCTCACCACAGATCGAACCATAAGAGCCGTCATCGGTGTGAACCGAGAAACCTTCGATTCACTCGTGACGCATTTCTCCGATTCCTACCATAAAATTCAGCAAGAGCGTTATGAAAACAAAGAAATAAAACGTCTTCCTACTGGCGGAAAGCAGGGCGTTTTTTCAAGTCACGAAGAGCGCCTATTTTTCGTGCTGTATTATCTCAAAACTTATCCGACCTTCGACGTGCT
>Ga0209786_1000686_pt1 | contig 10661 bp, 10 predicted proteins | sample WorMetilvaeELBA2_FD_187405 | JGI IMG/M metagenome (GOLD analysis project Ga0209786, IMG submission 187405) | Marine gutless worms symbiont microbial communities from Max Planck institute for Marine Microbiology, Germany - Olavius ilvae ELBA.2... ...
AAATTCGTGCGAATTGTAGAACAAGTCGCTTCATCGGCTAAGATAACCTGTAGACAAATTAAAAGTGGAATCCAAGCTGATTTACTTCTACAAAATTAATTCACTTGGGCTTTCTTTATAACCAGAAAACTTTTTTTGGATCGGGTAATAAGCAGGCATGGTTATTATGTAGATTCTACATAAGTAATAATATTCCGCGCTAAAGCCGAATTATACATATTCGGAATAACCTGTGGTTTAATTTAAAATAAGGTTTAGGTATTCAATATTAAATGAAATTTTATGATATTATAGCTGTGTTATTCTGGATTGTGCTTCGTCCTCTGAACAGAGGGAATGGTGCGCAAAAATAGAATCTACTCAATATATAATGTTAGAGATGAAAATTATATCAATCATATTTGTGATTCTATGTATAACCATTCCAACATTTGCAAATGCGAATGAAGTTGAAAAGGCCGCCGCCACACTCGGACTGAAACACCCTGTTACTTTTGAAATCTCAAATTACTATGCTGACGGTGGAACCATCGGAATGACTATAATTGGTTCCGAAGGAAAGACCTTACAACTAAGCTATGATGGGCGACAACGGGAACGTGAAAAACTGTTTTTCTCACAATACCATATCTATTTTGGAGCTTTACATCCATCGCACAAAGGCGCAGTTCGTATCCCAATTTGTTCATCTGAAGAGACTGCTTCATACTTAATTAGTAAAAGATTGGATAGAGAAAAATTATCCAGAGGATTGGGATAATACTGAAAAATATGCCAATACCGGATACATCAAGCGCATGATAGATGACCTGAAAACCCGGACTTGCAATAAAAACTAAAATCTCTAACAAATCGCTGGAGAACGACGTGAACCGCTGGCGCGTTTCACGCGTCTCAGCTCTGACGTTAGACCAAAAGAATATTATGCGATTCGCCACACTTATTATACTCGCATTATCGCTCTCGATCGCCTTCGCGCAGAACGACAAGGTTGAGCCCACAGATGCACCCAAAAAGAGAATACCAACTACGCTTTCCGAAGCCCACGCTGAGTTGGAGCGAATCCTTCCAGCCGAAGAACTTGCGAAGATCGACGCGATGGAATCCGAGGACGGCATGATCGAGTATCATTTCGATCTTGGAATAGGCATTCGGAATAGCTGGGGCCTTTGGGGCGGTTCTCCCCTTTCGAAGCATATGCAGCAGCTCGGATTTACTCATCCGGACGACATGTCAGGGGCAATCCTCGAAACATTTTGGTGCAAGCGCCATGGAAAGCCCTTCCGACTGAAGGAACGCGCAGCCGAGTATGCTACGTATTGGGACGCAGCACAAAAAGCGGAAGAGGTTGAGAAGATGCGCATCGAGTCCGCGAAGCTTAAAATGCGATCAATGATGATGGGGCTCCGCCTGAACACTGAGGGGGTCTCCACCATTAAAATGCCTGACAGAATCGATAGTTCACTCCGGGCGAGATTCCTATCACGATATCGTGACGGTGTTTTCATTGCAGTTCGGAAGCACAAAGGGATGGGCGACGATGAGTTCGTCACCGAGCCGTATTTCTTTTCGCCGGAAGACGGTATGATCCATAAGATTCACATTCCCGAATTGCAGGATTTTAGCTCAGCGGTCGTTGCAGGGCAGACCGCCTGGTTCACCGGAAATTCTGATGGTGCAAGTGTTATATTCGGGATCACCCCACACCGGCGTCTAAAGATTGACTTGCCGAAGGTTGGCAGACCTCCACAATTAGGCCTGCACCATGACGCTCTTCTGGTAGTATACCCCAAGGGTTTTTACAAGCTCGTCAATGACAGTTGGCAGGCTGTGTATGAGGGAGAAATATCCCTTCCCAGATCAGGACCTCCGCCGCAACTGAATGGAGATTTACTCTATTTGCGGGACGAGGGAAGGGGTGAGAATCAGAAAAGATTGTGGTGGCTCAAGGTGCGAGGGGAGCCTGAACTCAAGTCTTTGGACATGGATATAGGGGTTGTGGGATCACACGGACCGCGATGGGAAAATTCGTTTTCCTACACAGTAACCAATACTGGCGAACTTTGGGCCTGTGTCGGTGAGGGGCGCGCTCGCAAATCACTTGTTCGCAGATCGAAGGACGGGGCTTACTCAATCGCAATAATGAACAATTCAGTGAGATTCACACCTGAACTATTCGGTTCCGAAGAAACCGACCAAGGAATTTCGGTCTCTGCCGTGAGCATGCTCCAAGACAACACAATCCTCCTTGTCGGAAACTCTGGCTTGTATCGCCTCAAAGGAAACGAACTGTTTCAAGAACTGGCTTTCACAAACACCCGGCAGAAGATTCCGGTCAATGCTGGGAAGAACGTCTATAATTGGCGTTGGGATCCCAGCAAGGTATTGGTGCTTGAAGAGGACTCTTATTTCATCAGTGGCGCATTCGGCGGCACTTACACTCTGAAGGTGGACAAGAAGGGAGAATGGGCCTTCGAATCACTGGATGAGAAGCTCGGCGAGCCGGCAACCTGGTGACAGCACAGGTCTAACAATTCGCCGGAGCAGACGGGGACAAAATAGCGGCTTTCTCGAAATTCAAATTCTCGTCTTGCATCAAGTGCGCAATTCCGGTCAGCCGTGCCTCATGCTTGACGTTACGTGAATAATTTGATTGACATATATGCATGAATTATACATATTAATGCATATGAGAACGACACTCAACATTGATGACCAGATTTTGGAAAAAGCATCAAAACTCACCGGTGTTAAAGAGAAAACCGCTTTGGTGCGACTTGGTTTAGAGGCTTTGATTGCCCGCGAAAGTGCCAAGCGTCTGGCTAAGCTTGGAGGATCCGAGGACAATTTGCGTCCTATTCCTAGACGAAGATCTGGATAACGCCCATTATGGTGCTTGTAGATACCTCGATTTGGGTTGCTCATCTCCGCAAAGGGAATCGGCAGCTTGAACAGTTACTGATGGATGCCGAGGTTATATGTCACCCATATATCATTGGTGAACTGGCCTGCGGTACAATCAAAAACCGCCATGAAATCCTCTCGTTACTGAAGTCACTCCCCTCGGCCCCTGTGGTTCAATTTGACGAGCTTATGTTTTTTATCGATGAAAATCAGATGACGGGAATCGGAATTGGTTTCGTCGATGTACATTTGTTAGCGTCTGCTCGGCTAGCTGGAACTTCTTTGTGGACAGCAGATCAAAAGCTAAAGTCAGCGGCGATTAAGCTTTCACTCAACTTTAAATAGCACATAACAAGTCGCTGGAGAAAGACGTGAACCGCTGACGCGCTTCACGCGTCTCAGCTCAAACGTTAGCGCGGACTACGGCTATATATGCGCACCCTGAAAAGCGCTAAGAACGGGGCGGAATATCGAAAGTGTTCCACGTCAATTTATTAATCCCCAAGCACGAATCGAGGGCGCGGCGTTTTGAATTAGTAGTTTGTCTCGTATCTTGAAAGCTATAATTCGGATTTGGACCTCGATGGCAGCCTCCGATCACCGGGATTCATATATGAAAAATCTCGTTCAGTGCCCCCGTTCCTATCCATTCACCGTCGTTCGAACTCCAACCGCTCATAGAATTGTTCTTCCAGGCATCTCACATCGGCCATACGGTCTGGATGTAGAAAATGCCCATAGGGCCATGCATCGATATCGGTATCCGTTGCCAACAAGTGTCTCTCGAGGAGACAAAGTGCTTCAATGGACTTGTCACAAGCCGGATAACCTTTGTCGTCGAGATGTATCCCGTTGTCGAATCGAACGTGACAGATGTTGTTGATATCCACCAGGCGGATTCTGCCGGATCGGGTCAGCAGGATATTCCCGATGCCGGCCAGATCCGGAACCATGCCGCTTTCCCGGATCATGCGTTTAATCGAACGGATGAAGATTTCCGCCTCGGCCTGCAATCGGCACCAGCGCTCCCCTTCTGTCTTGTCGTCTTCCGGTTCACGGACACTTGAAATGCAGGTCAGTAGCTCCAATATTTGCTTTTCGGCATCCAAACTCCAGGGATCGAGAATTTCTCCCTCCACGAACACCTGAAGGCCGCATAGAAGTATTTCCATTTTACCGGTAACGGCATAATCTACGAGAAATTCTTCGGACGTGGCGATATTCTCTACGGGCAGGTAGGTTTCGATGACCTTGAGACGCCGGATCTCTTCGAGTGCGTCTTCCCGGGAGCGGAAGCGGGTGCGGAACAACCTCAGCATTTTCAGGGGCCTGGCATGGGGATACCAGGTCACACCGTCTCTTTCCACGCCGTGCTTTTCGACATGGACATCCTCCGGCCGCAGGACTTCCATGATGTGGGACCGAAGCCCCTGCCGCGGGTGGGGTCGGTAGACATAGGCTGCCGGCGTCCGGATGAAGTTGAGGCCCAGGACATCGGCCGGCTTCAGCCGTTTTTTCGTTCGGATGTCGATTTCGGTCATGTTTCGGATCGTTGTGGCCTCTGGCATGCAATATACGTGATGGCCTCCAGCAGGTGTCACCACTACCTACCGTCTGAAACGTAGTGGGTATTGGAACGGAGGACCTAAAAAATAATCGCAGAGACGCAGAGTTCGCAGAGGAGAAATCTATTTTCCAGAATCCCTGAGAGGGGGATTCTGGAAAAGGGCTGCCTCAAAAGAGGAACGCGTCTCACCTTGCTTTAACAGGCAATTGTTTTGCTTTGCGCCCTCTCAGCGAAAAGCAAAATGTAAAATATGCTTTGCGTCCTTTGCGTCTTTGCGTTGATATGTTTACCATGTAAAATTTAGAAACAGAGCCAGATGGTTGAGATAGCGGGCTACACGCTAAGGTATTTCCGTCGGATCTCCTCGTTCTGTTTCAGTTCGTCTTGCGTCCCGTGGTAACGGATGACGCCATTGTCGATGATGTATCCGCGGTCGCTGAGGCGAAGGGCCACGGCCAGGTTCTGTTCCGCCAGCAGAACGGTCAGCCCGCTCTCCTTCAACCGCAGGATCTGCTCTTCGAGCATGGAAACGATCAGCGGCGCCAGCCCTTCGGTCGGCTCGTCCAGCAGGAGAAACTCGGGGTTGGTCATCAGGGCCCGGGCGATGCTCAGCATCTGCTGCTCGCCGCCGCTTAAAAAGCCGGCCCGGCGCCGATCGATGGCTTTCAGAGCGGGGAAAAACGTATACACGCGGTCGATGTCCCACCCGTTTTGCCGATAGTTTCGGAAGGATATATCCAGATTTTCCCCCACCGTGAGGTCGGCAAACACCCGCCGATCGTCGGGCACGTATCCCATGCCCATACGGGCCAGCAGATGCGGTTTCAATCCGGCACACGATGCCCCCTTGAATTCGATCTGGCCTGTTTTCGGCGGTGTCAGGCCCATGATGCTCCGCATGGTGGTGCTCTTCCCGGCCCCGTTGCGACCCAGCAGACAGACGATTTCACCGCTGGCGACATCCAGGGAGACGTCAAACAGGATGTGGCTGAGACCATAATACGTGTGAATGTGTTCTACTCTCAGCACGGGACTTCCCCTCCCAGATAGGCTTCCTGTACCTGCCGGTTTCGGCGCACGTCTTCCGGCAGTCCCTGGATGATGGTGGCTCCGTGGTTCATGACTGTTATCCGGTTGGCAATGGAGAAGACAAGGCCCATATCGTGTTCACAGAATAGGATCGTCAGACCGAGATCGCCAGACAACCGTGTCATCAGATCGAGCGTGGCGGCGGTTTCGTCGGGCGACATCCCGGCGGTGGGTTCGTCGAGAATCAGCAGTTCGGGCCGACTGCCCAGGGCAATGGCGATTTCCAGGACCTTCCGATCGCCGTGGGAGAGCATTCCACTCGTCATCGTTCTCTTTTCGGAAAGGCCGACGTTGGCCAGGACATCTCCCGTTTCCTTTACCGCCATGCTGCGGGCCGGACGAAAGAGATTCAGCGTATTCCCCCGGCGGGCCAGGACGGCAATCTGAACATTTTCAAACACCGTAAGCCGATCAAAGACATTGACGATTTGAAAGGACCGTCCGATGCCCTTGCGGCTGATGACATGGGCCGGCAAACCGGTGATATTCTCCTCCCGGAACCATATTTCGCCCGAGTCCGGTGTCAGCTGCCCGGTGATCAGATTGAACAGGGTGGTTTTCCCGGCCCCGTTGGGGCCGATGACGGCGACCACTTCTCCCTTCTCGATGTCCAGGCTTGCGTCGGCGACGGCCTGGAACCCGTCAAAGCTCTTGTTCAATCCGGTAATGTGCAGCATTTAAGCGTCCTTTCCGGAGCCTGCTGCCGGCTCACGGTGCCGGAGCACCAGCCCGAGCGCCCCTTCCGGGAGGAAGAATATCAGCAGCATCAGAACGATGCCCAGCACCAACGTCCAGTATTCGGTATAGATCCCGACAAAGGTTCTCAGGGTAACGATGATGGCGGCGCCCAGCATGGGGCCCAGGAAGATGAACCAGCCTCCCAGCAGGCACATGATGACGATTTCAAGGGACAGGGTCCAGAACAACAGATCCGGGAATACCGAACCTTCCACCGTGACAAATAGGGCTCCGGCGACACCGGCAAAAAAACCGGCGAGGCCCTCCCCAACAAGCTGATGTCGCTGGACATGGATACCCAGCGCCCGGCATCGTTCGGGGTTGTCCCGGATCCCCTGAAAGGTCCGCCCAAAGGGCGAGCACAATATCCGATACATCGCAAAGAGAGCCGTCAGGCTCACGGCCAACGTGAAATAATAGGCACCGGTGGAGGAACCGATAAGGTCGGGAACGGGTATGCCGTGAATACCGTCGTCGCCGCCCGTGAACGCATACCATCGGAAGACGATTGCCCAGACAAGGGATCCCAGCGAAATCTGCAGCATGCCGAAATACAGTTTAGACAGGCGCACGGTGATCACCCCCATGATGAGTCCCAGCGCTCCGGAACATATGGGCGCCGCCAGGAATCCGATCCACCACGGCCAGCCTGTTTTAGTGACCACCAGCGCCAGGGCGTATGCTCCGGTGCCGTAAAAGACGGCATGATGGAACTGGTACATGCCCCCGAACCCCAGGACCAGATTGAGACTGGTGGCCAGCAGGCCGGTGACCAGCATGAGCGATACCAGGTAAACATAAAACCGGGAGACCCCCAGGGGAAGCAGCAGGAGCACGGCCATGACCGGGATGCCCAGAAATATCAGGTGTCGGTGTTCCTTTTCCATGCCCATGATTACCACGTCGATTTTAACAGACCTTTTGGACGGAACAATAGCACGACCACCACCGCCGCATAGGGGAACACGATGGCGAACTGGGGCCAGATCAGGATGCCGATGGCATCGGTCAATCCGAAGATGAGAGCGCCCAGCAGCGCCCCCCAGATATTGCCGAGGCCGCCGATAATGACGATTAAAAAGGCCTCGATGATGATGGTGTGATCCATTCCCTGGGTGATATTCTGTGTCGGTGCCACCAGAGCCCCGCCCAAACCGGCAAGGTAGCACCCGATCACGAAAACGGCGGCAAACACCCAGCTCACATTGATGCCCATTGCCCCGACCATCTCACGATCCACAGCGGCGGCACGGGCGATTTTGCCGATTTTGGTTTTGTTGGTGAGGAACCACAGGCCGGCCGCCACCAAGGGGCCGACCAGGAGCAGAAAGAGGTTGTACCGGGGAAAGGGGAATCCCTGGATCGAAAACGACCCCTGCAAAAAAAGCGGGGCCGTCAGGCTTCGGTAGTCGGATCCCCATATCAGTTTGACCAGGTCGCCGAATACCAGCATGATCGAAAATGTAAAGAGCAGGAGCATCAAGTGCTCCCGCTCATAGAGATGGCAGAACAGGCCCCGCTCGACGACAAAACTGATCAACGCGACCCCCAGCGGCGCCACGGTCAGTGCGACGATGAACCCCAACGTCCCTCCGCCGGCCAAGGTTGCCACAGAGTACGTCAGAAACGCACCGATCATGTACAGCGAACCATGGGCCACATTCGGAATTCGGAGCACCCCGAGTACCAGGCTCAGGCCGGATGAGACGATGAACAGTATGGTCGTGCGGCTCAGCCCCACCAGAATTTGCTGGAGCAGAGCCGCCGCGGTGATGTTGGCGGCACCGTCCATCGGCTGTGTTACCGGGCCTTCTTGATTTCCGCGACCGAGGGCATAACCTTTTCTCCGGGAATTACCATGATGTCGCCGGCGATCAGAAAATTGTAGCCATCAATTTTCTGCGTGACCCCCATAAACATCGGAAGCATGGCCTGGTGGTCGTAGGCCCGCATGGTCACCTGGCCCAGCGGGCTGTCCACCGTCATCCCTTCCATAGCATCGATGAATTTCTCGGTGTCCACGGAGCCGGCTTTTTGATAGGCGCCGGCGATAAAATCCGCGGCCAGGGAGCCGTATACGGCGCCGACGGCCGGGTACCGGTCATAGGTTTTCTGGAACGTCTTCACGAAGGCCTTATTGGCCGCTGATCTGGGATAATAGAAAAAGTAGTTGGAGGTTCCCAGAACGCCTTCCGGGGCATCGAGACCCAGGGGCTTGAGGGTGGACAGTTCTGTGGCCGTATGCATGTAGAAGGGGACCCGCTGGTTGAATCCCGTTGCCTTCGCTGCCTTCAGAAAGGGCACGCAATCCCTGCCCCCGGTGGCCACGATGACGGCATCGGGCTTGGCTGCCAGGATCGCGGTGATGTAGGGCGTAAAATCCGGCTCCCCGACTTTCCACCAGGATTCGCCCAGCAGCTTGACGTCGGGTCGCATGTTCTTCAGGTTCGCCCACACCCCTTCGGCAATGGCATGCCCGTACTCGTAGTCATCCCCGGCGATCCAGTATTTCTGGAACGGTTTTTTCGACAGCCCGACGGCGGCGGCTTTACCGGCCATGGCGGTGTTTTCCGTGATGGAAAAAACATATCGGTGGCCCTTGGCCCCAGTGATTTTGGCGCTCTTTGAAAACGTGACCACAAAGGGGATTTTCTCTTTTCGGCAGAGATCGGAAATGGCCAGGGCCAGGGCGCTGTTGATGGTGCCCATGAGGATGTCCACCCTTTCCCGCATGATGAGCTCTTTAGCGGCGCTCAGGCCGATGTCGACCTTGAATTTGCTGTCCCGGGTCACGAAGGTGATCTCCCGGCCGAGGACCCCCCCCGCGGCATTGATCTTGTCGATCTCCATCTTGAAGGCGTCCCGCACGTCGTTGGTGTAGGTGCTCGGCGGACCGCTGTAACAGTCCACGATACCGACTTTGATCGGCTTTTTTGCCAGAGCCGGTGTGGCGCTCAGCACGGCGACACACCCCACGAGGCAGAGCATAAGGCATGCGACTCGTTTCATGGTACCTCCTCTTCGATTAAGGTGACTGGAATCTGTCTGAAGAACCTTATTAAGGCTTGTCCAAGATCTTTATCCGGCTGGATAAGAACCCATGGCGCCGCCGGAGGTGTATCGGCCTCAGGCGGGCGGGTAAACCCGCCACAAAACAGCGGACACGCCTTTCACCCCATGAGCGACAAGGTTGCGTTTCATAAAATCGGAGTGCGACTTTATGTATATATGAACCGCCTGAAAACGCAAAACGAATATGCGAACCACCGGGCCGCGAAAGGCAGGCTGTCGAATTTTCATCAGGCGTTTGAACGTCATGATCTTCCGGTGATGACAAAGAGGTAAAGTTCCCTGGGGCCATGGACACCGGGGACCATGACCGCTTCGATATCGCCGGTTTTACTGGGGCCGGTGATCATGGTCACGCAGTGGGGCAGGGTGCTTGGCGGGCCCTCGGTCTCCCAGCGGAGCACGGCATAAAGCTCACCAAGATCCTCTACCAGTTGGTCCAGGGTGATGACCGCCACATGGACCGTGGGCAGCAGGGAGACCCCGCGATCGCATCCTGGCCGGGCCTTTAGGACCAGGGTCGCGGTATCTGCCACACAGTAATCGGCCGCCGTTATCCCGATCGAGCTTCGCGCAACCCCGTCACGGAGGCCTCGGCGAGACGCGTCGGCGGCCTCCCTGTCGAGGGTCTTCGGCAGCGGTTCGGTAACGGTGAGCGGGACCCCGGCGGTCTTCAGTGCCGCTTCAAGGTTCAAGCGGTCCACCAGGGGATGCCGCCAGGCCGTCACCCGTTTTCGCCTGTCGAACTCCGGCTCTATGCGGTCCACCAGATCGACGATGGCGGCACCGGCATCGGATAGACTCGAGACGGCGGCAAGCCGGATCTGGAGGGGGCGGGCCGCCGCCTCGAGTCGCTTCAGCAGACGCAGGCGTTCTTCCGCCGAGCGGTTTTCGAAGGACGACAGCCGGTTTCGGCTGTGCGCCGGGGGGTGATCCGGAAAGAGGCCCCCGGGCGGCCGGCGCCGGAGGTCCGCTGAATGACCGAGGGCCGTACGGATTCGGGATATAAATACCTGCTGGTTGTCCATCTTGGGAGTTGCCAATCCACTATCCCAATTTGAGGTTTTAGATCAGGGCTGCCTTCGCTTGATACGGATAAAAGAATTTAAACAAACATAAGTATGCAAATATTTACCATTCTATCACCCCCACCGCACCTCCCCCCATTGTATAGACTTGGGAGAGAGGTGACAGTTGTTCGGAGACATGGGTAACACTACCATCAGGCATATCGTTTATACTGGGGAGAACGACTATGCCATGGAAAGCGCGTACCACAATGTCTCTGAGGTTC
>Ga0209786_1000688_pt1 | contig 10605 bp, 10 predicted proteins | sample WorMetilvaeELBA2_FD_187405 | JGI IMG/M metagenome (GOLD analysis project Ga0209786, IMG submission 187405) | Marine gutless worms symbiont microbial communities from Max Planck institute for Marine Microbiology, Germany - Olavius ilvae ELBA.2... ...
CACGCTCGTAAGGAGCATGGAGTTAGCTAAGCTATCGCGTGCTGTCATTCAATGGAAAGGGCGCAACTACGGTATCACACGCCACACGCGAACCCGTATTCTTTTCCATCCTTATTGGAAAATAACTTGACTGACGAGGCAATCATCTATTAAATTTACCTGAAATAAGATTCTCAAGAACTGCTCTCTGTTCTTAACTTATTTTCGGTTCCTAACTGTCCAACAGTTGGGGTCCACCTCAACATTCGCGTCGATTCGCGTCGATTCGTGTGATTCGTACACTACGGGGGATATCGATGAGCATCCTGGACGAGCTCGAACTTGCCACCCTCGCCATCCGCACCGGGCACCACAGGACCCCGGAGGGTGAACATGGGGAACCCATCTTCACCACCTCCAGCTACGTCTTCGCCAGTGCCCGCGAGGCGGCGGCCCGTTTCAGCGGCGACGAGCCCGGCAATGTCTACTCCCGGTTCACCAACCCCACCGTGTCCATCTTCGAGGAGCGGCTGGCGGCCATGGAGGGAGGCGAATGCTGCGTCGCGACCGCCTCGGGCATGTCCGCGATCCTGAGCCTGTGCCTGGGGCTGTTGAAGGCAGGAGATCGGATTGTCTCCTCCCGCAGCATCTTCGGTTCCACCACCATCCTGTTCAACAAATACCTGACCCGCTTAGGGATCGAGACCCGCTATGTACCCTTGGCGGACCCGGCTGCCTGGGAGCAGGCAATCGACCCCGCCACCCGCTTGTTGTTTCTGGAGACACCCTCGAATCCCCTCACCGAGATGGCGGACATCCGGGCCCTGGCCGAGCTCGCCCACGCCCACAGTTGTCTGTTGGTGGTGGACAACTGCTTCTGCACCCCGGCCCTGCAACGCCCCCTGACCTTGGGGGCGGACCTGGTGATGCACTCCGCCACCAAATACTTGGATGGGCAGGGCCGGTGTGTCGGCGGCGCCGTGATCGGCGACCGCAAGCTGGTGGGCGAAGAAGTCTTCGGCGTGCTGCGCACCGCCGGCCCCAGCATGAGTCCCTTCAATGCCTGGGTCTTCCTCAAAGGGCTGGAGACCCTGGAGCTGCGCATGCTGGCCCACGCGCGCAATGCCCAGGCGCTCGCCGACTGGCTGCCGGGACAACCTGGCGTGATCGAGGTCTTCTATCCGGGGCTCGACGCCCACCCCCAGCATCACCTGGTCGGGACCCAGCAGCGCACCGGCGGCGGGATCGTCGCCTTCGAGGTGCGCGGCGGCAGGGAAGCAGCCTGGCGGGTCATCGACGCGACGCGCCTGCTCTCGATCACGGCCAATCTGGGGGACACCAAGACCACCATCACCCACCCCGCCACCACCACCCACGGCCGCCTTACCGATGAGGAACGGAAAACGGCAGGGATCGGCGAGGGCCTGATCCGCATCGCCGTCGGCCTGGAAGCGATCGCAGACATCAAAGCCGATCTGGCGCGGGGACTTGCCGAGCTGTAAACCCGGCGTTGGTCTCCTTTTCGAGCCGCGAAGGCGCAAAGGGCAAAATACAATCAGGCCATGGCGGTCTATTCATGATTTTACGCAAAAGATAGTTCCCATCCCGCAACCACCCGGCGAAGATCAGGGGGTACGTGCCACCGCCCAGACATCCACGCGCTCGACGCCGGCCTTCAGCAGTGTTCTGGTCAGCTCCGAGACGGTGCTGCCGGTGGTGACCACATCGTCCAGGATCGCCACCCGTTCGACTCCCGGCGGATGCAGGACACGGAATGCCCCGCGGACATTAGGCCGCCGCGCCTTCCGCGCCAATCCGGCCTGGGGTGGTGTGGCCGAGACACGGGCGCAGCTTTGGATATCCACCGGGATCGAGAACGCGCGGCCTATGGTGCGGGCAAGCTCGAGGGATTGGTTATAGCCGCGCTCGCGCAGTCGCTTGGCGTGTAGAGGCACCGGCACAATCAGTTCCGGCAACTCGGCGCCACACTCGCGCAGGGCATTCGCCAGGCATTGCCCGAGCAATCGGGCCAGATTCAAACGGGCCCGGAATTTGGCCCCACCCACCAGGATGGGCAGGGGCCCCTCGTAACGGAAGGCGGTGTGACAAACGGCATAGGGCGGCAGACGGCGTTGGCACTCACCACACAAGGCACCCGGTGGCAGCCCGGCGGGCAAGGGCAGCGCGCAACGGCGACAGCAATGCCGGTTCCGCGGCAGATCCGCCAGACACGGGGCGCACAGATCCAGCCCGCCCTCTCCCCGCGTGCCGCAGAGCACACAGGTCGGCGGGTAGAGTCCCCTCAGGAACCGTTCCGTAGTCTTCCGGAACCTGGGACGAGTCAATCGAAGCTCCGGTCACAACTCGTAGGGCAATGCGGTTGTTGGCGTATACCCACGGGGCTATCAGTAACTTCACGACCTCTCCGGCACACAAGAATGGCCCCATCTTCGACTCTATTCAATCATCCGGAACTTGACACAATATCAGTCGAAACTGGGTACTAGCCCCGAGCGGTATGAACGAGCCCCTGCCCCGGCATCGCTCCATACGCAGTTTCGTGCTGCGCGAGGGTCGCCTCACGCCGGCCCAGGCGCGTGCCTACGACGCGCTCTGGCCCTGCTTCGGGATCGACTGGAATCCGGGCGAACCCCTCGACCTCCCGATGCTATTCGGCAACTCGAACCCGGTCTATCTGGAGATCGGCTTCGGCAACGGCGAGCTCCTGGCCGAGCTGGCGACACGTCATCCGCAACGCAACTACCTCGGCATCGAGGTCCACCGTCCGGGTGTGGGGCACCTGCTGCTTGAAATCGAACGGCGCGGACTTGCCAATCTGTGCGTCTGCCGTCACGACGCCGTCGAGGTCCTGGAGCAGGGCCTGGCGCGGGCCAGCCTGGCCGGCGTCTATCTCTTTTTCCCGGACCCCTGGCCCAAGCAGCGGCACCACAAGCGACGTATCCTTCAGTCCCGGCTCGTGGTCTCCCTGGCCCGGGTCATCCGGCCCGGCGGCATATTCCACGCCGCTACCGATTGGGAGCCCTACGCGCGGCAGATGTTGGCGCTGCTCACCGACGCGGACGACCTGTTCGTGAACCTTGCCGGTCCCGGGGCCTTCCACCCGTGCCCGCAAACGCGGCTCCTGACCAGGTTCGAGCAACGCGGGGCACGCCTTGGGCATCAGGTACGGGACCTGATCTTTCGCCGCCGCTAGCCCGCATATGCCACCGGGGATCGCGGAACCAAACGTGTTCGTGGCCACTCTTGCGTCTTTAACCAAACAGCTTCCTCGGACAAGCCTGATGCGCATCTCGGTTGTCGTACCTACCTTCAACCGCGCCCACACCCTCCCGCGGGCGCTGGATTAGATCCTGTGCCAGTGCCTGCCTGCGACTGAGGTCATCGTCGTGGACGACGGCTCCCAAGACGACACCGGGGATCTGATCCGGCGGCGCTATCCGCAGGTTCATTACCTGCGGCAACCGCACGGCGGCGTGAGCAGCGCCCGCAACCGAGGTATCGATGCGGCGGATGGGGACTGGATTGCCTTCCTCGACTCCGACGATGCCTGGCTGCCCGACAAGCTGGCGGCGCAACGCACGGCCCTTGGCGAGCACCCGAACAGCCGGCTCTGCCATACCCAGGAGATCTGGATCCGCCACGGACGCCGGGTAAACCAGATGGACAAGCACGCCAAATCCGGCGGCTACATCTTTCGGGCGTGTCTGCCCCGGTGCGTCATCTCTCCTTCCGCCGCACTCCTGCATCGCTCCCTCTTCGACGCGCTGGGTAGCTTCGATGAGGACCTGCCCGCTTGCGAGGACTACGACCTCTGGCTACGCATCTGCGCCACGGAGCCGGTCGCCTTCGTCCCGGAGCCCCAGATCCGCAAGTACGGCGGTCACGCCGATCAGCTGTCACGCAAACACTGGGGACTGGACCGCTTCCGCATTCGGGCCCTGGAGAAGATCATCGGTTCGGGTCGGCTGGATGCAGGGGATCGGGCCGCCGCGAGCGCCATGCTCGCCCTGAAGGCAGGGATCCTCGCCGCCGGGGCCCGCAAGCGCGGACATGTGGAACGGGCGGCGTACTACGCATCCAAGCAGACGGAATACGCCAGCCTCTCAGCGCCCGGTATAGGGTGAATGCGTATAAGAACCTGTCCGCTGCCGGTATGGCGAACAGGAGACCTGAAAAAACCTTTTTTAATCCGCAGATTACGCAGATTTCCGCAGATTGTTTTGTTTCTAATCTGGTAACTATTCAGGTACCCCGGCTGGCGATGTCCTAGCCATCCGGGGTGAAGGCCACATGGTTACCAGGAGGGTGGCGAGTGAAAAGCGATTCACAAGACCCCTCGCTACGCTTCGGGGTGACAGAATCCCGGCGTTTCGGGGTAACAATAGAGTTGTACCTTTTGTGAATCTTTAAAAATCAATCAGTTATCTTAAGATATGAAGCCCATACCGTAGTCATTAACCAGAAAACAAAGACTTAGACGCCTCGCGATGTTCGTAACATACTGATTCTAAAGCATGTTACAAAGGGTACAACTCTAATACACCTACCCTTGTCATTTCGAGCGAAGCGAGAAATCTTAGCGAAGCGAGAAATCCGTCGCACATGGGTTTTGCACCAAGCGAGGGGCCTTTCTTGTACTCGAGAGCAAGGGGTCCTGAAGAGTTACCTAATCTGTGAAAATCTGCGTAATCTGCGGATAAAAGATGGGGCGAAAGGTCTGCCCCCTACCCCTGGTGTCTCTCCGCCCACTGCTCAGGGGTGAAGGTCTTGATGGACAAGGCATGGAGGGTAGTGGTAAATTTTTGAATGGTTAGCGTAGAGCGGTTCGTTAACCAGTCCCCATTTTTTGTTTGATCCCCTCTCCCGGAGAGGGTGTTGTAAAAGTCATTTTTAGAAAAGTTGGCATTAATGATATCAATGAGTTATAGGTTATAAAATTTAGAAAATTGGACTTTTGCGACACCCTCCCGGAGGGAGAGTGAGTACAGCCTGTGGCGTGCCCAACACACTGCTAGTGGCGGTGTTTCCATTTAAACCTTAACCACTACCGGCATGGAGCTCGCCGCTCTCGATCCGGGGCCGAACGGTAGCCATGACCAGGCGTTGCCTTTGGATGGGAGGCTTGCCCATGAAGCGGTCGCTGACGACTATCGCCTCGAAATGGCTGCCATCGCCGGTCACCTCAACCCGCGCCTCGGGCATGCCCTCTCGTATCAGAGCCGCAACTGCTTGTGTTTCCATACTCATCACTCATCACTCATCACTCATCACTCATCACTCATCACTCACAACTCCCGGGTCGCCAGAAACCGAATCTCCGGCCAGCGTTCCTGGGTGAGATTCAGGTTGATTCGGGTCGGGGCCAGATAGACGAGCTGCCCGGCCCCGTCCTCCGCCAGGTTCTCGTAGGCCTTGTCCCGAAACCGCGCGAGCAGTTCTTCGTCCCCGCAATCGACCCACCTGGCGGTCCGGACCGTTACCGGCTCCACGATCGCCTCTACACCATACTCGTCCTTGAGTCGATAGGCGGCCACGTCGAACTGGAGCACCCCCACGGCCCCCAGGATCATGTCGTTGTTCTTGAGCGGCCGGAACACCTGGGTGGCGCCCTCCTCACTGAGCTGGAGTACCCCCTTGTGCAGGGCCTTCATACGCAGGGGATCCTTGAGTACTAAGCGTCGGAACAGCTCCGGGGCAAAGAAGGGGATACCCCCGTACTTCAGATTCTCCCCTTCGGTAAAGGTATCCCCGACCTGGATGGTCCCGTGGTTGTGCAGGCCGATGATGTCGCCGGGCCAGGCCTCCTCGGCATGGCGGCGCTCGTCGGCCTGAAAGGTGATGGCATCGGCGACCTGGACCCACTTGCCGGTACGCACGTGGCGTAGCTTCATCCCCTTCCGGTAGCTGCCGGAGCAGACCCGCAGGAAGGCAATGCGATCACGGTGGGCCGGGTCCATATTGGCCTGAATCTTGAAAACGAAGCCGGTGAACTTCTCTTCGGAGGGTGCGATCTCCCGCTGCAGGGCCACCCTGGGCCGGGGCGGCGGTGCATACTCGACGCAGGCGTCGAGCAGCTCCTCGACCCCGAAGTTGTTGATGGCCGAGCCGAAAAAGACGGGGGTCTGACTCCCCGCCCGATAGGCCTCCGGGTCCAGCGGGTGGCTCGCCCCCTGAATCAGCGCCAGCTCCTCGCGCAGCTCCGTGGCCTGATCCCACAACAGCTCGTCCATGCGTGGATTATCGATCCCCGCGATGACCTCGCCGGCGGCGATCTTGCCGCCGTGACGGGCGCTGAACAGATGGGTCCGATCCGTGCGCAGGTCATAGACGCCCAGGAACCGCTTGCCGATGCCGATGGGCCAGGTCACGGGGGCGCATCGGATCTTCAGCACCTGTTCGATCTCGTCCAGGATCTCGATAGCATCCCGGCCCTCCCGGTCGAGCTTGTTGACGAAGGTGAGGATGGGGGTATCCCGCAGCCGGCACACATCCATGAGCTTGATGGTGCGCTCCTCCACGCCCTTGGCCACATCGATCACCATCAGGGCCGAGTCCACCGCCGTGAGGGTGCGATAGGTATCTTCGGAGAAATCCTCGTGACCCGGCGTATCCAACAGGTTGACGGTGGCCTCACCGTAGGGGAACTGCATCACCGAAGAAGTCACCGAGATGCCGCGCTGCTTCTCCAGCTCCATCCAGTCGGAAGTCGCATGGCGCGCGGCCTTGCGGCCCTTGACGGTACCCGCCAGCTGGATGGCGCCGCCGAACAGCAGCAGCTTCTCGGTCAGGGTCGTCTTACCCGCGTCCGGATGGGAAATGATGGCAAAGGTACGCCGCTTGGAGAGTTGCGCTGCAAGATGGGTCATAAGGTAGCTAAACTTCCGGGAAAGGATGCGGATTGTACCCTAACTCCGGTTTCCCGGAGATGCGGTGTCCGGGCGAGGGCCAGGGCAACCGAATGATAAATAGATGTAAAGCAATTGGTTAGGTAATTTGAACCACAGAGACACAGAGACACAGAGACACAGATACACAGAGCCCGCAGAGGGCACAGTTCGTTTTCGACCAGGCCGTTGTTGGATGGCCGGTCGATGCGGATTTCTCGCGGCGTTCCGGGCGCAGAAACCTTCTTGTTATCGCTTCCTCTGCGTCCTCAGCGTCTCTGTGGTTCATTGCCAAGGCGATGTTTCACCAGTGATTATTATTCGGTAGCCCTGGGGCGAGGGCGTATGAATTCCGTTTCGATGAACAAGTTGCTTCCAGCTACCAGTCGCCGGCTTCCAGCCGCTAAAGAAATTGCAAAGCTAGGTCCGATACTCGACGAATTGCACCGTATCGCACAAGTGTATACTTCCTTCCCCATGAAGATCGAATGGGACCGATCGAAACGTCTCGCGAATCTGCCCAAGCATGGCGTGGACCTTTCCGATGCGGTAGGGGTGCTGGAGGACATGAGGGCCATCACGGTCGAGGATACGCATCACGAAGAACAGCGGTTCAAGACGCTGGGAGTCGATTATCTCAGGCGCCTGCTTGTGGTAGCTTACGCTTATTCGGGAACCGATGCGATCCGTATCATCTCGGCGCACAAGGCGACCAAACGAGAGCGGCAGCAATACGAGGCAAGGATATGAGCGATACAGAGACCGATTTCAGTCAAGGTAAAGGCGGTCCGGTTATACCGCCTGAGCCTGGTAAGACCCGGATTACCATTCGCATCGATACCGATGTGCTTGACTGGTTCCGGGAAAAGGTCAACGCAGCCGGAGGCGGTAACTATCAGAGCAACGTCAATGATGCTTTGCGGGCGTACATGCGCGCCCAAGAAGAGACCGATCTGGAGTCGATACTGCGGCGGGTCATCCGCGAAGAGCTGAAGAGCCGAGAGGCGGCTTGATTCGGTTGTTTTGTCCACAGCGCGTAGGTTGGAGTACAGTGCTATCCTATTTTTTTCGGCATGTTTACGCAACTTGGAACCCAACCTATTTCCGGCCAGCGGCGGATCGGCTCCGCTCGCCCGGTAGACGATCGGCGAAAGACGGACGATACTGCTGTTCGGCATGTCCGGTCACCCATCTCATTGAGCCCGGTATCGGCCATTTATGAATACCGCCCAAGTCAAGCAAAGTCCATCACAAACGCCAGCCGATCACTCTGCTTCACCGTTACGGCTTTCGTATCTTTATGTCGATAACTTCAAGTCGCTGGTCGAGTTTTGGCTTCCTCTTGCCGAGTTCTCGTGTTTGATCGGCCTGAATGGATCAGGGAAATCGTCCGTACTGCAAGCCGTCGACTTCATGTCGCGACTATTCAAAGGCCAGGTTTCACACTGGCTGGAGCAACGCCAGTGGAAGCCGGCAGATCTGAACTCCAAGCTTACCGGGAAGAGCAATATAACTTTCCGGATTGATCTCGCGCGGGGAAGCGAGGTGTTTGTCTGGCAAGGCAGCTTCAATCGTACCTCCCTGAGATGCACGCAGGAATGGGTATGGATCAACAACCATCTCGTCTTTACAGTACACGAAGGACATTATTTGTTCCTGGACGAGCGGGGTGGTTGGATACGCACCAAGATCACCTTCGACTATGAGGGCTCCATCTTCTCCCTACTAAGAGACGAGACCTTTTCCGAAACACTCTTGTCGATAAAGCGCTTCCTGCAGAGGACCGCATCGCTCGACCTGTTGGCGCCCCAGTTTCTGCGTAAGAAGACCGATTGGAGCGGGGGCGAATTGGGTCTGGGCGGAGAGCGTCTGTCGGCCTTTCTGCACGAGCTCTCGTCCGAGCAACGGATTGCCTTGGAATCCCGGCTCAAGGCCTGCTATCCGCAACTCTCCCGTTTCTTCACCCGTTCCTTGCGTGCCGGATGGAAGGAGCTGAACATCCAGGAGGAATTCGGCAAGACCCGGCTGGTTACGGAAGCCAAACATGTCAACGACGGCATGCTGCGGATGATGGCGATCGTGGCGGAGCTAGTGACGGGTCATGAATTCCTGCTCTTCGATGAAATCGAGAACGGCATCAATCCGGAATTGGTGGAATTCCTACTCGACGCATTAGTGAACGCCCGGCAACAAATCCTGGTGACGACCCACAGCCCGATGATCCTCAATTATCTGGACGACGAGGTTGCGCGTGCCGGCGTTCAATATCTCTACCGAACGCCGGAGGGCTACACGCGCTCGATCCCATTCTTCGAGATCCCGTCGGTATCCGAGAAGCTGGAGGCCATGGGGCCGGGGGAGGCGTTCGTGGACACCGTGCTGCCCGGACTTTACGAGGAGATCCGGGCTATGGAGTCCAGGAATCAGGAAGCCGATCATGTTGATCCTCGTTAGCGGCGAAGGTGTCACGGATATAGGCCGCTGTGTTGTGTCGGATCAATGCAGCGGCCGGGAGTTCGAGGCAGGTCCCATGGCTTGGCTCGTGGATCAGCTGGTGGAAATCCGTGCCGGTTACCCTTTCTTGTCCGCCGATCTGATGGTCTTTGCTTCCAAGTCTCGGGTTTCGGAAGTCTCCAAGTCGCTGAAACCACTGACCCTGGTTGGTCGGAAGCGTAAACAGGAAACGGCGTACTTTTTTCGCAACGCACGTGCCATGGCCAGGCTCGCACAGGAGCTCGCTAAGGAGACGGATGACGAGGTCGTCGCGGTCCTCTTTCGCGATGCCGACCGGACCCGCTCGTCGGAACGCGGAGCATGGCAGGACAAATGGGATTCGATGGTCAAGGGGTTTGCGTACGAAGGCTTTGGCTCAGGTGTGCCCATGCTTCCTAATCCCAAGTCGGAAGCCTGGCTTCTCTGCGCCCTGAAAAAGTCACAGCCGTACCGGGATTGCGACCGCATCGAAGCCGAATCAGGAAACGACGCTGCCCCCAATTCCCTCAAGGCCCAACTTGAGCAGGTGTTGGGGCAAGCCTCTGACGCCGCAATACTTGTCGATCTTGTGTGTGCAGGAAAGGTCGATGCAAACCGGATCGAGATGCCGAGTTTTAATCGATTCAAGAAGCGGCTGCAGGAATGTCTGTAAAGACTTCGGGAGCCACATGCCGTGAGGCTGCTCCCGGCAAGTAGCGGCAGGAGGTCAGGTCTTGCAATCACGGGTAGTGGTTAAGGTTTAGGCTCTTTATGGATTCCGGATTGTTTTTGGAGTGCGCCGGCAAAGCGGCGCAGCCGAATTGAACCTCAGCGATGGGGGATACCAGCGGTGTTTGCCGGGAACCTGGACGCCGGCTTCCACGCGCGCCGCGGCGACGGCGCTTTCCCCCCACCGCAAGGCCTGGTTTGGGACCGGTGAATCGCCACATCCAAAGCGGCGGCGGGCAAGTAGCCCCTAGCCAACCCCGCGACGACCTCGGGTGCCACGGATTCCGGTAGGGACTGGAGTAAAGTTGCCGCCGCACTCCAAAATGTCCGGTGTGTCCTTCCATCATCGTGAGCAGTCTGGAATCCATAAAGAGCCAAGGTTTAAATGGAAACTGAAGTGGACCCTGAAAATTGGACAGGATGATAAGTTAAGAACCGGGGGCGCAAGTAAGCGCACTGCAGAGGTATCACCCATGCCTAACAAACGCAAGCGCCACACCCCGGAATTCAAGGCCAAAGT
>Ga0209786_1000692_pt1 | contig 10596 bp, 5 predicted proteins | sample WorMetilvaeELBA2_FD_187405 | JGI IMG/M metagenome (GOLD analysis project Ga0209786, IMG submission 187405) | Marine gutless worms symbiont microbial communities from Max Planck institute for Marine Microbiology, Germany - Olavius ilvae ELBA.2... ...
AAAACTTATATGACGGGGCTACCAGACGGTCGAAAATGTTTTTGATACAATACGGGCTGTGACACAGACAGACAGACAGACGCCCAGCCAGGCTGGGTGGCTGGATGGGTGTCTGTCTGTCTGTCTGTCACAGCTTACTACATTGCGCGGGTAAAAATTGTCCTCTGCTAACGGCAACTTCGGGCACGTATTTGTCGTCGTTGTATAAATGTCAGGGGTCCGTTTTTAGACAAGGTGTAGTTGTATAGCATTGTATATACGACACTAAGAATTTCGACTTCGAGACAACAACCTTAGAGTTTAACGGTATGCTGTTTTCGCGCGATAAGCCCTGTCACCCGTTCAAAAGAGAAAAAATTTATAATTTTCTCCTATTCAGTATCAAGTATGAAGGTAGTCAGCGGATTCAAAATCTGGAAATGGATCTTGTTATCAAATTTATTAAAGATTGCACTACCCTCTTGAGGAACGACGGTTCTCTGCTGCGTCCCAAGTCAGGCGTAATCCATCGTAATGAAAACCTGACATGGCAGCAAGTCGGCCCATTGCTTTGTGCTCATTCTCATGGCATTTCTTTGTGAATTTTACTATACAACCTATTTTACTGTTTACTCAAATTTACTACTCAACTATACGGTTTGACCTAGAGCGATCGAGGGTCAGCTACGCCTATTGTTGGGATCGATTTAAAATCGTATGATTTGTAATCTAGATTTTAAATCATTTTATGATCTTGTGACTTTGATTTTAAACCACTTTCAAAGTAGCGATTTTTATTCTGATTTCAAATTATTAAATGACTGATTATGATTTATGCCATTTTAACAGAAAATCACTTAGACTCTTGACTTAACAATATGAAGATATTCAAACGCACCCCTGTCAGTGCCATAAGTCATAAATGTTACATATTTCTTGGTTGTGGCACATTCTAATGCTATGCAGGAGTTTATGCAAACAGGCTGCCACAGGGAATGTTGGTGACACTCCTTCACACACGTGCAAATCACGTAAGTGGAGGCACTTAATTATAGTGAGATCAAAGGAATTTCAGACATTTTCCAGCTACAGCAACATCTGTTGGACGTTTCTGAAGTATAATACATCGTTGTCCACTTCCGCACCAGTTGAGCACCTCTTCAGTATTGGCGATTATTAAATCGTAATGCCAGGCAGAAATAAGCTATCGGATGCTGTATTCCAGCAGCTGTAAATGATCGAGACAAATGCATTTGTCGTGAATATGAAACACGTGATGATTTTATCACTTGCAGAATGCTTGGATGTGTCGCTGTAGTCGTCTAGCAACCCTACATTTTGGGACCTCCTACGTTCGCCTATACACGCTGTAGCACACAGTAATATAACAAGTTTTGCATGGTGACCAAACAGGATAAGTTGTGCGATCTGTTTCCGGTAGCTAAATTTGGCAATTATTAATTAACATTTCTCCCTGTGTTAGGAAGCTGATCTTTGAAAAATAACCATGATTCAGGAATAGCTACAAAGAAAACGAACTAAAAAGCTCACCACACCAATTTTACGCTGGTTATCGACGCAAATTATCCATGTTTCACCCGCATGCAATATCATTAACATTGGTCATACAGGCCTCGCACATTCATATCTAGACGATCAGCCTGCGTGTAAGTAAGTAAGTAACTATATTAAAGTGCGCCCAAAAGCCAGCTGAGCTGGCTTAATCTGCTTAGTCTGTATAACTTGCAAGTATCCAAATCCAATCACTGTCGATCACATACTTACTGATTGTTTTGTCTTAACACGGTTCGCAACAAAAATATGTTGCTTACTCCACAACAGTCATATGATCTGAGAACGTCCATGTGCAAAAACATTATTGATTTTATTAAACAAAACTGTTTTGTGCTCAATGATGATTGTGATGTAACAGTTTTATTATGGCTTCGTTGCTTCGTTGCTTTCACTATTTTAATGTGTTTGTTTTTGTTAAATCGTACTTGTTATACTTATTGACTTTCTTCCAGAGATAAAATTTTAATGTATTAATCTGTAACATTTAATCGTCAATTGCAGATGGAGGCTGACAGGCTCAAAAACATGACGGTGAATGGTATTCCGACAAAGGTGGTTGCACTTGGCATTGGAAGCGGAGTCAATCAGGCCGAACTCAACAACATAGCCAGCGCACCTGTAGACAGGAACGTCATTCTCGTCCACAATTTCACCGTCCTCCGCGATGTGGAAGAACAGCTTCGAAACACCAGCTGCACTCCATCACTTCCACGTAACAGTTCTATGTCTCAAATTTGTAACTCTGAAAAATGCACTGTCAAAGTCACGCTATTTTTGAACGAGCCGCATTTAAACATGATTCAAACGTGATTCACCAGAAAAAAATGTATTCTTTGAGTAAGGTCATACTTATGTTATCTTATAAAACTGTACAATTTTGCTTTAATAAACATCCGCGGGGTCATACCCGTGAGTCAGAAAAACAGGACACTATTCGTACCAATAACTTTAACAAATGTTGAACGATTTCCAAAACTCTTTCACCTCCGGACTCAGCATTGGGAAATGAATTGATCATTAAATATCCCAACACACCTTAAGCGCGTCGCTACTCTACCTTGCGATACCTTAGTGACAGTGTTCAAAAATTGATCTAATTGTACGTTAAGTTGCATATTGTCCGTCGCAAGCTTATAAATGGGGATTATTGGTATCCTCAAACATCTGAAGCGATTTCGTTATATAGGCTATGTTGCGATATGACGTTATCGTTTTTGATAAATTTTGCTGGTCATGATGTTTTCCGCAAGCTGTGTCTACCGTGACAAACTGTGCATCATTTACTGCCTGCAGTCCTGAAGTGCAATAATCTAAGATCTATGGCCGCACAAAACGAAAAATAGCCATGAAGTAATTTCAATGTACCGGCAGATTGTGCTTGTACAAATCCTGCAGCTAAAAATTACATGACCTAATAGCGTTTTGATGCAAAAAAACGTATTATAATCCATTTTGGCTTACTGACAGGAACATGATATTTTTGTTCATTCTGTATAATGCGTTTTCAGAATCCTTTTATACGGGTGAACATCGGCACTGTCCGCGCGAAACACTTCGATGACATTTTCCTTTCAGGTCGATTCTCAATAGGTGAAGTTGTGTTTAACACCACTCGGCCCTCTGTCAGTCCGTGCGCTCGAGCATGTCTGTGACGATATCAATCGACGCGGTAGCTGTGGTTTGTGTCTGAGTTTTGGTTACAACTATAATTATACACGAGCACACCGCCGCTGGTGGTGGGTATCAACAGTCACGCAACTAGTTAGGCTTGACGCCAAAGCTGTCGCAATCGAGATTACACTCGCTCTCACATCTGACTGAAGAACCACAAGCACTCATAGCACCTTAAATCCCCTGCTTGCTGTCACTCATCTTGCTCCGCCTTGCGCTCCCGGTATTCCGGCCCAGGAGTGCTGTGGCTCGTTATAGGCCAGCCAGGCCGTGCGTACCGCCCACTGTTGGTCGATCGTCTCTCTCTATAGCTTCAGTTATATAACTGCTAACACGATAATGTATCTAATTTCTCCCTTTAGGCCTATACCCGTAACATCGTGCGCAAACCTTTCCCCTTTTCGTCAATTTTGTCACGTTTTCCGAGAACTCGTCTTATAATGTGTGGCACCGGCTAGGACATTTCGGTGCTGCTCATTTGTTGAAAATGGCGATTATTCTTATAAAAAATTGCTAAATACTGCATTAAAATTGACCAGCAAATGTTAGATCAACTGAACATTCATCTTCTGTTGTTGTGGTTCTCAATTAAACGCAGGTGATAGTAACTAATCGCCAGAAATTACTGACGACAGTGACCGTAAACCTACTAAAATAATGCCAGTATAAAAAGAAAGTTTTATGCTGCCTGCAATGGTGTACTGGTCGGAGGTAAAATACACATCAGAAATTGATCAAGTTACTGTTTACCGATTTTTACCTGCGCGTAAGCGCGGTACTTGCTACGGCAATGTGGCTGGCTGGCTGGGTGGCTGGCTGGCTGGCTGCCACACTCCGGTATGGTATCAAAACGGCTAAACCTATCTGAAAACTTTTTCGACCATCTGAAAGCACCATCACTCTAGTTACTTGAGACCCCTGCGCCGATACAAAATTCCACGGGAAACCCCTTCAGCGGGGGCGTTAAGTACCCGTGGGTGAGAATATTGGCAATTTTCGTGTGATTTTCGACGGATATCGCCGTTTATCTCGGAAACGGTGCTAGATAGGCCGATGGTTACTATGAAACGTTAATAGGAAGTCATGGGTGCCGGATTGGATGGTATAACTTTCGATGACCTTGAGTGATCCCAACCCAGGTTTCAAGGTCACTGTGTACTTAGAAGTCGAATATCTCAAAAACCGTGCATTTTAGGGACAAAGTTACTAAGGAATACTAACAGGAAACCATACACGGTCTACCGAATGGTACAACTTTCAATGACCTTGAGTGACCTCTGACCCCAATTTCAAGGTCACGACATTTTTCGCCATTCAATATCTCAGAAACGACACGAGATAGAGACATAGTTACTATAGAATTTAATAGGAAGTCATATGTGCTCTATCACATGGTGACATTTCCAATGACTTTGACGGACCCCTAACCCGGTTTTCAAGGTCACGGCATTTTTGAAGTCGAATATCTCAAAAATGGCACATTTTAGGGACAAAGTTACTATAGAACACTAACAGGAAACCATACTCAGTCTATCGAATGGTACAACGTTCAATGACTTTGAGTGACCTCTGACCCCGATTTCAAGGTCACGACATTTTTCCACATTGAATATCTCAGAAATGACACAAGATAGAGCCATAGTTGCTATAGAACGTCAATGGGCTGTCATATGTGCTCTATTACATGGTAACATTTCCAATGACCTTGACGGACCCCTAACCCGGTTTTCAATGTCACGGCATTTTTGAAGTCGAATATCTCAAAAGCGGTGCATTTTAGGGATAAAGTAGAACACTAATAGGAAACCATACACCATCTATCGAATGATACTACTCTCAATGATCTTGAGTCACCTTTGACCCCATTTCAAGGTCACAACATTTTTTGAAGTCGAATATCGTAAAAACGGCGCGTCTTAAAGACAAAGTTACTATTGCACAAAGGAAACTATACCTAACATATGGAATGGTACTATGTTTGGTGATCTTGATTGACCTCTGAACGCGTCGCGAGGGTTTGTCAGCATCAACTGCGCTTCTTGTAATATATTTTCTGGGCGTGCTTGAAGTGAAAAAAGGCAAAAACTAAAGGATTACAAGGACGTGTAAGGTCGACTATACGGACGTCACACAACTAAAACTGCAAAAAAAGAAAAGAAAGTGATAATACTCTGCAATACATCGCCAGAATGTCAGTTTAGTGCAGTGTAATGTCACCTTCTTTTTATTTTTACAGTTTTAGTTGTGTGACATCCGTATAGTCTACCTTACACGTCGTTGTAAACTTTAGTTTTTGCCTTTTATATTTGCTGTTTTGTTCTTGTTAATAAACATATAATTTGCCTTTGATGTAACATCAGCTGGGTGGTAAGCAATTCGTCCTTTGAGTGCAGGATTCGGTGACGTGACCCAGGCCACGCCCACTTAGGGGTCATTTTATGGTCCGGACGCAGTAGGGGTCCGTCATCTATGTCTGTGCCAAATTTGAAGCAGATATCTCTATTCGTTCCAAAGTTATAAGAGGGGTCCCAAAATTTCGAAATTTGGTCACGTGACCCAGGCCACGCCCACTTAGGGGTCATTTTGTCGTCCGGATGCAGTAGGGGTCCGTCATCTATTTCTATGCCAAATTTGAAGCACATATCTGTATTCGATCCAAAGTTATAAGAGGGGTCCCAAAATTTCGAAATTTGATCACATGACCCAGATCACGCCCACTTTGGGGTCGTTTTGTCGTCCGGACGCAGTAGGGGTCCGTCATCTACATTTGTGCCAAATTTGAAGCAGATACATGTATCTCTATTCATTCCAAAGTTATAAGGGGTCCCAAAATTTCGAAATTTGGTCACGTGACCCAGACCACGCCCACTTAGGGGTCATTTTGTGGTCCTGGCGCAGTAGGGGTCCGTCATCTATGCCTGTGTCAAATTTGAAGCAGATATCTCTATTCGTTCCAAAGTGATAAGGGGGTCCCAAAATTTAGAAATTTGGTCACGTGACCCAGGCCACGCCCACTTTGGGGTCATTTTATGGTTCCCACGCCGGAGGGGTGCATCGTCGATGTCTGTACCAAATCTGAAGCTGACAGCTCTATTCGTTCAAAAGTTATTAGGGGGGTCCCAAAATTTCGAAATTGGGTCACGTGACCCTAAGCCACGCCCACTTAGGGGTTACTTTATAGTCCGGATGCAGCAGGGGTCCGTCATCTATGTTTTGCCAAATTTGAAGCAGATATCTCTATTCGTTCCAAAGTTATAAGGGGGTCCCAGAATTTCGAAATTTGGTCACGTGACCCAGGCCACGCCCACTAAGGGGTCGTTTTGTGGTCTGAACGCAGTAGGGGTCGGTCCGCTATGTCTTTGCCAAATTTGAAGCATATATCTCTATTCATTCCAAAGTTATAAGGAGGTCCCAAAATTTCGAAATTCGGTCACGTGACCCTAAGCCACGCCCCTTTGAACCTTAAACGTTAAATTTGTGTAGAAATCCATCTACGCATACTAACTGCCAAATTTTATTGTTCTATCTTGATCCGTTGCTGAGTTATGGCTGAAAGCAATGTGAATGCGCCATTTTAAAGGCAAAATTGGCAATGCGCATGAGCGGTGTCACGTGACCGGGTGGTTGGGGGTCATCCGAAACCACATATTTGGAATCAGCGACCCCAATTTGCCTATTCACTATATAACTTTTATGGGGCTACAACGACGATTAAGGGGAGTTTACATGGGAGCACCCCCATTGTAAAGCGGTTTTCGGCGGGCCCAAAAATGGCGGTTTTTCGGGAATTACGGGGTGTAAATGTTAAATGTTTGTCTTCTAACCCCCAAAAGGCACATCCTTGCGCGGAACTGCGTCGTTTGACGTATTACGCGTGAAAATCGGTTCAGGCGTCTAGGCTGTAGGCTGTTGGAAGAACCCGGAAAAAAGAAGCTGAGTAAACATTTTGATGCGCAATTTCGCGCATACGGGGAAAAGAAACCCTTGAGGGATCGTGACTACATTTTGCATGTCGGTAGATATCCATGACGTAATCACGTGTGCAACTTTTTGTAACGTTGGGTTAAGGGGTTTGGGCGTGGCAAGGGGTCGAATTTCCCGTTTTCCCATTGACTTGCGTCGTCGCCCTTACAACACTCTCGCACTACCGTGCGAGTGTGTGATCCACCATTGATCCAAGAGTTGTCTGTTTGACGGAATTAGAGTTGTTTGTTGGTTTTAGGAAAAAATTAGGTTACATCGTTGGGAATCTGTGAAACAACTTCAGTTTTTTGTGGTGTATTAGACTTTAAGCATCTGTACAATTTACAGATTTAACAACTGTTTGTAAGAAGGTGGCATTTCTTAGTTCATTCTTTGATGCTGTTGAACTTGAATATAAGTAAGTAGTAAGTAAGTAAGTAACTATATTAAAGTGCGCCCAAAAGCCAGCGGAGCTGGCTTAATCTTCCGCACTGGCCAATGTTTTCAAGGCCAGAGACTTCCGTACACGTGCTGGATAAAAACCGTGAAATCAGTCCGTTAGAGAGAGAGGAAGGTTACGGGGAAAGGATCTGGAGATAAGGTGAGTTTTAAGACGAGAATGGATGACTGTGTGAGACACGCCAACCACCGATTTAGGAGCAGAGTCAGAGCCTGGCGATGGAGGAGAGCACTCTGAGGTGGCCCACTGACTAGGAACGCGAAGAGATGGAGGAAGTTTGTTCCATATAAGTGAGGTGCCGCATACCTAAAAGAGCGGTTAGTGATTTTGAGACTCGACTGAGCTTGTGGGTGAAGGAGAGTGACTAGTGACGACGACCGAGTAGATCGTGAAGGCTGGATGGTAATGATATCGCGAAGGTAATGTGGACTGGAAGACTGTAGAACCTTATAGGTGGTAGAAATAATTTTGTATTCGATGCGCTCCTGTACCTTAAGCCAATGGAGAGATTTGAGAATCTGGTCAGAATCATAAGACCTGGAAGCTGCAACAACGGCACAAGCAAGAGAATTCTGGATATGCTGGAGACGAGTTAACTGGGTTTTTGGAAGACCATAGTACAGTGAGTTCCAGTAATCGAGCTTTGAGTGTGCCAGTGATGTGCCAATGATGTGGGCTGTACTGAAGTCAAGGACAGGGCGAATATGTGTTGTTTCTTAGTGACAAGTATTTGACAACAAGATACCAGTCATTTCTATCAGCTGTTCATGAACACTTTGGAGATATTGTGCTAGCTAGATATTGAGTTTATGTGTATCTGTAATTGTTTTTATTTTCTACTTTTCTGTATTTTCTTACTTTTAACTGCACCAGTTGCGAATAAAGGTGTTATAATGCCTCCATTAAACTGTGTTGCAGCTCCAATCGAGTGTCCAGCTGACGTCATTTTCGTGCTCGATGAATCTGGAAGTATCGGTTCAACAAACTTCGACCTGATGAAGTCGTTTATGTCACAGCTGGTCTCCAGGTTGGATATTAACAGCGGTAACACACGCGTCGGTCTTGTCACCTTTTCCTCGGCTGTTGGAACCACCATTAATCTGGACGCCCACTCGTCAATCAGATCACTTCAGTCCGCCATCTCATCACTCACTTACGCGGCAGGTGGCACAAACACGGTTGCTGCACTTGCCTACGTTCGCACAACAATGTTGACTTCAGCGGCAGGTGATCGCAGCAACGTACCTAACGTTGTCGTCGTTCTTACTGATGGAAGATCTGGTAACACCAGAGCTACTCAGGTTAGCAGCGTTGGCTACAACATTTATTGCATCTTAGTTGCTACTTTTACATTTAACGTGATACTTGCGACAGATTGAATTGGATTAAAAGGTCGTAAAGTCAGTGCATATCGTTTGGAAGCGTCCCTGTCCGTCCAGGAGACTTTAATACATCTCTATAGATCTCTGATAATATCAAAACTTGATCCTTAGTAAAACAAGAAGCTCAGCTGATGCTGACAAACCTGCGCGACGCGTTTGGAGGACAGCCAAGGTCAAGTACCATTCCATAGGCCTATGTTAGGTACTTTTTCTCTTGTGCAATAGTAACGTTGTCTTTAATACGCGCCGTTTTTCCGATATTCGACTTCAAAAATGTCGTGACCTTGAAATCCGGGTCAGAGGTCACTAAGGTCATTGAATGTGGCACCATTCGAAAGATTGTGCATGGTTTCCTATTAGTGTTCTTTAGTAAAATTGTCCATAAATTGCACCGTTTTTGAGATATTCGACTTCAAAACTGCGTGACCTTAAAAATCGGGTTAGGGGTCCGTCAAGGTCATTGGAAACATCACCATTCGATACAGCGCATAGACTTCCTATTGAAGTTCTAGAGTAACTATGGCTCTATCTCGTGTCGTTTCTGGGATATTCAATGTCGAAAAATGTCGTGACCTTGAAATCCGGGTCAGAGTTCATTGAAGGTCATTGAAATTGGTATCATTCGATATACTGTGTATGGTTTCCTATTAGTGTTCTTTAGTAACTTTGTCCCTAAAATGCACCGTTTTTAGACATTCGACTTCAAAAATGCCGTGACCTTGAAAACCGGGTCAGGGGTCCGTCAAGGTCACTGGAAATGTCACCATGCGATAGAGCGCATATGACTTCCTATTGATGTTCTATAGTAACTATGGCTCTATCTCGTGTCGTTTCTGAGATACTCAATGTCGAAAAATGTCATGACATTGAAATCTGGGTCAGAGGTAACTCAAGGTCATTGAAAGAGGTACCATTCTATACACTGGGTATAGTTTCCTATTAGTGTTCTATAAAAACTTGGGCCCTTTTTTAAATATTCGCCTTCAGATATACCGTGACCTTGAAAAATGGGTGCCAAAGGTCACTAAAGGTCATTGAGAGTGGTATGATTCGACAGATTGTGTATGGTTTCCCATTAGTGTTCTTTAGTAACTTTGTTCCTAAAACGCAGCGTTTTTCAGATATTCGACTTGTAAGTATACAGTCACCTTGAAACCTGGGTTAGGGGTCACTCAAGGTCATCGAAAATAATACCATTCAATCCGGCGCCCATGACTTCCTATTAACGTTCCATAGTAACTACCGGCGTATCCCGCACCATTTCCGAGATAGACGGTGATATCCGTCGAAAATCGACAATTTTCCCACCCCCCATATATTTAACGCCGCCGCTGATTCCCCTTGGAATTTGATATCGGCGCAACGGGTCACAAAACTTATATGACGGGGCTACCAGACGGTCGAAAATGTTTTTGATACAATACGGGCTGTGACACAGACAGACAGACAGACGCCCAGCCAGGCTGGGTGGCTGGCTGGGTGTCTGTCTGTCTGTCTGTCTGTCACAGCTTACTACATTGCGCGGGTAAAAATTGTCCTCTGCGAACGGCAACTTCGGGCACGTAT
>Ga0209786_1000693_pt1 | contig 10583 bp, 12 predicted proteins | sample WorMetilvaeELBA2_FD_187405 | JGI IMG/M metagenome (GOLD analysis project Ga0209786, IMG submission 187405) | Marine gutless worms symbiont microbial communities from Max Planck institute for Marine Microbiology, Germany - Olavius ilvae ELBA.2... ...
GACGGCCTTGATGCGATCAGCCTCGCGTTTGTCCCGCGTGCAACGGTGCCCCACACGCAGTTCGGCGAGTTGTTCGGTTGACAGCGTACAGTCAAGCATGACGCCCATGATACAGAATTTTCACACGCTTACACGGGCTTCTTCAATGAAAAAATCATATAAGAGTAGTATAAATATCCGCATTCTCCAAACATTATCGGGGGCTTGAAAACAAAATCGTCAGGAAGGCCTCTTATCAAGGATAAATGTTCTTCAATAACCGCATGACCTGCGTTCTTTATGTTTTCTTTTACTTCTTGTTCTGTTTTTTCGCCGAGTTCTATTGATGCATGTGAGCCGCTAGCCATGGCCTGTTTGTATAGGTTGTATCCGGAAAATACCCCAGTAAATGCACGTAAATTATCCATATCCAATTTTTTGCATTTGGATATTCTTAAGAAGAGACGGAGAAATTCGTTAGGTGAGTCATACGACCAGTTTCCATCAGGAATAGCAAAATTTTCATCGACTGAATGCTGGGATATATATGAATCACGATTATTGACAAACTCCCTCATTTCTTCACAGATGACTCTTGCACTACTGATATCATCATGAGTTAATTTTTCACTGTCCTGAGGAGAGATGATTTTATAATTGACCATATTAATGACCCTTATGATTTATCGGCTCTTCGGATGGCTATTCAGCTTCCCCAGGTGTCAGGTCCCGGATGATTACATAGGATCTAAGATCGGGTCATTATTGCGTGCCAGAGAAGTTATGGAGCTACTGGTGGCCACCTCGCTACCGGAGAACGCGCAATGAACATCGACCTGCATGCCAATGCGACCACGACCCCGAAGATTCGCCGTTACATTCAGGCCTCGAACCAGCCCGTCACGCAGCTTGCCGACGAGCTGGGCGTCAGCGCGGACACCATCCGCCGCTGGCGGAGTCGTGACGGGGTTGCCGATGGCTTACACACGCCGCACCGCTTGCAGACCACCCTCACCCCGGCTCAGGAGGCGGTGGTCGTGGAACTGCGCAAGACGCTGCTGCTGCCGCTCGATGACCTGCTGGTGGTGACCCGTGAGTTCATCCACCCTGAGGTCTCGCGCTCGGGCCTGGACCGCTGTCTGCGCCGCCATGGGGTCTCCAACCTCAAGGATCTGCTGCCCCAGGAGGAAGGCCCTAAGACGCCGATGAAGACGTTCAAGGCGTACGCACCCGGCTTTGTGCACGTCGATGTCAAGTACCTGCCACAGATGCCGGACGAAGACCAACGGACTTACCTCTTTGCCGCCATTGATCGCGCTACCCGCTGGGTGTATGTGGAGAGCCTCAAGGACAAGTCGGCAACGGCCGCCACCGGCTTCCTCAAGCGCTTGATCGACAAAGCTCCGTTCAAAATCACCACGCTCCTCACCGACAACGGCAAGGAATTTACCGATCGCTTCTGTGCCGCCGGCGAGCGCCAGCCAACCGGCTCCCATGCCGTCGATCAGGTTTGCGCTGATAATCATATCGAACACCGCCTAACCAAGCCCAGAACCCCGCAGACCAATGGTATGATCGAACGCTTCAATGGGCGCATCGCCGACGTGCTACGCACCCATCGCTTCGACTCCGCCGCCTCACTCCAGGCAACTCTCAAACGCTTCGTCTACCTGTATAATCACTACATCCCGCAGAAAAACCTGCGCCACAAAACACCCCTCCAGACGCTCCAACACTGGTACGCTCAGCAGCCTCAACTCTTCATAAAAATTCCTCGTAATCATCCGGGACCTGACAGCTAGGGGCTAGGGGCTAGGGGCAGGAGGGGGCAGTTATCAGTTGGCAGGGGGCGAGATGTTAGAAGATACCGGTTAGCGGACCTGTATATCCTAATACTTTTCTCCTGCATTCTGCCCCCTGATATACTAATCTAATATCAACATTTCGGCTTTTCATTCAGCCGATGATTTCAAAATTAGCTGTCAGCAATGAACGCAACTCGCAATGATAGTTGCGGGGATTCTGGAAGAAGGTTTCACACGCGCTTCGGAATTCACCAAATGTTTCATAATACCGATTGTACAGGACTTTCTTCTTAAAAAATTTCCATAACCGCTCAATCAAATTCAGATTCGGCGCATACGGCGGAAGGAAAATAAGCGTAATGCGCGAGGTTTTCAAGTACGCTTGAACGGCTTTGGAACGATAGTAAGGTGCATTGTCACAAATGACGTAAATGCAAACCGCAAGGACGTGAATCGCTTCCAGTTGTTGGAACAACGCAAGCGTCGAGTCGGCGTTGATGGTGTCGTCGAAGCGGACCACCGGCTCCAGCCGTTCCAGATCGATGGCACCATTGATGTTGACGCGCCGCCGCCCCGTGTTAGTGGGGATTTCCTGCTCCTCACCACGCTTGATCCAGCCCCCGGCCAGCACCGGATTGTGCTGCGGATGGGTGGCATCCATGAAGATAATCGGATCGTCCTGACCCTTGGTATTCCGGATGTTGTCGTAAGTCTCGAGGAACTGTTCTTGGGCTTCCCGATCGGCCTTGCCAGGCACCAGCCGGGGCTTTTTGTACACGTAGCCCAGCCGGTGCAGCACCGCGGTCATGCCGCTCTCGGTGTAGGACACTCCGAAGGTTTCCTTTGCCCAATGGCCAACAGCCTTGGCTGAGAGGTACAGATTCGTTTGAAGATGCGCGTCTAACTGTGCGAGCTGCTTGGTGTCGAGCAGGCCAATGCTACCGCCGACACCTTCCCCTACACGCCGCAAGCCCTCCAGACCATCTTCACGATAACGCTTGAAATGCGCGCGCACCGTGTTGGGATCGACCAGCAAGACTTCCGCCACCTCCTCGACCGACCAGCCGGTCGCGAGTAACACGACGGCCTTGATGCGATCAGCCTCGCGTTTGTCCCGCGTGCAACGGTGCCCCACACGCAGTTCGGCGAGTTGTTCGGTTGACAGCGTACAGTCAAGCATGACGCCCATGATACAGAATTTTCACACGGTTACACGGGCTTCTTCAATGAAAAAATCATATAAGAGTAGTATACCGAACGTAGTGGTATAAGGGAACCTTGAAAAATCCAGTTTTTCGGCGTGTTTTACGAGTAGTTGATGAACTCCTTGCGGGCTTATACCGACATGGGTCGAAAATGCGAGTAATTCTCTACGATTCGCTCTGCTCCGTGGCCGTTCGGTCCGGTCTTTAGGCGGTTCAAGCGATAGCCAGCGTACTTTCCCTACCTTTGGTGAGTTGCAGGTAGCGCATCAGATTGTAAGTCAGGTTCATCAAGCCGATCTTGAGCTTGGCCCGAGCCAAACCAATGGTGCGGATGAAGTTCCCACCCATGCTGTTCTCCTGGAAGCCGAAGACATGAAATACCCGACTGTCATGTACATTCTCCGGGGTCGTCTCGAAGCGGCGAATGAGCTTATGCTTCGCGTCGATACTGAGGTGATTCTTGTAGCCAAAGTACTTTTTCCCGCGCTTTCCTGTCCAACGCCCATCCACGTCTTTCTGCGCACGTTTGGCATCACCCCAGTCTTGGGGAACCTCTCCGTTCTTGATCCGGCGGTTCGCCTCGCGAGGATTCCGTTGGATCGGCACCGGAACGATCGAGGCATCGATAATCTGTCCTTGCTTAGCCTCGAAGCCTTCAGCAACTAAGAAGTCGTCAAATCGATTGAACACGGTCTCCAGCAGTCCCAACTCTTTGAGCCGCTCGCGAAAGCGCCACACCGTGGTGGCATCCGGAACTTCATCCTCAAGGCCCAAGCCGAGAAAACGCGCAAACGACAGCCGATCTCGGATCTGATACTCCACCTGCTCGTCGGCTAGGTTGTAGAGGGTCTGCAAGATCAGTATCTTGAACATCAACACCACCTCGAATGGCTTACGACCCGCGTTGGATTTGCGTTCCTTCTCGTGAACCGGTTTCAATTGGGGACGAAAGACCTCCCATGGGATCACCGCCGTCAGCCGCTCCAGCGGGTCGCCTAACTGGCTGATACTCTGCAACCGGTTCTCACGATCAAAAAAGCCGGGCTGGCCCATGGCTCCCCCGTCAATGAACGTTCAGTTTGGACGAGCGTGAGTTTAACCTCCGCTAAATCCACAAGGCAGGTAATTTTGCAAGGTGCCCTTATGATAAACAGTGGCACCTGCATACACGGGCGAACCATCCAGAGGTTGATTCTCGTTCAAGCTCTCGTTGCGAAGAGGCTTGGGACCTACTAGTACCTAGTTTCAGTCTATTTTTCCGGTACAATGCAGCCTGGCGCAGGGGCCCGTCATTTCTCTTTATATTGCGGATAGAGTCGCTTGAGCTTGGTCCGCGCATCCTCGGTGGTGAATTGCCAATCCACGCTGGCCTGCTCGGCATTGCGGCGCTCCGCCCAGGCGGTTGCCTCGCGGCGGAGTGTTTCCAGATCAGGAATGCGCCGGTCCAGGCCTTGCTGGGTGAACACGCTCAACTCGATTTCGGCGATGTCCAACCAACTGCCATGTTTGGGGGTGTAATGAATCTCCAAGCGGTCGAGCAACCGCCGCGCTTCGGCAGGAGGAAAGGCTTTAACCTTACGGCGACCACCCAAGGGTTCAGTGAGCATGAAGTTGACCGCCGTCCCCACCCGCTCGTACTCGTAGTCGTAACGCGCCGGTTGACCCGGTTCGACCGCAATCGGGCGACGGGTTTCCCGGACCAGTTGGACCGGCTGCTCATCCAGGCAGACGACGGGGCGTTTGGGGTCATACGGACGCCGATAGACTTCCAGAACGTCCTCCATGCTGGCGACGAACTCAGCATTGCGCTCGGGCGGAATCACCCAACAGGTGCGCCGATGCGGTTTGAGTTCGTTGTTTTGAGGGCACGCATGACGGTTGGTGCACAGATGGACTCCACCACCTCCAGGGTAACCAACTCGGCGGCCAACAACCGCAACGTCCACCGGGCATGCCCGGCTGGAGGTTCACGACACGCGATCTGGATCAGGCGCGCTTCTTGCTCGCCATCGAGAAGTGGCGCGCGCGCCGGGTGCTCACGTTTCTGGCGCTCCAGGGCCGCCTCCAGCCCCTGCTCCACAACGCGTTGACGCAGCCCAGACACGGTTCGCGAGGTACACGAGAACGCCTCCGCGGTTTGCTCATCGCTCCAATTCGGACCCCCCGCATCGACCTTCAACAGCACATTGGCGTGCTTGATCTTGTACGCCGCGGCTTGGCCTTTGTTCACCAACTCCGTGAGCAGCACACGCTCCTCCGCCGTTAAACGCACGAGGTATTTTTTGCCCATCGGGCCACCTCCTGATCAACTCGCGCAAGCCTTACCATCACGGCCATGAACCTGCAATAATAGTAAAAATCACAGACGCGGTAGGCCGTCTGCTCTGTACCTGAAAAATAGACTGAAACTAGGTACTAGGGGCTGTTGACATTTAGAGAGTATCTAGAAACTCAACCTTTTAAATCAATTAGTTATGAGTAAGCGTCGGCTTGTTCCGGATAACGGTTTGCTATCTTTGACACCCATGCTTTTACACTTAATAGGTTAGTTCTTAGACGGTCTCTTAACCTGCTAGACTACGCCTAATTCACTAATTTTTGAGGTGTAGAAATGGTTCGGCTGAATTTGCGTGATGACCAATGGGAACGGATCCAGCACCGGTTGCCCGGCAAGGCGTCAGACCGCGGACGGACGGGTCGCGACACCCGACTGTTTGTCGAGGCGATCCTGTGGCTTGCCCGCTCGGGCGCCCCGTGGCGCGATCTTCCCGAAGCCTTTGGAAACTGGAACAGCGTGTACCGGCGATTCGCGCGTTGGCAGCAGCGTGGCGTCTGGTCTGAGGTGTTCGAGGAATTGGCAAAGGATTCTGATTTCGAAGAAGTTTTCATCGATAGCACCGTGATTCGGGCACATCAGCACGCGGCGGGGGCACCGAAAAAAACGGTGTCCAAGCCATCGGACGTTCGCGTGGGGGGTTGACTACGAAGCTTCATGCCCTCGTCGATGCCCTCAGGAATCCGGTTCGGTGTTTCCTGAGTCCTGGAAACACCCATGATGTGACCCAGGCCGAACCCTTGCTGGCTGGCCTGGAGGTTGAAAAGGTGGTCGCCGACAAAGCCTATGATTCGCGGGCATTGATCGACACCATCCACGCCGGTGGTGCGCAGGCGGTGATTCCACCGCGCACGAACCGTCAGCACCCGCGCGACTTTGATCCCCATATCTACACAGCTCGCAATCTCGTTGAACGCTTTTTCAATCGCATCAAACACTTCCGGCGCGTCGCCACGCGTTACGATAAGCTCGACGAGCGCTATCTCGCGTTCGTGGCGAGCGCCTCGATCTTGATCTGCCTGGCTTAAATGTCAACACGACCTAGTCGCGGTAATCAACGGCACAACAACTATGAAACCGCCGATCAGAACACCATCCCTGGTGCATCCCCCGGCCCTTCGTCCCTGAAGCAGGACACCATCCCTGGTGCATCCCCCGGCCCTTCGTCCCTGAAGCAGGACACCATCCCTGGTGCATCCCCCGGCCCTTCGTCCCTGAAGGGCGTTCGCCGAACTGCGTTGGTCCACTGGACCAACGGTTTCGGCTCACCCCCCCGTTACGTTCATGTGGCGGAGGAGGACGGAGTCTGCCCCGGGGCCGAATTCGTGGCCTTTGGGTTTGTGCTGCATCGCATCGCGGATGGCCTGGCTCAGCTTGGTTTCATCATCCGGGTGTTCGCGTAGGATCCGGCGCAGGTCGAGGGCCTGTTCCTGCCCCAGGCACGGTAACAGCCGACCCTGGGCGGTGACCCGGACCCGGTTGCAGTCACTGCAGAAGTTGTGGCTGTGGGGAGAAATGAATCCCACCCGGGTCTCGGTTCCCGGGATGCGGTAGTAACGTGCCGGTCCGCCGGTGGTCTCCGTGGTGGGGACCAGCTGGAAACGGGACCGGAGGTCGGAACGGATGCAGTCGCTCGAATAAAAGACCTCCGCTCGGTCATGTTCTCCGATCTGTCCTACCGGCATCTCTTCGATGAAGCTGATGTTGATCCCTTTGGCGACGGCGAACCGCATCAGGTCCGGGATCTCGTCGTGGTTGCGATACTTGAGGATGACGACATTGAGCTTGATACGCTCGAAGCCGGCGGCGAGGGCGGCGTCGATGCCGCGCAGCACGGTGGCGAGATCCCCCTTGCGGGTGATGCGCCGGAAGCGTTCGGGTCGCAGGCTGTCCAGGCTGATGTTGATACGTCTGACGCCCGCCGCCCGGATTGGGGCGGCCAGTTTCGCGAGCCGGGAGCCGTTGGTGGTGATTACGAGCTCGTCGAGCCCGGGCAGGGAGGCGACCTCGCGCATGAGCCATAGGACGTTGCGGCGCACCAGGGGCTCACCGCCGGTAAGGCGAACCTTGCGTACACCGAGGCCCACGAAGGTCCGGGCTACCTGTGCGATCTCCTCGAGACTGAGCAGCTGGGCGCGGGGGGCGAAGTGCTGGTCCGGCTCCACGCAGTAGACGCAACGGAAATCGCACCGGTCGGTGACCGAGATCCGCAGATAGGTGATCCGGCGGCCGAAGCGGTCGATCAGGGCGGTTGGTACGGAGTCTGTGATTTCGGTGGTCATCGGGAATCGCGCCTCCATTTTCTGATGCTGCTAACTGATAGCAGATTGCCGCCCTTATGCCAAGCAGGATCAGTCGGCAGACGAACAAAAAACAGCGCCCAAGCAATCACAAACGGCGCCGGTGACGCTTAACTTGGAGGCTGTCTAAAAACTAGTATCCCATTCCACCTTATTTTGCGTTCTCAGCGAGGCGAGAAGCGGTCAGATGCGAGGCGCACGAGTGCAGGAATAGCCAGTCCTCTTTCAAGCTCGCGCAACAACGCAGCTGGCCGCCTCTCGTCGCGCCCGAAGGGAGCCCCCCAAACGCGCCCAGGCGGCGTTACAGCGCTTGGCAAGAGAGCCCGCTATTCCCTGCGCGCTATGCCTTGCCTGGGCGCATTTGGGGGGCTCTGAGAATGCAAAATAAGGTGGAATGGGGTATTAGGCTCTTTACGGATTCCGGACTGCTTTGCCTTGGCCGCGGAGTCATCGTGTTTCTCGCTGCCGAACCGTTGGCTGCCGTCACCACCCCCCTGGCTACACGGCGGTCTTGCCGGGCGTGTAGGATGTGGTGAGCGCGGCAGATCATTCGGGATGGCATCACGAGGGGGCGCGAACCGCATCAATGGACTAAACAAACCAGGCTGGCCCCTAAACGCTGGGTTTCGTTCCTCAACCCGGCCTACTCCCGACTCTGGCCTACGGCCCTTTTTAGACAGCTTCTTGGCTGTTCGGCATTATATTGGTGTTGCTCGTGAAGGCGTCTATTAACCACGAAAGACACGAAAAGGCACGAAATTGTCATCCCGACGCAGGAGGGATCTGTTCGTGTTCGTTCGTGTTTTGCGTGGTTCTTGGCAGGCGTCGTGTTGGGTTACGGCGCGTTTGACGGTGTTTGTGTTCTTCGGGATCAGGCAGCGCGCCTAACCCAACCTACACTCAAAGCAAGGTCCGCGCGGGCCGGCCACGCAGGCGGTAATATGGGTGTAGGTTGCGTTAAGACGCCGGCACTGACCTGGCAGACGATCAACGAGCCTCTGGGCGTCGAACGCAACCCGTCAAACCTTGTCCCGATGCAGGAGGGATCTTTCTTGTCCCGACGCTAGGTAAGGATCTTTTCCCTCCGAACGACACCAAATTGCTTTGGAGAAAGCATATCGTTACCACTGTGAATCAGGATCCGGATCGCCTGCCCCGAGTTGGCCGAGCCCCGCTTTCAGGGTCCACTGTCATGGTCGGGCTGTCGGGTGGCGTGGATTCTTCAGTCGCCGCCCTGCTGCTGTTGGAGCAGGGGTACCGGGTGGAGGCTCTGTTCATGAAGAACTGGGAGGAGGACGATACCGCCGATCATTGCGCCGCCGCCGCGGACCTGGCGGATGCCGCCAAAGTTGCCGCGCTGCTCGGCATTCGTCTGCACCGGGTCAACTTCTCGACCGAGTATTGGGATCGGGTATTCTCCCATTTCCTCACCGAGTACCGGGCCGCCCGCACGCCGAATCCGGATATCCTGTGCAATCGGGAGATCAAGTTCCGCGCCTTCCTGGAGCATGCCCTGGAGCTGGGCGCCGAGCGCATCGCCACCGGTCACTATGCCCGGGTCGCCCGCGACCGTGCAGGTTGGCACCTGAGACTCGCGGCGGACGCGCAGAAGGACCAGACCTATTTCCTGTATCTGCTCGAACAGGCGCAGCTCGGCCGCTGCCTGTTTCCCCTCGGTAATCTGAACAAGCGCGAGGTCCGGGCGATCGCCCGCCGCGCCGGCCTGCCGACGGCCGAGAGAAAGGACAGCACGGGCATCTGCTTCATCGGCGAGCGTCGGTTCCGTGACTTCCTGGCCCGCTATCTGCCCCGCGCTCCGGGGCCGATGGAAACCCCGGAAGGCCAGGTGATCGGCGAGCACCAGGGTCTGGCCTATTACACCATCGGCCAGCGTCGGGGACTGGGTATCGGCGGCCTGGCGGGCCGGGCCGAGGCGCCCTGGTTCGTGGCCCGCAAGGACCGCGCCCGCAATGCCTTGATCCTGGTCCAGGGCCACGATCATCCGCTGCTCATGAGCAGGGGCCTGGATGGCGGCGCCCCGCATTGGATCGCCGCCGCGCCGCCCGCGGTGCCCTTCGCCTGCCAGCTGCGGATCCGCCACCGCCAGGCCCTCGCGGACTGTACGCTCACCGCGCTGGGGGACGACCATTGTCGGATCCGCTTCGCGCGCCCCCAACGCGCCGTTACACCGGGCCAGGCCGCGGTATTCTATCGGGACGGGGAATGCCTCGGTGGGACCGTCATCGAGCAGGCCTGGGCGTGAGCCGAAATAGGCGGGGAATAATCGTTCGGACCCCTCCTCGTCATTCCGGCAGGGATGGCCGGGATCCGGGTGCCATGGACGGCAACAGCAGTGGGGAGCTGAATCATTACGGCGGAGACCGCCAATTCGGCCTGTGAAGTGGCGTGAAACAGGTATCTCACTTTTTTGCCGACTTATGGTACTTTGAGAACGCTTTTTCTCCGCAAAGGTAAATTTTGGGCCACTATGAAACGATTAACTCCACTACTCCCTTTTTTGTTGCTCCCTTTACTGCTGACCAGCTGCGGCGGGCAGGGGGTGAAGCCGACCCCGACCCCACGCCGACGGATACGGACTACTGCCTGCCGGCGGAACAGAACCTCGAGCGCCTGCAGTGCAGGGACCGAGCCGGTAACCCGATGTGGGTGAATCGGCACGGGGAGCGCTTCCGGGACACCTGTGAGACGGCCCAACGAGAAGGTCGTATCTTCTTCAACCCGAAGTGTATAACGAATGCAAAGCACTGTACCGAGGCCAACCGGTGCCCGGCGGAGGGAATGCAGTGAGCGCATCGATCATGGTGATTAGTATCGAAACTCAGCTATCCCGCACGTGGCCGAGGCGCAGCCAATTTTCCGAACAAGGCTCCGTCCTAGCGCAGCTCCACAGCAGCCGATCGACCAAGGTGTGGAGTTCGAATCGGCGGTTGATTCGATA
>Ga0209786_1000694_pt1 | contig 10579 bp, 15 predicted proteins | sample WorMetilvaeELBA2_FD_187405 | JGI IMG/M metagenome (GOLD analysis project Ga0209786, IMG submission 187405) | Marine gutless worms symbiont microbial communities from Max Planck institute for Marine Microbiology, Germany - Olavius ilvae ELBA.2... ...
AAAATTCATGCGAATTGTAGAACAAGTCGCTTCATCGGCTAAGATAACCTGTAGACAAATTAAAAGTGGAATCCAAGCTGATTTACTTCTACAAAATTAATTCACTTGGGCTTTCTTTATAACCAGATTACATATTTATAAATACCCGGCCTTTTTATACCAATCGGTCATGCCGCGACAATCAAGAAGAGATGCCTACGGTGCGCTTCATCACGTGATAGGCAGAGAGATCGCACGGAAAAAGATCTTTTTTGATGACAAGGACCGTGATCTTTTCCTGGATCGGCTGGGATCGATTCTAAAAAGATCGGACGTGTCCTGTTACGCTTTGGCGCTTATACCCAATCATTTCCCGCAGCAAGACGAGAATATCGAAAATTTGTCAAGAAGGGTGTAGAGCAAGGAAGGATTCCAGAGCTGACCGGTGGAGGATTGGTGCGAAGCGCCGGCGGATGGTCGGCGCTAAAGACACTGCGCAGAGCTAAATCATATATCAAAGGCGATGAACGGATTTTAGGCGATAGTGAGTTTGTGCTCCAATCTTTAAAACAATCCGAGGAACAACTCGAGCGCAAATACAAAATACGAACACAGGGATATGATCTGAGTAAGATTGGCCGCCGCGTTGCGGATGTACTTGGGATTTCAACCGATCAGGTGTTTGCAGCCGGCAAGAGCCGGCCAACGGTTAGAGCCCGAAGCCTGCTGTGCTATTGGGCCGTCAGAGAAGCCGGCATGACCATGACCTCGATATCTAAGGAGCTCAATATTTGTCCATCGGCAGTGAGCCAATCCGTTCAGAGAGGGGAACAGATCGCCAAGGAAAGAGAGTTTCGTTTAAGTCCATAACAAATATGCAAATGTGAGGAACGTCCCATAATGTCTCCATAGTGTCTTGAAATTACACTCATTGTTTGTGAAACCCTTAAAGATTCTTGACATTCTTGTGCTATTGAGGCTAACGATTCATATTCCCCAAATATAGTTTCCCCAAAACACGGACTCATCTTACATGGCACTTACCAAAGCTAAAATAGCTGGGGTCATAAGAGATGAGTGTTCCCTTTCTAAATCCAAGCCCAAAGAAATCATAGAGAAGCTCCTGAGTACAATCAAAGACACGTTGGCAACTAAACGTCATGATCAACAGCTTTAGGAAAATTCAGCGTCAAGGACAAGATACAGCGGAGGGGCAGGAACCCACAAACAGGGAAAGATCTTATTCTGAGACCAAGGAATGTTGTGACCTTTAAAGTCTCAGACAAAATGATGTAGAGGATTAACGTTTCAAGAAGAGAAAGCTGAGCATGGAAAGGCAATGATGAAGGAAAAAGAGTGGGTTAATAGCATTATTCCAAGGGTCCGAGAAGACGTTGATAATGAGCTACCGGGGAAATTCAACATCAAAGTCTCGACTGGTTATCGTCTTCCATATGCGTATGAGGTCTTTGAATATGAAGGTGAGAATCCAACAGGTTCAAAGGCTACCACATACGAAACAGACATTCTCCTTTCTGAACACAAATCCGATTCTACTTGGGTCCCACGTGTGATCGTCGAATGTAAGCTCAGTTCAATAACTACCCATGATGCTATTACGTATAGCACAAAATCATCGACCCATAAGAATGTTCATCCATATCTAAGGTACGGTATCCTCCTTGGTAACAGAGAACATCATCCAATTCCCGGCAGACTTATAAGGCACGGGGCTTACTTTGATTTTATGGTATCTTGGCGAGGTCTTGAGGCTGAGGCATTTGAATGGAATGGATTGATTAAGGTGTTAAGCCGAGAGCTACGAGCATCACAGCAGCTACAAGAGGTTTTTGCAAGCCACCGATCGAAAAATAGGAAACACTATTTCATACTTCACAGGAGACTGGATCTCAGATAGGTGTTCGTCGTTACATATATTATGATCAGTGGGAATATAAGTAGAGGCCAAAATGGCAAAAGAAAATATCAACCGGATATTTTACGTATACAAATATGTTAACAAATATACTGGTGAGCCACTCTACGTTGGAAAAGGTAAAGGTGACCGAAAGTACATGCACATGAGACAAGCTAAAAAAGGTATACTTGAAAGCCCTTTATGCAAGGTTATTAATGAACTTGGTTTTGAGAAAGGAATTGAAATTATAGAGGCAAAAAACAATATCAGTGAATCGAATGCTCTTCGGACTGAATGTAGATTAATTGAGGAAATAGGACGTAAAGATATTGGAACGGGGCCGCTATTGAATAGGACATCAGGAGGTGAAGGTATCGCAGGCGGAATAAACATGTATGGTTATAAAAAGGGTACTATCTCTGAAAAGATCACAGACATGGTCGTAAAGGGCATGTTGATTGAGGACATGCCTTCCGAAATTAGAAAGTTTGTTCAAGATAAAGGAATGAGAGTAAAATGGGTTGAAGAAAGGATTATTCCTCATATTCAAGAAATGGGTAATGTGGGTTGTCACTATAAAGGCCCTAAGATTATTTTGCGCGGATGGCAGTTTTCCCTAAATAGAAGCATGATTGATGTTAACAAATTATCTTTGGAAACAAATGGATTTCTAAAGGTTCGTGGCGATCTACCTTTCAATGAAGGGTTTGTAGCTCAAGCCCCAAGTGGATATAGTTTTGGATACTGAAATAGCAAAATACCATCGGTCTGCAAAAAGATGAGAGCTTTAAAAGTAATCCTTATAGCAGCGTTCCTTTCACTCAGTATTGCCTTCGGAACATTTACACAAGACCTAAGCAACACAACGGTATCCTCGTTCAGTACCTCGAAGCGTGTTCTGTTAGAAGATGTCCACCCTGATCATCTCGTAACCTTCTATTGTGGCAATCCCTTCACAGCAGACAAGAAGGTCATCCCTTCCGATGCATACACCACCAAGAGGGACAATGATCGTGCAAAGAGAATCGAGTGGGAACACATCGTTCCATCTTCGCTTTTTGGATAACAGTTTCCAGCTTGGACAGAATGACACTCTGAGTGTGTAACAAGTAGCGAGAACTCCTATAAAGGGCGTAGATGTGCAACGAAAGTGGTACGAGCATATCAATTCATGCAAGCAGACATGCATAACTTGGTCCTGCTATAGGCGAGATAAACGGAATACGATCAAGCTATCCGTATGGGATTCTTTCTGGTGAGATACGTGAGGTCGGGAACTGTGATATGTAAATCGAGACCAAAACCGCCGAACCACCTCCCAATGTACGAGGTAACATTGCTCGAACCTATTTTTACATGGACTATATTTATCCAGACTTTGATATTATCGATGACAATAATCGAGATAGGATGAATGAATGGAGAACTGATGATCCAGTAGACGAAAGGGAATGCACAAGGAGTAAGCGTATTGAGCTTTTACAGGGTAACGAAAACCCTTTTGTTAAGTATCAATGCATAGCTAACGGAATATGGTGAGTCATGGCTAATCCAGAACATGTTAGGATCCTAAAGCAAGGTGTTGAAGTCTGGAATCGATGGTGGGAGGAGAATATCAATGAAAGACCTGAGTTGAGCGGGGCGGACCTCAGCAACAGGTATCTCAATCAGGCAAATCTCCGAGGAGCGGATCTCAGCGATTCAAATCTCAGCAGGGCTGAGTTAAGATTTTCGTTTCTCTGTGATGCGAATTTAAAAGGAGCTGACCTTAGTTCAACTTTCCTCGACGATGCTGATCTCACAGGTGCAGATCTATACAATGCAAACCTCAAAAGGGCTTTCCTCAGGAAAACGAACCTTCGTGCGGTAAACCTAAACGGTGCTAACCTCAGCAAGGCCTTTCTACATGACACAATACTTGTCAGTATTGACCTCAGAAGAGCGAGAGGTCTAGATGTACTCTATCACGCAGGCCCATCAATTATTGGGATCGACACGATAAAGCTATCAGAAGGACATATTCCTGCAGGTTTCCTGAGAGGATGTGGACTACAGGAATGGGAAATTGAACAAGTAAAGCTCTACCAACCAGATCTTACCCCGAATCAAATCAATGACATTGTTTACAAGATTCACAATCTGAGAGCAGAAGGATTGATGAATTTCTACAGCTGCTTCATCAGTTACAGTCACGCCAATAAGTCATTTGCTCGACGTCTGCATGACCGCCTTCAAGCCCGTGGTATTCGATGCTGGCTGGATGAGCATCAACTATTGCCCGGAGATGATATGCACGACAGGATAGACAGGGGCATCCGACTATGGGACAAGGTTTTACTATGCTGCTCAGAGTCTTCCTTGACAAGCTGGTGGGTAGACAAGGAAATGGATCGTGCGATCCAGAAGGAAGAGAGGCTCTGGAAGGAACGAGGCGAAAAGGTTCTGGCCCTGATTCCGCTTGACCTTGATGGATACCTTTTCGAGGGATGGGAAGGCGGCAAGAAATCGATGGTTACCTGTCGCCTCGCTGCGGACTTCAAGGGATGGGAATCTGATAACGACACATTTGAAAAAGGTTTTGAGCGGATTGTAAAAGCCCTTCGGGTTGACGAAGGGGCAAGGGAGACACCACCGGAACCAAAGCTGTAGGTATACTCAATGCCAACATTCCTCGAATCAAAACCACGCACTGAATCTATCTGGCGTTCGATCATCCTCTTTGGACGAAACGTGGCATCTTACAAGTTTGCTCTGGGAAAGTGCCTTTTGGAACTTGCCAGCAAAGAGACAACCTTTATCAGTCTGGAGGACCTTGCAGTTCCTTTCTCCCGAAATATAGCCGATCATCTAAAGCAGTGTGATAAGCAGATAACGTCGAAGAGGAGCAAATTTCTGGATAAGTGTCGTGAGTTCAATCGTGGGGAGTGCAGTGAGGATGAACTTAGATCAAGTACCGTCAGATTGGGATTCAATAATGTGATCGATGCATTCCACATTGTAGGCCAAGGTGAGGTTCCCCAGCGGTTCTTCATAGATGAACGCAAGGATAGGAACGGCATTGTCATCACAGACAGCTTGCTGAGCCTGAAGGAGCAACTACAGTTCACGAACCTTCCTTTTGAAGTGGAGGCTCGGTGGAGGCTAGTCGAGACTGCTTGGTCACTGAACATAAGTCCTAAACTACTTGAGGTACGATATGACACCGATGGTCACTTCCTCTATGCTGAGACTGACCAATTTAGACGCATCAATATTACCAGCAGCAGAGATTCACTCAATGGATACCAGAAAGGTAAATGTTTCTACTGCCGAAGAGAAATTGTGGTTGACGATACAGAACCGGATCATCTCAGCGATGTGGACCATTTTTTCCCACACATCCTTGCTCCGATTATGCCAGATGTGAATATAGATGGAATATGGAATCTTGTTCTCGCTTGTCAACAGTGCAATAGAGGAGTTGGCGGAAAGTTCGAGTCTATCCCTATTGTAAAGTTTCTAGAGAAGCTGCATACAAGGAACGAATATTTGATCAGCAGCCACCATCCTCTTCGGGAAACGATTATCAATCAAACTGGTACAAATACCCGAAAGCGGATTGACTTCCTTCAAATGATAGATCAAAGAGTCATTGACCTTATCCCATACCGATGGAGTCCACCTGAAGACAATGATGACCCAGAGTCCTGATCCAAGCACCACTACATTTGATTATTATGACAAGAATGCACAAAGATTCTTCGACGGAACAGTAAACATCGACATGACCTCCTTGTACCAGCCCTTTCTTGATCTCTTACCACAAACAGGAAAGATTCTGGATGCTGGATGCGGATCAGGCAGAGATACGAGATTTTTCATTCTGCAAGGATTTAAGGTGGTAGCCTTTGATTATGCACCGGAAATTGTAAAGCTCGCCTCAGAATACGTCGGACAGGATGTCTTGTTGCTTTCTTATGAGGACATCGGGTTCCAAAACCTTTTCGACGGAGTATGGGCCTGTTCGTCTCTGCTCCACGTGCCAAAGAATGACATGCGAAATATTTTGGCAAGGTTTGTAAATGCCATGAGAGACAATGGTATTCTATACACCTCTTTCAAGTATGGTACCGAGGAACTGGTACGAAACGGGAGACTCTTCGTTGATTATACTGAAACCGAATTTGATCAGGTGCTGGGGGATATGCCCACCGTCGAGTTGGTCAAGTATTGGCAGACTAATGACCTTCGACCAGGACGTTCTGAAGAAAAGTGGTTAAATATCTTAGTAAGAAAGGTATAGCTGTCAATCTCTAAGAAAACCCAGTGACCTAATAGTCTCTTTATACATTTTTGGAATTTGATTTAGAATTTCTCAAAGTGCGAGAACTTATTGTGTGAGAAAATTATTCTCTCAGTATGTTTGTTTAAGCAAACGATCAGTTTCTGGGCATACCCATTATACATCATCAAGAGATCGTCGCTTCACGCAGCTCTAAGAAGGGCGTACACTGATGCTCTGCTGCCCATTCATTGTCATCTTGGGTTCTACACAACCCAGGTGTTGCTTCTACACTGATATAGTTAGAAAGGATGCTCTTGTTTTGTTGTGAGGCTGGGGAGATTGCCACTAAAGCACTGATCTGATGCAAGTGAGTTACACTATTTGTTACCCAATTTACCCAATGCCAAACAACAGCATCGACCTTATAAATCGTTAACATTCTGGAAATATAGCTGATCTGAATATTTAGTTCCATCTGCATAATTTTTGCATACAAATTCAAGGACTTTTAACGATAAAGCCGACCCACCCGTAAGGGTGGTACGGAAAGCCAACGGGTCTCTCAGGGGCAAAAGCCACAGATCCAAGTAGCGGGAGAGATAGCCGGGTTACCGAAAGGTGATCCGGCGTTTTTAGTTGTTCCAGATACAGGTAGGAGGGAGGAGGGGGAATGAAAAAACGCTTACTTGTCAGACTGCTTCTGCTGGTTGTCCTCAGATTATTCATCTCCGCTGGAACTGCTAATGCCATACTAATGGATCGTGGGGGAGGTCTTATTTATGATACGGATCTTGATGTGACATTCTTACAATATGCGACTCCTGTGGACATGCCCGGAGGAGGCCCAGCTCAGCTGTCTTGGGAAAATGCCCAAGACTGGGTAGCAAACTTTACATATTATGACTCTGTACGAGACAAAATTTGGTCGGATTGGCGATTACCATCAGCTATAAATATGGACGGTTCAGGACCTGACGAGGGTACCATGATAGTTAGGTCTGAACTTGGCCATGTGTTTTATACAGAGTTACAAAATGAAGCAGGAGGATACGCTGAGAATCTATTCATCAACTGGGGGCCATTTTCTCATGACTGGGGAAACCCACTTACTATTTCTTACTGGACAAACACAGTCAATGAAAATGATTCAAATGAAGCATGGTACTTTTCATTTGCTGACGGAACACAGGGGACGCTTGAAAAATCTGCAACATTAGAATTGTGGGCAGTTCGTGACGGTGATGTCACTGCAGATCCAGTCCCGGAACCCGCCACAATTCTCTTGGTCGGCGTTGGGCTTACCGGGATTGGCGTTATCCGGCGCAATATAAAAAGCCGCAGATCTGCATGGTGAGAGATGGCCGGGTTGCCGATGGGTGATTCGGTTTTTTCATTGGGGGGAGGAGGGTATGAAAAAGCTCTTAGTTTGTTTATGCGTGATTTTTTTGGGTGTTAGCTTGGCCCGAGTAGCTGAATCTGTTGTCTTAACATTCGATGACATTACAACAGTAACCGGTCTTTCTCCCATACCTGCTGGCTATGGAGGGTTTAATTGGGAAAAAGATACACCAGATGGAGCGACTGCTTTTCGCATCAGTAATATTACTTCAATATTAGATAACCCCCTCTATGAAAATACTGGCTGGTTAAACTCCTTGGTATCGAACGATTTTGTCGCATTTAACAACAGCGGAAACCCTGCTTGGATATCTTCTGTGGGTGGTTCATTTGATTTCAACGGAGCGTATTTTACTTCCGCTTACAACTCTGGTCTAAACATTACAGTTGAAGGCTACTTAGATGACGAATTGATATATTCATCAACAGTAATTCTGGATACCACAAATCCGACTTGGTTTGATTTTGACTATTTTGAGATTGATGAATTGGGAATTACGCCATTTGGTGGAACTGAAGTTCCCGGCATAGGTTCTCCTTCTTCAGAGCCAAGGCTACATTTCGCCATGGACAACTTTACTTTCGATGCACAACCAGTCCCAGAACCCACCACTATAGTTCTGGTTGGTTTCGGTCTTGCTGGGATCTATGGAGTTAGAAGGAAAATGAATAGACAGACTTGATGCTACAATTCACCTATTCTATTTATGGAGGGGGAATGAAAAGACCTACCTTGATATTGACCATAGGGATATTGATATTCCTCACAGCTGGTATTTCCTATGCTGTCCCACTCTACTACACCTTTCAAGGAACGACCAGCGGAGATCCTTGGAATAGTGCTGGCATTGTTGCCATGGAGAAAGACACTCTTGTGTCGTACACTTTTTTAGTTGATTTTGAAACATCAGGATTCAGAGTTACCTTCAACGATATCGCTATATCTATGCCCGACTATACCGATAGTAGTGGACAGCAATATGACTATTTCTATAGTGATTACATCTCAGGTTCAATTTTGGAACGCGTTAATGGCGGCTATTTTTCTACTGGCGGTAGCATTAAAGAATATAACTACGGTGTAAACGAAACAAATCCATATAGTCCATCAAGGGAAAGAGGTATTGTTGCAGGGGGTAGTGATAATTCTGTTATGTACATGATTGGCGAAGAAACAGTGCTGGATTGGGTGGTCGGGGATCAATTAATAGGACGTAACCATGCATATGATCCAAACAGGCAACGATATGATGTAATGTCTGCATTGACCTTGAAAGAGATATCTGAGAATTACCCCAGTCCCGAACCAGTCCCGGAACCGGTTACAGTACTCTTGGTGGGAGTCGGACTTATTGGTGTGGCTGGTTTACGTAGAAAGCGCAAGATGTAGGAAACAACTTGATTTCACCGATACCGTCCTGCTAGGGATTCATTCAATCCATCAAATATTCATGTATTCAACAATGATTTGATTTGCCTAATACCGTAAATCACCGGGAGGCACTTATGTTGAAATGACCCCAATTCTCATTTGAGAATGCTGGGGTTTTGTCTTGTCTGGGGGAGGTCACATAATGAAACAACCATATCGGAGATATTTTTATCCATTCAGCGTCGTAATAGTTTATTCCTACTGTGTTCATCTGCTATTGCATTCACTGGGAAAGTTGTTGGAATCAGTGATGGTGATACCATTACGGTGATGCATAACGGCAAAGGTGAAAAGATCAGGCTATACGGGATCGATTGCCCAGAGAAGGGGTAGGCCTTTGGTAAACGAGCAAAACAGTTAACCTCTGATGCGGTATTTTCAAAGACAGTCCTTGTCGAACCCCTTGATTATGACAGATACGGCAGGATCGTTGCTCTGGTGTCAGTTGAAGGACACTTTTTGAATACCAAACTCATAGAGAGCGGACTTGCTTGGTTATACACCTGATACTGCAATGCAAAATTCTGTAGGGACTGGCAGAAGATGGAACTCAATGCCCAGAAACAACGAATAGGCCTTTGGACAGATTCAGTTCAGGTCCCACCATGGTTATACCGGAATGGCATCACACGGGGCTACAAACCCAAATCATACTCACAGCAACGGGGGCAATATCATGGGAACGTCAGTTCAGGGATTTTTCATCAATCCTCCTGTCGGTGCTACAACTGCAAGAACTGCACTGCCGTTTTCAATTCCAGAGATGAAGCGATTGCTGCTGGATTTAGACCTTGTAAGCTGTGTAAACCATAGAAAATGATAATCTATATGTCACTTTTTCTAGGGGGCCGATGAAATGAAAAGAACACACTACCCCATCATCTTTGCATTGAGTTTGTTGATAACAATTATCTCATCTCATGTGGCCGCTTTAGATAAGCCCTTCTGGACAGAGAAATCGACTTTTATTGAAGGTGATGTTTTATATGCTGTTGGTGTCGCATCAAAATGTAAAACCGTTGAAAATGGTAGAGAAAAGGCATTTCAAAAGGGTAGAATGGAAGTAATGAACTATGCCCAAATCGCAAATTTGGATGGTGCTGGTATCACCATAGAAACCCAAATGACCTACGAAGAAAGAAATAAGGATAGAACTTACAATGTATACAGATTGCTGAAAACTGATGTTAAGAAACTATTGAATGCCCAGAAACAACAACAAAAAACAACTCAGGCAAGAATAAAAGAATTGGACCAAATGCTTGTTGTGAACAAGGCATTAACAGAAGACTTTGTGTCAAAGCAAAAAGATATTGCTATCATTACTCAAGAAGGTAAGGACGCAGTTCGAGAACTTCAAGAAATAAAAAATGATGCCATCCAGAAGCAACAGGAATTAGATAATCTCTATCGCGTCATTGAGGATAGAATTAGTAACCGTGAAGCTACCCTTAAAAGATTAATATGGTTATATAGAAAGCCCAAGTGATAAAAATAATTGATTCAGCTGTGACCTTATCTGTCACAGGTCTACGGTATAATGGTCTCAAAAACACAGAGGAGGCCTACTATGACAGCATTTTATATC
>Ga0209786_1000697_pt1 | contig 10494 bp, 10 predicted proteins | sample WorMetilvaeELBA2_FD_187405 | JGI IMG/M metagenome (GOLD analysis project Ga0209786, IMG submission 187405) | Marine gutless worms symbiont microbial communities from Max Planck institute for Marine Microbiology, Germany - Olavius ilvae ELBA.2... ...
AAGATAACTACCGTTTACGAGTTTTTAATGCAAGTAAAAAATGCATTAAACTGGAAAATCTTCGTTTTCCTTTTATGCGATATTAATCAGCAATATCAAAGAGTTCTGGATACCCGTTCGAACACTAATTAGCCATTAGAGCTTCAACTTGGGATCCAGCAGATCCCTCAACCCCTCTCCGATCAGATTAAATCCCAATACGGTGTAGACAATGGCCAGTCCCGGAAAAATCGTAATCCAGGGCGCCTTGCGGGCAAAAACAATGCCGTTTGATAGAATCACACCCCAATCCGGCAGTGGCGGCTGCGCGCCCAACCCCAGAAATCCCAGAGCCGAGGTCAACAGGATGGCATTGGGCAGCGCCAGGGTCGTGATCACGATGATGGACGGCATCACATTAGGCAGAATATAGCGCATGATGATATTGAAGTCATTTTCGCCGAAAGCCCTGGCAGCCTCCACAAATGGCATATTTTTAACAGACAAGGTCTTGGCCCGCACAATTCTGGTAAACTGGGCCCAGCTGACCACCGCGATGGATATCACGACATTGTTCAGGCTGGGTCCCAGCATGGTAATGATGGCCAGGGCCAGGATAATCGGCGGCATCGACCATGTCAGGTCGGTGATGAACAGGATGATTCGATTGGCCATCCCCCCGAAATAGCCGGCCACCAAACCCAGGGCGACACCAATGATGCTTTCGATGAGTACGACGATCAAACCGACCCGCAAGGCGATTCTGGAACCGTAAACAACTCTGCTGAAAAGATCGCGCCCATATTGATCGGTTCCGAATAAATTCTGCTGATTCGGCCTGGCAAACGCATTGACGATATCCATTTCTTCATAAGTGTAGTCCGTGACCAAATCGGCAAAAACCGCCACCAGCAAGACGCTGGCAAAAATAAAGAAACCGACCAGAAAAGTCTTATTCCTCAGGCATTCCCTGATAAAGCTGTTGGTCATACGTTCTCACCCTTGATTTCCAGGCGAATCCGCGGGTCCAGAATTGCCGCAATGATATCGCCTACCGTGTTGGAAATCACCGTCAGCAGGGCAATGATAAGAATAATGCCCTGGACCACCGGATAATCCTGGCCGGCAATTGATTTCCAGAGCAGCTTGCCGGTACCGGGCCAGGCAAATACACTTTCGATGATAATTGAGCCGCCGAAGATCCATGGCAGCGACAAAAAAAACATAACGGTTGCCGGAATCAGGGCGTTGCGCAACACGTGCCTGAACATCACCTGATTTTTAGTCAAGCCTTTAGCATAGGCCGTCAATACCATTCTCTCGCGCAGCACTTCCAACACTTCTGATCGCGTCAGTCTCAAGTTCTCCGCCAGCAGCGGCAGAACCAGTGTGGACAGCGGCAAGATGATAGACACAAATCCGCTGTAGCCGGATACAGGCAGGATTTTTAGCTTCAGGCTGAAAAGCATGATAAACAAAACCCCCAGCCAAAAGGGCGGAATAGCACGGAAGACAATGGCGGTGGTCACGATAAATTTATCAAAAAAACTGTCCCGGCGGTAGGCGGCGATGAGCCCCAGGAAAACGGCAATGACAAATTCGATGACAAGGGCCGAACCGGTCAGGATTAAGGTATAGGGCAGCCGGGCCGCAATGAGGGTCACCACTTTTTGTCCGGATATGATCGAGGTGCCCATGTCGCCCCGTATTATGTGTGACAGCCAGTAGAAATACTGGATGATCGCCGGTTTGTCCAATCCCCACATTCGACGCAGCTCGTTTAACCGCTCCTGTGGAATACGCGGGTCGCTGATCAGATTGATGGGATCGCCCGGCATTAGCTGCATAATCCCGAACAGGATTGCACTGACTGCTAAAACGACGAACACGCCCTGAAACAGCCGCCTTAAAGTATATTCGAGCATGTCATGCATGGTGCGCTTCTCCGTTTATGTATTCCGATCGCGTGCTCTCGCCGATGATAAGACTCTTAGCTGGTGTATTCTGACAACGTGATGCAAGATACTGAAGGTTTCAGGTGTCAGCCCAGCCGCCGGCCAAACAAACGGCCGGTCAAATCGAAAAAGAAACTTTAAAAAAGCGAATAACGAATATCGAATAACGAATATCGAATGTCGAAGTAATGTATTCTGTCTATTTTAAAAAAGACTGAGCGAAGCGATTCCACCCTTCGACACTTGTCCGCCGTAGGAGGATTCAATATTCGATATTCTGCGGTTCTGCGGTTCGCTTGATGTTTCATAGGAGGAATTGGCACCTCTGTTCCCTGACACCCGAAACCTGACACCTGAAACCTATAACCTACAAAAGCGCGCCATTGCTGCCCTGCAAGAGTCATTTTTCAAAGCTGCCGTTAGAAACACACACTCTACTCCCGGAAAGCGTCGTTGATGTACATATTCCCACCGGTGGTTTCAAATTTGAGGCCTTTTATGTTTTTCTGCCAGCCGTGATAATTTTTCTCAACAAACAGCGGGATCGCCACTGCCTTGGCAAAAATTTGTTTTTGCGCCTCGGTATATTTTTGGGCTCTTTTCTCGTTGTCCATGATGTAGAGGCCTTCGTCCAACAGCTTGTCGAGAACCGGATCCGAGTATATCCCGCTTTCGGTATGAAATTTATAGGACAAATCACTTGGATCCAGCCAGCTGTATGCCCGCAAGGCCAGGTCACATTTGTGGTCTCGTACCGCCTGCTTGACATAAGAAGTTTCATATTCGCGTAAGTTCAGCTTTATCCCGACTTTTTTTAACTGGGCCTGGATGACGGGTGCAGAGCGCTTCAATGGCGCCCTATCCAAGGGAACTGCCATTGTTATTTCGAGGTCTTTCCCCCCCTTTTCCAATATACCGTCGCCATTTTTATCCGACCAGCCGGCTTCGGCCAGTAAACTCTTGGCTTTTTCGATGTTCATCGCGTTTTCTTTTTTAAACGCCGCGTTCCCTGCGGCATCATAGCATATCTGGCTGGGCGACAACATACCGTAGGTAACCATCACGCGATCAGCCAAGACGATCCTGAGCTGTTCCCGGTCCACCGCCAGTGCAATCGCCCGGCGGACGTTGAAGTCGTCCAGGGGTGCATTGCGATGGTTTACCATGATCCAGTTCACGCCATCGCTCAGGCCTTCAAAAACGCCGAATTTATCGTTGCCCATGATTTCATCCACATTTTCTTTGGGAATGCTCCAGATAATGTCGATATTACCGGCTAAGAATTCGCTTACCCGGGTGAAGGCATCGGCAATAAACCGCACCTTGATTTTATCGAAATATATAGGTCCCTTGTTATCGAAATAAGTGGCATACGTTTTATAATTCGGGTTTTTCACCAGCATGATGTGGGAGCCTTGAACCCATTTCTCCACCGCAGCCGGCCCGTATGAAATGGCCTTTCGATTAAATGCCGCTTTATCCATGGATTTTATCACCTTCGGATTCATCACCCCCGAGGCCACACTGCAAAGCGCCGGCCAGATGTAGGCCGGCGGCTGGCTGGCTTCTAAAACCAGCTTGTTTCCATCCCGGATAACCACATCTTCGATGGCCGCATAATCGCTTGCATAGGGGCTGACTTCTTTATACCGCTCGATGGAAGCCTTCACGTCCTGGATGGTCAGAGGGTCTCCATTGGTAAAAGTCAATCCTTCAGGGATGGTGAAAATGAGATTTTTACCGTTATTTGAAGTTTCAAATCTGCTGGCCAGGGCCGGGACAATATTCTTGGTCTCTAAATCCAGGCGAATCAGGGGCTCGGATATCATTTCGTGCGCCGGCGAATACCAGTATATCTGATGGGTATCGGTGCCTTCGATCTCTTCATCCACCGCAATGGTCAATACTTTTTCGGCTGCCGCCTGCGAACTGCCGAGTGTAAAAAAAATGGCCGTCATAACGAAAGCAAGGAATAAAAAATAATTGAGCTTTTTCATATCTGCCTCCTTTTTCATTTAAAAATCATTGCTGATGCAAAACCTCATGCTAAAACTTGCGGGCAAGATGCGACACACTCAAATTCGGGTCGCCAAACCCCCTGGGCAATATAGTGATGGTAGAATTTTTAAGGAAGACCTTTCACCTCCTTTCGACTCGAAAATTGCATCTCAGACTTCATGAACCGTAATAAATATTTTCAATCCACTGTGAGGCCTGGGTATATCCCTTTCCCCAGGAGTCGTACCGGGAGGGAAACCCTCTGATTTTGATTTGCTCGAGTTCAGTCCCCATTGCCATCTGCTCGCGAACAATCCCGATTGTCTCCAGTAACATTTCAAAAGTAGATTTCAAACCTTCCCGATCTGTAATCCCGTAATGCCCGGGAATGATTTTGACATCCTGGGGGATGATGTCAAGAATAGATCTCACATTCTGTATTAACCCGTCAATGCTGCCGCCCAAATCCAGATCAACGAAGGGAAAACTCCAATCCCCGGAATTGAGTAAATCTCCTAAGTGAACCACATTGGCGTTGTTGAACACGACGATTGAATCGCTGGCTGTATGGCCATTGGGAAAGTGTAAAATATCCACCCGCTCGCCATTGAATTGGAAAGATTTCTGTTTTTCAAAGGTAATAACCTTCTCCAGCGACCGGTTGGAATCTTTTTTAAACTGCTGCCAGGTTTGAAGATGGGCAATAAGAGTTGCATCCTCTCCCAGCGCGGCGTTCCCATGGGTATGATCCTCATGACAATGAGTATTGATGATAAAGCGAATCTCTTTTCCACTAACGGTTGTCAGGGCGTTTCGAATCTGATCCGCCAGAGGAGCAAACTGCGTATCTACCAGTAAGACACCTTCCGGTCCCACTGATGCGCCAATATTGCCGGCAACATCTCCGGTGGCTTCGAGCATATAAATATTTCGATTTACGTTCGTGGTCTTGATTTGGACGCCACTTAAATCAGGTATCATGTTGCCTTCCATTTTTCAGTCTCCCGGAAACTTTTGACCCAGCCGGTACAGAAGCAGCCCATACGCCTTTTGGCCCAGTTCAAAGCTGGAAAGCCTGAAAACATGATATCTTGGCCTGGGCCGTGCTGGGCAGGATTTTTTTAATGCCCTCTCCCTGAAAGCCTCCGCCAATACCATTTATCTCCAGTGTTGGTCTGGACCCGGAACGTTCATTAGTACTAAAGCCCATCTCGCCATAGAGGCTGATCGCACCGGTCTCGCTCAAATATTCGGCCTCGTTAAACGGAGCTCGTGCCAGTTGGGCTCGCTCTGTTTCAGTCAGGGATCGGACCTTGTCGTAAAATCCGTCAACGGTGACCCGCCCGTCATCATCATGCATGGAGTCCAGGATGTGGACCAGGGCGTGGATGGGGTTTGCGATAGTGCCGCCGTAAGTCCCTGAATGCAAGTCATGGGCAGGCCCCTGAACATCAATCTGCATTTCTGCAAGTCCTCGAGTGCCAAGAATCAGAGCCGGCTGATCCGCTTCCCACTGGCCGCCGTCAGCGCACAGAACCAGATCACAGTCCAGCAGGTGCCTGTTGGTGTGGATAAATTCAATCAGTTCGTTGATGAATTGATCTTGATGTTCTAACAGATAGTCTTCCCATTGGTCCATTTTAAAGCCCTACTATTTCTTGAATGGTGGTTCAAACTGCTCCTAAACTTTACGCCTCCAGTAAGTAACATTTTGCCCAACCTGAGTGGGTTTGATAAACACCCGGAGGCTGTGTGCGACAAACATCCATCACGTAGGGGCATCGGACATGGAAGCGACAGCCCCCTGGTGGATCGGCGGGGCTTGGTACGTTGCCGTCCAATACTATCCGCTGCCGCTTTGTGTCCGGGTCAGGCACAGGAGTAGCTGACAGCAATGCTTGTGTATATGGATGTTGCGCGGCTTCAAAAAGCGCCTCGCTCGATGCAAGTTCAACTATCTCTCCAAGATATATAACAGCGATGCGGGTGCCGATGTGCTGCAACAGGGTCAAATCATGGGAAATAAACATATAGGACAGATTATATTCCTGCTGTAATTGAATAAGCAGATTGATGATCTGCGCCTGTACCGATACATCCAGGGCCGAGGTCGGTTCATCTAGGATAATGACAGACGGATTTAATGACAGAGCCCTTGCAAGATTAACCCGCTGGGCCTGACCGCCACTAAGTTGGTGGGGGTAGCGATCCACAAACTCCGAGCTCACCCCGACCTTTTTGAGCAGCTCATTGACCTGTTTTTCCATTTCACCGGAGTTCATATCCAAGTGAGTACGCAGAGGTTCGGCAACCAGTTCGAATATTTTCATGCGCGGATTAAGAGAGGAGAATGGGTCTTGAAACATCAACTGTATGTTTTGCCGCAGATTTCGAAGTTCTGACTTATTAAACTTCAAGATATCGGCTCCCTGGAAAATCACCTCCCCGCCCGTTGGTTCGACCAGCCGGGTAATGGCGTACGCCAGAGTTGATTTTCCGCATCCCGATTCACCAACTACACCGATTGTTTCTCCGGCAAATATCTGGAGATCTAGGCCGTTGATAACCCGAATGTCCTGCCTTCTCCGTGAAAAAAAACCCCCGTGCACAACGTAATCGACGGTTAGTCTTCTTATGTCAAGGATCGGAGTGTTGGATGAAGTCATTAGAAAATCTCTACTGCTGATACAAAAAGCACGCGACCCGATGAATAAAGCCGCTGGCAGCATTTCCCAGTTGAGTCCATGCCGGCGGTTTTCGACGGCAAATATCCATCACGTGCTCGCAGCGTGATGCAAACGGACAGCCAGGTATCTCTGTCAGGCCGCCGGGGACGATGCCGGCAATTGTGGCAAGGTCTTTGCCCCGGCTGCCGGGGTGAGGCAATGTAGCCAACAATCCCTGGGTGTACGGATGTTTTGGGCTGTGAAAAATATCGCGCACTGTGCCCTGCTCAACGACTTTACCGGCATAAAATACCGCCACACTATCACACGTTTCAGCGATCACGCCCATGTTGTGGGTGACGAAAAGGATGGTGAGCCCTTTTTCCTCTTTTAATCGAAGCAGTAATTCAAGAACTTGGGCCTGAATAGTCACGTCCAGCGCTGTCGTGGGTTCATCCGCGATCAGCAATTCCGGTTCCGAAGAAAGCGCCATTGCAATCATGACACGTTGCTGCATGCCCCCTGACAATCTATGAGGATAGCTCTCCACAATCTTTTCAGGGTTGGGAAGTCCAGTGTCGCGAATTAGATCCAAGATCTTATCAAAATCGGCTTCACCTAAATTCTGTTTCATTAGGGCGGATATCTGCTCTCCTATAGTGAAAAGGGGATTCAGCGCGGCTTGCGGATTTTGAAAAATCATGGCAATACGCTTGCCGCGAAATTTTCGGATCTTGCGTTGACTGAGCCGCAGCAGATTTTCTCCGTTATAAAGGATGCGTCCTTCCGTCACCTCTCCGGGATGAGGCACCAGTCCTAAGATTGCTCGCGCCGTAAGGGTTTTTCCGCAGCCTGACTCGCCGACAATACCGAATACCTGACCGCGGTCCACCGTCAAACTGACCCCCCCGCAATGCCTTGGATTCTCCGGCGGGTGTGTGGAATACCATCCGCAGGTTTTCGATCTGCAATAATGGCCGGCCCATTATTTGCCACCCCTTGTCCTGGGATCAGCAGCATCCCGCACCCCATCACCCATTAAATTCAGGGCGGTCACGGTCATGAATATGGCCAATCCCGGATATACGGACAACCACCACCTGCCGCTCAGGAGCAGTTCTCGCCCGTCGCTCACCAACACTCCCCAGTCGGCCGCAGGAGGCTGTGTTCCAAGGCCGATAAAGCTCAGGGACGCGGCCACAAGAATAGCGGATCCCAGATCCAAGGTCGCCTGGACCAACACGGGTGTCATGATATTGGGAAGGAGATGTCTTCTGATGATGGTGCGGTCATTTACACCAATCACAATCGCAGCCTTGATATAATTACGCTCCCTGACTGAAATGGCCTGCCCTCTGATAATCCGGGTGTACCAGGGCCACCAGACAACCGTGATGGCGATAATCGTGTTGGTAATACTCGGACCCAGAACGGCAGCCATAATAATTGCCAGCAGCAGCGGGGGAAAAGCGAGGAAGACGTCGGTAATCCGCATGATGATTTCATCTATCCAGCCCCCGAAATACCCCGCCGTGGCCCCTAAAACCGTACCGATAAACGCACCGAGCACCGTCACTGTAAATCCGATCATGAGCGAAGTACGCGCACCGAAAAGGATACGGGCCCACAGGTCACGCCCCAAATTATCCGTGCCGAGCGGGTGCTGGGGGCTTGGGGCCTTGAGTTTTTCAGTTATATTAGGCACCCCCGCACCCTGCTCCGGATAAGGCGTCAGCAACGGCGCAAAAACGGCGAACAGGATAACCAGGAACAAAAAAATGAGCGAGACCATCGCAACCTTGTCTCTCCTGAAAAACCATACCGCCGAGCCGGGCTCTATGCGTTGAAAAAAATGTCCGAATAATCGGCCGCCTGCCGCAAGAGGTTTGTATTTGATGTTATGGTCGTTATCTCCGGTCATTGTAAAAGCTATTCCAAACTGAAAACCCGGTTCTTTGGGCCAAGCCAGAGATGATCAGCTCCGCCATCGGTCCACTCTATTCATGGTTTCGGGTGTCAGGTGTCAGGAAAAAGAGGTGATAGACGCTGACACCTGAACTCTTGTATGGTGCTCTTCATTAAAAGCGAATCACGCTGAAAACGTGACCTAAAGCCCGCAGAACCGCAGAATATCGAATATTGAATCCTCCTGCGGCGGACAAGTGTCGAAGGGTGGAATCGCTTCGCTCAGTCTTTTTATAAAATAGACAGAATACATTCCTTCGACATTCGACATTCATTATTCGATATTCGATATTCGCTTTTTCAAAGTTTCTTTTCTGATTTGACCGGCCGCTTGTTTGCCGGCGGCTTGGCTGACACCTGAAACCTCTGAAGTACCAATGCGCGCCGTATCATCGACAATAAATTGCCTTTGTGATGTCGCCAAGCCCTCAACTCGCGATTCGAACCTCCATCACCCCAATCGGATACGGGGATCAATAACGGCCTGCAACAGATCCACGAACAAATTAATCAGGACATAAATGATAGTCACGATTAACGTTACCGCCAATACCACGGGAAAATCGGCGTTGATTATGGCGTCAGTTATATATTTGCCCAATCCCGGCCAGTTAAAAACAATCTCGATTAAGACGGATCCGGAAATGGAATAGGCAAAAACCAGGCTTATCACCGTCAAGGTTGGGGCAATGGCATTTTTAAGGGCAAACCGGAAAAGCACAAGATGTTCAGGCATTCCGCCGGCACGTGCCGCCGTCACATAGTCCTTTGTCAGGACCTCTATTATGGCCCCCCGCATCATCCTGGAAATCAAACAGATGGGATAGACCGCCAGTACGATGGCAGGCATGATGATGTGGATCAACGCGTCCTTCCAGGCTTCCCAGTGGCCTGTTATGGCCGCATCAATCAGGTTAAAGCCCGAAATATGCTGAATCGGCTCGAATATTAAAAACTCCCGGCTCAAACGCCCTCCCAAAGGGAGCCAGCCCAGCCAGGAAAAGAAAACCAGCTGCAGAACCAATGCGAGCCAGAAACTGGGAATGGATACTCCCGAAATGGTCAGCACCCGCCCGAACAAATCGAGTTTCCTGCCCCAATTAGCCCCTGAATATACCCCGATCAGTATTCCTATCACCACTGCCAGCATGAGGGATAAGATTACCAGTTCGAGCGTGGCCGGTAAAAATATTTTCAGATCGGTCAGAATCGCGGTCTTGGTCTTGAAGGATATTCCGAAATCTCCCCGTATGGTACTTTTGACATAACTGACAAACTGCGCAAGTATGGGCTTGTTTAACCCGAATCTCTCACGGGTTTCTTCTATTTTCTCCTTGCTGGCGCGCGGCCCCGTAAAAAGCCGGGCCGGATCGGACGGTACCAGACGGGAGACGATAAAAGTCACCGCCAACACGCCGATGACGACAAGGATTGCCAGGGCCAGGCGGCGGACTAAATAGTCTAATCTGCTCATTGCTATTGCTCAAAATATTAGATGGCAGCCACCCTTACCTATTCAGGACTCAAGGCGGCTGCCCTAATGCATATCTCTTATTTTTTTCTTTTCAGCTTATAGTATGGAAAGGCAGCGGTGTAACCGGGCGAAAATTCGAAGCCCTGCAGGTCACTGCGGATTGTCCAGACTTGCGGGGCGTCAAACATGAAAATAGCGCCTACATCGTCCGCGAGCATCTTGCCGGCCTGCTTGAAGAGTTTGATTGAGCCTTCCCTGTCTGAAGCGGTCAGGTCATCCGCTTTGAGGACCAAATCGTCAAACGCTGGATTGGAATAGTGGCCAAAATTAAAAAATATGGTTATATAGAAAGCCCAAGTGATAAAAATAATTGATTCATCTGTGACCGTATCTGTCACAGGTCTACGGTACAATGGCCTCAAAAACATAGAGGAGGCCTATTATGACAACATTTTAT
>Ga0209786_1000699_pt1 | contig 10457 bp, 9 predicted proteins | sample WorMetilvaeELBA2_FD_187405 | JGI IMG/M metagenome (GOLD analysis project Ga0209786, IMG submission 187405) | Marine gutless worms symbiont microbial communities from Max Planck institute for Marine Microbiology, Germany - Olavius ilvae ELBA.2... ...
GGCCTTGAATTCCGGGGTGTGGCGCTTGCGTTTGTTAGGCATGGGTGATACCTCTGCAGTGCGCTTACTTGCGCCCCCGGTTCTTAACTTATCATCCTGTCCAATTTTCAGGGTCCACTTCAAACAAACTGGCTTGGGACTGCGGATGTTAGGCGAAATTGATGAACATGTTCGCTGGATTTTGAAAAATCCTACTGTTCCTCGGGCTCGCAAAGGCGGATATCGTCGTGTGAATCTTAAGACATTTCCATACTATATCGCCTATATTATTCGTGGAGATAAGCTATGGGTTCTTGCAATTGCTCATAATCATCGAAAACCTGAGTATTGGATTATGAGGAAGAATGAAATCGGCTAATCGTGGTGGCATCGGAGACCATAGCGGCCATCGCCACCCCACCGGGCATGGGTGGTGTCGGTATTGTGCGTATCTCCGGGTCTCTTGCCACAGCTATTGCCGAGGGCCTGATCGGTCGTGTGCCCAGACCACGCCTTGCAACCCTGGCCGACTTTCGGGCCCGGGACGGTGAGGTTATCGACCGGGGTATCGCCCTCTTCTTTCCCGCCCCTGGATCCTTTACCGGCGAAGATGTCCTGGAGTTGCAGGGACACGGAGGTCCGGTGGTCCTGGATCGACTCCTGCAAGGTGCCCTGGCGCTGGGTGCCCGTCCGGCCCGGCCTGGTGAGTTCAGCGAGCGGGCATTTCTGAACGGCAAGCTCGATTTGGTCCAGGCAGAGGCGGTCGCGGACCTGATCGAGAGTACGACCGAGTTGGCCGCGAGATTGGCCGGCCGCACCCTGCAGGGGGAGCTTTCGCGTCGGGTCCGGGATCTGCTTGAGGGAATCGTCCGACTACGCACTGACGTGGAAGCGGGCATCGACTTTCCTGATGAAGAGATCGACTTTATCGCCGCTTCACAAGTCGCAGCCGATCTGCAGGACCTGATCCGTGATCTGAAAGATCTGCTGGCCGGCGCCCATAAGGGCCATCTGATCCGTGAAGGGCTCGACCTGGTCATCGCAGGTCCCCCCAACGCCGGTAAATCGAGCCTGCTCAATGCCCTGGCCGGGGTCGATGCCGCGATCGTTACCGCTATCCCCGGTACTACCCGCGATCTGTTGCGCCGACAGATCCAGATCGACGGTATGCCCCTGCATATTATCGACACCGCCGGGCTGCGCCCCGCGCGGGATCCCATAGAACAGGAAGGCATCCGCCGTGCCCGTGAGCAGATCGAGCAGGCCGATCGTATCCTCTGGGTCTTTGATGGACAGTCCGATCCGGACCATACGGACTTCGATGTGAGTAGGCTGCCGACCCAGGTTCCCCTGACCTATGTGCGTAACAAGATCGACCTGACCGGGACCCCCGCGGGCCTTACGCATGGGTCTTCAGGACCGGAGGTCGCAATCTCCGCCCTGACGGGGGTCGGGATAGATGTCCTGCGGGAGCACCTCAAGGCGAGCTGCGGTTTTCCAGCGTCCACCGAGGGCGTGTTTATGGCCCGCAGGCGTCATCTGGATGCCTTGGATCGGACGTTGGCTGGTCTGGACTCCGCGTTGAATGTGCTGAGGCAGGCCCCTGCCGTGGAACTGATGGCAGAGGATCTACGCCAGGCCCAGCGGGCCCTGGGAGAGATTACGGGGGAGTTTACGCCAGACGATCTCTTAGGAGAGATTTTTTCCGGCTTTTGTATTGGTAAATAAGTGGCCGGTGTAGAGTGGGCTGTGCCCACCGATTGAGCTGTGCCTGCCGGGCAGGCTCCGCTTGGTGGGCACAGCCCACCCTACGGGTCCGGTTCACCGAGCCGCAACTCGGGTCATGTGGGGTAGGGCCACAATCAGACTGAGAGTGGTGAATGCCAACGGCCCCTGAATTACAGCTCAAGGCATGAAGGGTTTGTGGTTGAAAAGGTCCCGCAGTTTCCTGCGCGCCCTTTTCATTTCACTGCGGGAAGCGGTCGTCTGGCACACATCCGTATGCGTTGGAGCCTCCGGGAGCGCCGAGTCGTAAACACAGAAGGCACGCTCGTCGTTGCCGTATCTCAATCCTCGGATTGAGTCTACCCTGCCAGTCACGATCCCGAGGAACTCCCGATCGGTCTTTCCCTGGGCATGATCTTGGACTTGTTTGTCCTCGCCGACAGTCCTGATCCATGCGTTCGTTGCATGTGCCATACGCTGAACCGAGAGCCACTTGTCTTTGGTGTCGGAAAAGGCGGCCTCGGTTACCTCTCCCGGGTAGTGGTGATTTTTGAAGTGATGGTAGCGAGAAAAACGGTGGAAATCGGAATGATTACTGATTAATCCGTCTACTTTATCACTTCAGAAACCACCACTATCCCTCTCCCGTTATCACATCAATATGTAATGGGGAGTAGATCAGGCGAGCAACTTTCTCTGAGCTACCGACAGGACCGGGGGAATGGGTACTGACGCTTTCGGATTCGCATGAGCATCCGGGCCTGCTCTCTGACATTCGGCTACAACGATCGTTAGGGGCAGCCGCCTCTTGGAATACCTCTCGACAGTCCATGACGGTCAGAGATCATCGGCGGTCATCACTATGACCCCCGCGAGGCGATGAGGCAGTGTTTGCGCAACTGGAACCTTGTCCTCTCCACCTTCCTCGTCCGCACAATCGGCGATGTAGCAGTAGTAACCGCTACCGTCGAAGTCGATGCTCGCGTAGCAGCCGTTGCCCTCCCAATACAGGCCGATTACAGCGGAACCACTAATCATCGGCTTCGGCAGAGGAAGTGTCTAAGGAAATCGCGTCAGGAAATATACCGAATCCTTTACCGCTGCAAGACTTGCAGCTTTTCCCCCGTAACCGTCCCAATCGTCAGGAAGGCTGTTATATTCAGCAAGCCGTGACAAGAGCGCGTCCTTGGAATCGGGTTTCACAGCACTGGAGGATACGGTCTCGACGGCATGCCGGTCCGCTATGGGAGCAACGGTCGCCATGTTCAGGCCTGCTTGGGAACGGTTCACTAACACGTTATCCATCTTTCGGGTCATGGTGACGCCCCTTGCCGAACCTCACACAAAGACACGAAGCCACGAAGGGATGGGGGATGCAGGAGAACACCGGCATAATTCTTCGTGGCTTGGTGGCTTGGTGGCTTGGTGGCTTGGTGTGAGAAAAAATGCAGCGATGAGGTACTTGGCAAATGGAGCTTTGTCATCGATACCGATGGCTTTAATCAAGTCGATGTATGACTTGTTTTTGAACCGTCACTTAGTAAGCAATGTACGACAAAATATATGTTAGCCGCCGCCCGCTTCAATGAGGCCGCAGCAGTTAACCGCTAGTAAATTCTATGTTAGCAGCAGAGACCTATGATGTCATTGTAGTCGGTGGCGGACACGCGGGGACGGAAGCAAGTCTCGCCGCGGCGCGCCTCGGGGCGCGTACTCTGCTGCTGACCCACAATATCGAGACCATCGGCCAGATGAGCTGCAACCCGGCCATCGGGGGTATCGGCAAGGGCCATTTGGTCAAGGAGATCGACGCCCTGGGCGGACTGATGGCCCGTGCGACCGACGTAGCAGGCATTCAGTTCCGCATTCTCAATGCCCGCAAGGGTCCTGCCGTGCGTGCGACCCGTGCCCAGGCCGATCGTATGCTTTACAAGGCGGCAGTACGGCGGGCGCTCGAGTGTCAGGAAGGTCTGGATCTGTTCCAGCAGGCGGTGGACGACCTGCTGCTGGAGGATGGGCGGATCGCGGGGGTTCTCACCCGGATGGGTCTGACCTTTCGGGCGTCCGCCGTGGTGTTGACGGTCGGGACCTTTCTCGGGGGCCGTATACACGTCGGCCTTACGAACTATGAGGGGGGACGTGCCGGAGATCCGCCCGCCAATGCCCTGGCCCGTCGGTTGCGTGAGTTTCCTTTCCGGGTCGAGCGACTCAAGACCGGGACCCCCCCCCGTATCGACGGACGCAGCATCGATTATTCGGTGCTCCGGGAGCAGCCCGGCGACGATCCCGTGCCCGTCTTCTCCTTTCTCGGCCAGACACAGGACCACCCGCGTCAGGTGAGCTGCCACATCGCCCGTACCAATGCCCGCACCCATGAAATCATCCGCGCGGGCCTGTCACGCTCGCCCATGTTCACCGGGGTAATCGAGGGGGTCGGACCGCGCTACTGCCCCTCGATCGAAGACAAGGTCGTGCGTTTCGCCGCCAGGGATTCACACCAGATCTTCATCGAGCCCGAGGGATTGCAGACGCGTGAGGTCTACCCCAACGGCATATCCACCAGCCTGCCCTTCGATGTCCAGCAGGACCTGGTCCGCTCCATGCGCGGCTTCGAGCAGGCCCGTATCACCCGCCCCGGCTATGCGATCGAATACGACTTCTTCGACCCCAGGGACCTCGAGTGCTCGCTCCGGACCCGCTGCATCCCAGGGCTCTTTTTTGCCGGTCAGATCAACGGCACCACCGGCTATGAAGAAGCAGCGGCCCAGGGCCTGCTGGCCGGGCTCAACGCGGCCTTACAGGTCCGGGGCGACGGGCCCTGGTGCCCCCGGCGGGATCAGGCCTACCTGGGCGTACTGGTGGATGACCTGATTACCCAAGGCACCAAAGAACCCTACCGCATGTTCACCAGCCGGGCCGAATACCGACTACTCCTGCGTGAGGACAACGCCGACCTGCGCCTGACCGAGACCGGCCGCCGCCTGGGCCTGGTGGGAGACGAACAGTGGCGGGCCTTCGAGCACAAGCGAGAGACCATTGAGCGTGAACACGCGCGGCTGCGGGATACCTGGGTGCGTCCGCACGACCTCGACCCGGATCTGCTCCGTGAGGTCCTCGGCGACGAGCTCCGTCGCGAGAGCCGGGCCCTGGATCTGCTCGCGAGACCTGGGGTGACTTACCACTCGCTCATGCGTCTGCCCGGACTCGGTCCGGGCGTGGTGGATCCCAAGGCAGCGGAACAGCTGGAGATCCAGTGTAAATACGCCGGTTACATCGGCCGCCAGCACCAGGAGATCGACCGCCGGCAAGCCCAGGAGACCTTACGCCTGCCCGCCGATCTCGACTTCGAGCACATCCGGGGCCTGTCTGCGGAGGTACGCGAGAAGCTGGTCAGGGTCCAGCCCGCAACCGTCGGTCAGGCGGCCCGTATCCCCGGCGTCACCCCGGCGGCGGTCTCCCTGCTGTTGATCCATCTGAAACGGCGCTCGGGATAATGAACACCAATGCCCATGGCGATTTTGTAAAGGGCTTGGCCGAGCTCAACCGCTTTCCCCCTGATGACTGCATCGAGGATATCAGCAGGCTGCCGCCCGAGGTGCAGCGGGTGCTGGCCGTCCTCGATCTGGGTAGCATACTTGCCCGGTGTGTGGGTAAGCATCTTACCAACCGCAAGCTGGCAATGTTCCTGTGGGCCGATAAAGTAAAGGACAAAGCCGACTGGGATCATAAGCCCAAGATCAAGGACCGGTTTCTTTCGAGCGTTTCGCCTTTCAACGAGGAGCATCTGTACGGCGATCATGTCTATAGACACGATATTTGGTCCAATATACATTATGGATATGTCGGCATGGCCGCCGGATTCTCCGAATGGGAGTTGATCCTGGGCGCCGCCGTCGCGCATGCTTGGGGGGAATTGGAACGTTCGAAGTCACCCGAAGAGTGGCTGGATATTATCCTTGAAAAGCTCGGGGATAACCCTAACCCGATGGCTTGGGACGACCCGAAAGACAAGGCCGCAATCGAAGTGGGCATCCGGCTCTACCAGTACCGACCCGACCGGGTCACCGCGTGGGACCTGATGGGCGAGGTCTGGTTCTCCCGCAGATCGCTTGCTATCCGACCCTATGATCCACGGCTGGACCGGTGGTAGATACTGAATGCCTTTCAATTCCAATCCCGGCGGCATACATACCACTTGGGTTCGAGCCTCTCGAGTGGTCCGCCATCTTCGGAACAGGCACCACGCGTATCATCCGGATTATCCGTGGAGATATACACCAACGGCAAATAATAGTCGTCGACGATGAATTCCATGATCAACGCTTTGGAAATGAAGTCGCGATCTACTGCTGCCGATTCGTATAAGGGCGATTCCGGTAAACGGAATCCTCTTCCAGTGTTCCGAACTTCACTGATGGATGAGTCGGCAAGTGCGATGAATTCGTCTCGGTAAAGATAGAATGCCGTTGCCGTTCTCGAGGGTATCCGAATCGGCAAGTAGTAGAAGACCAGCATGATGACCGGGGGCAGGAAGGTAACCACATGGGGCCGTTCCTTCCTTGTCCACCACCTGAACAATGATACGATTGCAACCACAATGCTCAGGATCAGGAGGACAATACCGGCGAGTGTCACCAGCATCATAATCAAAAAGTCTGAAAAGAATCCGATGGAGAGCCAAGAGCTTGCGAGTAGTCTATCGAAAATCCAGAGGAGGACCCATCCGATCACGAATATCAGCAGCAGCTTAGGGGCTTTCTTGGTATTTTTTTCCATCTTACTTCAAACTGTTTCGTGGCCTCATTGAAGCCGGGTGGGGGAAACGACGAATCACACGAATCTGCACGAATCGAATTCCGGGCCCATGGAACATTCGCGTCGATTCGCGTGATTCGTCATTTTCTTTCGTTTACCAGGGCTTGAACAATTGTGTGAATACCGGATGGTGTATTGATGTCCGACCAAGGGGCAGTCCGGACGCGATTGACGGCGGGTCTCGAACGGATGGACATCGCCCTGACCAGCGACCAAACCGACGTCATGGTCCGTTACCTGTCGCTGCTCCGACGCTGGAACCGGGCCTACAATCTGACCGCCGTGCGTGCGCCCCTGGAGATGGTCTCGAAGCACCTGCTCGATAGTCTGTCCGTGCTTCCGTACCTCTACGGCGATAGACTCCTCGACCTGGGGACCGGTCCCGGCCTACCGGGTATCCCGCTTGCGATCGCTGCGCCGGAGCGGACCTTTTACCTGCTCGACAGCAACGGCAAGAAGGTCCGGTTTCTACGCCAGGCGGTGATGGAGCTTGGGCTTACGCATGCCGTTGTGATTCAGGCCCGAATGGAAGCGTATCTCCCAGGGAAGGAATTCGCTACCATTGTCAGTCGGGCCGTAGCCTCGGTATCCGATCTGTTGGCCGTGACGGCGCGCCTGCCGGCGCGTCCCGTGCGCCTGCTGGCGATGCAGGGGAGGCGACCGGCAGGCACCGAACTCCAGGGGTTGGAACCGAGCCCGAGTGCCCTGAGCATCCACCCGATTGAAGTGCCCTTTCTCGACGCCGAACGCCATCTGATCGAGGCCCATTACGACTGACAACCATGGTACGGACAATCGCCATCGCTAATCAGAAGGGCGGCGTAGGTAAGACCACCACCGCCGTCAATCTGACTGCTTCCCTGGCCTCCATGGGGCGCCGTATGCTGCTCGTGGACATGGATCCCCAAGGCAATGCCACCATGGGTTGCGGCGTGGACAAGAACAGCCTCGTGAGTTCCACCTGTGATCTCATGCTGGGAAATCGGGGATTCCAGGAATGCCTCGAACCCATCGGGGAACCGGCGCCCGGCTTCGACCTGCTGCCCGCCAACAGCGACCTGACTGCCGCCGAGGTCGGGCTCATGCGTTCGCCCCAGCGGGAACGGCGGTTGGCTCACCTATTGGCCGAGTTGGGAGAGGACTACGAGTTCATCGTTATCGACTGCCCGCCGTCGCTCAACATGCTGACCGTCAATGCCATGGTGGCCGCCCAGGGTGTGCTCATTCCGATCCAGTGCGAGTATTACGCCCTGGAAGGACTGTCGGCGCTCCTCCAAACGATCGACCAGATCCGCTCGAGTCGTAATGGTGCCCTGGCGATCGAAGGTATCCTGCGGACCATGCACGATCCGCGCAACAACCTGGCCAATCAGGTATCGACCCAGCTGGTCACCCATTTTACCGACCAGGTTTACCGTACCATCATCCCGCGCAACGTCCGGCTCGCCGAGGCCCCGAGCCACGGTCAGCCGGCCCTGCTCTATGACAAGACCTCCAGCGGCGCGATCTCTTATCTGGCCCTGGCCGGTGAGGTCCTGAACCGCCAGAAGCAGCGCCGCACCGTGGCGGTGAAGAAACCGGCTGCGGGACACGAGCCTGGGGGGTAGGAGCTATTGACATAATCATCGTGCCAATCGCTAATAGGACAAGATTTACAGGATTATTTTTTTGAATAACTTATAACATCCTGTTAATCCTGGTCATCCTGTAAATCCTGTACCGTTAGGAGACAGGCCCGGAGGTTAGGGTTTACTCCTTTACTAAATATCAACAGGACCTAGAGTCAATCCATGTCTGTAAAGAAAAAGGGCCTCGGTCGGGGTCTGGACGCACTACTCGGCGGAGTGCGGGAGCTGGAGTCCGGTGTCGGGGACGGTGAGGCAGGGGTGGAGGGAGAGGCCCCGGCGGTCTCGGCGGTTACCCGCCTGCCGATCGATCTGATTGCACATGGACGCTACCAACCTCGGCATGGGTTCGACCCGGACAGTCTGCGTGAGCTGGCGGACTCCATCGCCGCCCAGGGTGTGATTCAACCTATCGTGGTGCGTCCGGTCGCTGCCGGGCGTTACGAGATCGTCGCCGGGGAGCGGCGCTGGCGGGCCTCCCAGCAGGCGGGTCTCACAGAGATCCCCGTGGTGGTGCGGGAGGTGGACGAGCAATCCGCGATCGCCATCGCCCTGATCGAGAACATCCAGCGGGACGACCTCAATCCGCTGGAAGAGGCGGGGGCCCTGGAGCGCCTGTTGACCGGGTTCGAACTGACCCACCAGCAGGTCGCGGATGCGGTCGGAAAGTCCCGCACCATGGTGACCAATCTGCTGCGCCTGCTGGAGCTGAACGACGACGTCAAGCGGTACCTCCAGGACAAGCGTCTGGAGATGGGACACGCGCGGGCGCTTCTGGGGTTGCGAGGACCGCAACAGAGCGAGGCCGCCGGTCAGGTCGTCTCCCGTGGGCTATCCGTGCGGGAGACCGAGAAGCTGGTGCGTCGCTTACAGGCAGCAGGTCAGGATCAGCCCGCGACCACGACCCCCGAGCCGACCCAGGACCCCGATATACGGCGACTGCAGGACGATCTGGGGGAACGGCTCGGGGCCCAAGTCCGGATCAGGCACGGCAACCGAGGTGCGGGCAAGCTGGTCATCGCCTACAACAGCCTGGATGAGCTAGACGGCATCCTTGCCCACATAAAATGACAGAAAAAAACCGGGGTCTCGTCCGGCAATCCTCGAATGGAGCCTCCAAGGCCCATGGAGGCCTGACCACAAAAGCCGATCCCGGTTCTGCGCTACCCCACCTGAGCCTCGGCCAGGGCCGCGGGCGGCAAGGCGAAGGTGGACCGGATCACATCATTGTCCAGGCCCACCAGCTCGGGAAACCGCGCCGGGATCGTCTCCACCGTTCATGGCTTCGTGTCTTTGTATGATGTTCGACAAGGGGCGTCACCATAACCCAGAAGATGGATAACTCGTTAAATCCGGTGATGGGCACGCTGCGCTTGGTGCATCTTAATTAGGCAACTGCGATTCGGGAACCTCCGTGCAATGGCCGCAAAGGGGATGCAGTCACGCACCAAGACCGATACCGTCGATGCCGCGGTCCTGGCCGAATTTGCCCAGCGCATGCCCTTCCAGCCCTGGCAGCGCCCGGATACCTTGGCCCTGACCATCCGTGCCTGTGCGCACCGTATCGCCGCGCTCAACACGCTCCGAACCCAAACCAAGAACCAACTCCATGCCACTCAACTCACCACCTGTGCGCCAGACTTCCTTTTGGAAGACCTGCAACAGCTCATCGCCTTCCTCGACGCCCGGATCGAGCACCTGCGCCAGCAGGCCCGCGACCTCATCGCCGCCGCTGATGAACACCTTCAACAGACCGCCGAACTGCTCATCAGCGTCACCGGCATCGCCGACGCCAGTGCCATCCAACTCCTCGGGGAACTACTGGTCCTGCCCGACGACATGCAAGCCAAGCAGTGGGTCGCTATGGCCGGACTCGATCCACGCCAACACCAGTCCGGCTCCAGCGTCAACAAAAAGCCTCGCCTGGCCAAGGCCGGCAACCGTTACCTGCGTATCGCCCTCTATATGCCCGCTCTGAGCGCCGCACGCCACGACCCCGACGTCAGGGCCGACTACCGGCATCTCATCGAAAAACGGGGCCTCAAGAAGCTCCAAGCCGTCTGTGCCGTCAGGCCTAAGCTCCTGCATGCCATCCATGCCATGCTCAAGAACCGAACGCCCTTCGACAGCCGCCGCTTCTATACCCCATCCGATACGGCTTCCGATTAAGCCAAGTTATACCTAACCAGTGAAGTGGACCCTGAAAATTGGACAGGATGATAAGTTAAGAACCGGGGGCGCAAGTAAGCGCACTGCAGAGGTATCACCCATGCCTAACAAACGCAAGCGCCACACCCCGGAATTCAAGGCCAA
>Ga0209786_1000701_pt1 | contig 10383 bp, 7 predicted proteins | sample WorMetilvaeELBA2_FD_187405 | JGI IMG/M metagenome (GOLD analysis project Ga0209786, IMG submission 187405) | Marine gutless worms symbiont microbial communities from Max Planck institute for Marine Microbiology, Germany - Olavius ilvae ELBA.2... ...
AAGAAATGATAGCACGCTGGAACGAAATTTCAAAATTGCTTTCTGAGTCTACACGAAGACGTAACTATCAGTTATCAAAATATTTTTAAATGAAAAAACGGCTTAAAATAACTTAGCGCTTATGGGTGCCGGCCCAGCCCTGGGCCACCCGTATCCAGCAGGAGCTCTTTTCGTTCATCTCCCCCTTGCGGTCCCAGTGAAACTGAACCTTGATCCGGCCATATTCATCGGTATAAATGTCTTCACCCGACTTGCCGACCACGATGGCGGTTTGCACACCCTCCACAATCGGTTTGCGCGTCCGTCGCTCCGGCCGGTAGGTGACCGAGGCCGGAATGCCGACAAAATCATTGTTATAACTGGTTCCGGATTCCTGACTGGCAAGAGCTTCGAGAACCTGGGGCTGCTCCCCGGTGTGATAGACCTCCAAGAGGTAGTATTCCTGGTTGAAGTCCTCGCGCTCGTGATCGATCAGGTTAAATGTAAAACCCGGTATAAACCGCGAGCAGTTGCCCTGTCCTTCGGCTTTTTCCTTGGACATCGTGGCTTCCTGGAGACGGATCTGGGCCAGAGTTTTGCCGATGCCCTCTTCTTTGAACACACCCGGGTAATCATAAACCTCGAGCATCTGATGGGTGTCTCCTTCTTCCTGGGCCGTCAGGTCCACGTCGGGCTTTTCATAGTTAAAATCACGGATGGTGACCCTGCCGGGCTGGATTTGGCTAGCGAATACAAAGTGACGTACAGAATCCGTGTCCGGCGCCAGGCCATCGGCCAGGTGGAAGGCCACTTCGGTTTTGTCTTCATCGTTGCGTTCCCCCGCGATGGTCTGATAGTTGACCGTGCTGTCACCGAAGACCAGCAAATGTTTTTCCGGGGTATGCTCGAAGAAATAGAAAATGCCTTCTTCCTCCAAAAGGCGGGAGACAAAATTTAAATCGGTTTCGCGGTACTGGACGCAGTAGCCGCGGGGCTGGTATTTGCCCTGCAGGCGAAATTCATAGCGATCGCTGGTAATCGCCGTTTCCTCGAGGATCTTCTTAACGATATCTTCGACCGTTTCATCTTGAAATATCCGGCAGTCCTGTTCTAAAGCCAGCAGCCAGATGGCAGGAACCAGCCGAGCCTGGTACAAGTAGAAACTCCCGCGGCTGCCCGTTTGGATAAACTCTTTGAGCAGGCCGTGAAAACAGCGGTCCTCTTCCTCACCCAGGATAGTCAGCAGGCCTTCTTTGCCAATGACCGCATCGAATTCGATTTCGTCTTCGGAAGCCAGCGCGAGGTCCACTTCGAACGGCGCAGAGATTGCCTCGCGCGCACTGAATTGGACAACCCGGAAATCCACATCCTTCATTTGAAACAAAAAACGCGATTCATCAGCCGATAGTGTGGAAGGCATTTCTTACCTCCGAAATTGTAGATTTAGTGGAGTCGCAAAAATTGAAAAAGGTGTCCGTCGTCCGTTGGAAGTTGTCCGTTGTGTAAACTGATAATTTCCAAATATAGGCTTTCAAATAACGTTTTTGGCAAGGATAAATGGATTTCCCATAAGTTAACGCGTACAAAATGTTAGTGGTCGAAGGGGAGCGACTAATAGTGCCGTACCAAAAACTTTATCTGGAAGACTATCGGAAAAAGGGCTGCACGCGGACCAGGGTTCAACTCAAGGTATAGGTTAGCCACACGGTCTCAGTAAGCAATCTAATCGATTTTGCGGGTCGGTTTCGAAGCGGAAAAATACGCTACAGGCCTCTGTCGGAGCTCTTGATTTCTATGACTTTAGAGATGTGCGGCCAGACATCTCACGGGTAAAAAACAGCCCTGATGTTATGTAGATTCAGGCTTTGATCCCGCTTTGTACTCAACGATACTGTACTCTCCACAAGTCTTCCCTGTCAACATGTTTTGCTGTCTGAAGGCAGTTTCGTCCATGCTTAGATCTGCCTTGCTAAACCAATCATGAAAATACAGTCAATTATCCAATTGATTGCACTTCCAACCGCGATCACTCAAGCAACACCTCAAACCCAATAAGCGCCATCCACCGCGCCCATCCGCCGGCAGCGCACCGGTCCTAGGTGCGCTGCGGGCGGCGGGCTAGGTGGCGTGGGACTTGTAGCGCTAGGCCACCGGTGCTCTCCAGTCATCAAATTCTTCCGTACCCGCAACGGCATGGGTCCAGGTAATTTTCCGGTAGCTGAACGAGATGTCTTCCAGATGAGTGAAGTGAGCCTGAGCCGGATCCTGGCAGTTGGGCATACGGGCGTTGATGTTGATGATGATGGCATCCTCCAGTTTGGTAGTGAAGTAATGCTCCTGCCGGCCGTCCATACTGGTGCGATACCATTTAATCTCGACGTTCGGCAGCATCTCACCGGTGGACAGAGACCGGTACAGCAATGGAGAACACTTGTCAAACACCTTGGTGATGACCAGCGGCTTGTGAACCCGCTGTCCGGTGGGCTGGCCACTCTGCACATCCACCGGGACGGTCACCGTGTGGTCGAAGGCTTCGACCAGAATTTCGTCTTCGTGGCCTTCCTGGTAAATATTACCGACACTGTCCGCGGTGAATGTCCCTTGGGTGATGGGTCCTTGGCTTTCGCCTTCAATGGTACAATATGCTGGAGTTGGCATGGCTTTCTCTCCTTTCACATGTTAAAGGTTGATGATTTCGTAAAAATCGGCGAAACGATATTTTTACGAGCTTGCGTGGTATTGAGCATTTTGTGATCTAAACACATGATATTGATAGAAATTTATCTTTATCTATCATTTATACCAGAGTCAAATGGCGAAGCTCCCGGTCAGATCAGAGAGAGAAGGCTAACAGTCATGGAAGGCGTCGTCGGAGCAATTGTGTGTGCTTGTCATTTGATAGGTGAAATATTCCAGGTCAGAGGAACTTTGTTGTTTCAGGATTTTAAGCTCATATATACGGTGCGGTTCCTGTTCATGGGCAATACGGACAACTGCCGCGCTGCCCAGCTCAAAATTTCTTTCAATTCCGTCGTCCCCGGGATCTGTCCTGGCGTCTAATGGTTTATAATGTTTCATGGCTATATGCATTGGTCGATTGGTTTTTGAACATCGCAGTGAAATTAGTAAAACGTTCTGACAATGAGAAAAAAAGCAGCAACTTATCGAAATTTGAGAAGCTAGGCCAGCCACCAAATAAATGACGGTGACCTTTGCCTCTTACTACTACAAATGTCATGCCAGTTATTGCAGATCAACAAATGCCGGTGAATATTATCTTAACTTTTTGATATTATTATATATTTTTATATAGACGCTGATAGAGAACCAAATCCTTTCCCGATGAAGTTAGACAACTATGTTGGCAACAATTTTTACAGATTGTCTATATAATTAATAATTACAAAATTTTAGATGGTAAAAGTTTTTGGCAATCAAGTGTAAATTAACTTGTCGCCGCCATTCTACTCGACTAAATGGGACGCAGATTTTCACAGATGGACACAGATGCCCTTCGGGCAAATATAAAGCCATTCGTTTTTAATTATTGATCGCGAAGCGATGGTAACTTTAATCCGGCCAGGCTTGCCGGCTCCTGTCCTTGCGCGAAGCCTGGTCGGTCAGACTAAATGTCTGCGCTTGTCTGCGTTTGTCGGCGGCTAATTTATCAAATATTTTAGTGTAACTTATGCGAATTCGATCTTAAAAGACCCGTCCTCGGCCAGGCCCAGGTTGACTGCAGCCGGCATTTCACCTTCGCCCATGCGGGTCAGGATTTCCTGGGACATGCGCGGCATGATGCTGCCGGTCATGATGTAGTCGATATTTCTGGCACCGGTTTCAACTTCGGTGCAGCGGGCCGCAATCTGGTCCAGGACTTCCGACGCGTACGTCAAGTGCATTTTGTGGGTCTCGGCCAGGCGCTTGACCAGTTTTTCGATTTTGAGCGCCACAATATCTTTCATGATGTCGGAACTCAGGGTGAAATAAGGAACCACCGTCATACGGGCCACCAGGGCCGGTTTGAAATGGTTGCTCAGAATCGGGCGGATCGCTGCACTGATGGTCTCGATAGGCGGTATTTCATCGCCGGCGCACAGTTCGGCGATCACATCGGTGCCCAGGTTGCTGGTTAAAAAAAGCACCGTGTTTTTAAAATCAATGGCCCGGCCTTCGCCGTCCGCCAGCATCCCCTTGTCAAACACCTGGTAAAACAAGTTCAGGACCTCCGGGTGGGCTTTTTCAACCTCATCCAGCAGAACTACCGAGTAAGGTCGTTGGCGTACGGCTTCGGTCAGTTCGCCGCCTTCACCGAAACCGACATAACCCGGCGGTGAACCGATCAGGCGGCTGACCGTATGCTTCTCCTGGAATTCACTCATGTTGATGGTGACGGTAAAGTTTTCACCGCCGAAAAGCAGGTCCGCCATGGCCAAACCGGTTTCGGTTTTGCCGACTCCACTGGGTCCGACCAGCAAAAAGATACCCAGCGGCCGGTTGGGGTCTTCGATCCCGGCCTTGGCTGATTTGATGGCCCGGGCGATGTAGCTCAGCGCACCGTCCTGTCCCTTGATCCTTTGCTTCAGGTTCTCCTCGAGATGGATAACGTTCAAGGCTTCATCGCGCATCACTTTTCCCAGTGGAATACCAGTCCAATCCGACACGACTTTGGCGACCACATCCGGATCGACTTCCACCTTGACCAGGGGAGCATCGCCCTGGATCGACTGCAGATCGGCACCAGCCTGGGCGATTTCCTGCAGAAGCTGATCTTCTCTTTCTTTATCCGGCGTTTCCCCGGTTTTAACCTCAACCAGGGATTTGCGCAGCTCAATAATCCGGTTGGCCAGGCCTTTTTCCTGCAGCCAACTATCTTTTAACTGGTCGATATCGGAATTCAAAGCCGCCATTTCCGCCTCGATTTCCCGGCGTCGATCCTCCTCAATCGCAATTCCGTGAAGCTGATCGCGTTCCAGGGCTCTTTGCTCGCGGGCCAGCGCCTGAATCGATCGCTCCTTGTCTTCGAGCACATCGGGCTTGGCGCTCAGCAGGACTTTGACCCGGGCCGCGCTGGTATCCAGCAGATCCACCGCTTTATCCGGCAGCTGACGACCGGACATATACCGGCTGGATAGCACGGCCGCGGCTTCAACGGCATCATCGCGCATGACCACGTTATGGGCGGCTTCGTATTTTTCCTTCAATCCCCGCAAAATCAGCACCGCGGTTTCCTCGGAAGGCTCATCGAGTTTAACCAGCTGAAAGCGTCGGGCCAGGGCGGCGTCTTTCTCAAAATATTTCTTGTACTCCGACCAGGTGGTGGCGGCCACCGTGCGAAGCTCACCCCGCGCCAGGGCCGGCTTCAGCAAATTGGCGGCATCGCCGGCACCGGCCGCGCCCCCGGCGCCGATCAGGGTATGGGCTTCGTCGATAAACAGAATAATCGGTTTTTCTGAGGCCTTGATTTCGTTGATTACCGATTTGAGCCGGTTTTTGAACTCGCCGTGCATGCCGGCCCCGGCTTGCAGCAACCCCATGTCCAGACCCAGAATCGAAACATCCTGCAGCAATTCCGGCACATCGCCCTCCACGATTCGCAAAGCCAGACCTTCCACCACGGCGGTCTTGCCCACCCCGGCTTCTCCCACCACGATGGGGTTGTTCTTGCGCCGACGAGCCAGGATATCCACCATCTGGCGAATTTCCGAGTCCCTTCCAAAGACGGGGTCGATTTCATCAGCTCGGGCCTTGGCGGTAAAATCTGCGCAAAATTTGGCCAAGGCCGTTCCATCCGTGGGCACCCGCTGGGCTTCGTCCAATTGCTCCCCGGGGGCCGGTGTTTCGGAAGACTCTTTTAAAATGTCCCAGAATTGAGCGATCAGGGCATCGCGGCTTACGGCGGTCAAAAGATCGACATAATCGCCGGTGGCGAACTGAGTGGAGCGGCTTAAAAAAGCCAGCAAAATGGCGCCCGACCGGACGCGGTTTTCAGCCAGATCAACGGAGCCTGTCAACCAGGCTTCCTGGAATAGCTCCAGCAGGAGGGGTGAAAATACGGGTTTAGCGGCATTACCGGTCCTGAATTCTTCGAGGGTTTGATCCAGCGCTTTTTGAACCCGTCCGCCATCGATTTCAAAATGGCGTAAGATCAACGGAAGGTCCGACTGAGGGTCTTCCAGCAATTTTACTAGCAGATGCTCCAGGGTCACTTCATAATGTGCGCGGGCCACGCAAAGCCCAGCCGCGGCCTCCAGGGAGCGGGTGCAAAAAGAATTCAGACGTTCTAAAAGTGATTTTATGTCGACTGTGATCATGATGACACCTCACTGGTTGGGGTGTTAAGGATGAATGTTGTGAATATTGGGGTCAACTTTATATGTGAATACATCCCTGCTCGCAGAAATGACGCAGAAATGACTAAATTTGCAAAATGTCTAAAATGACTAAAATTGAGGTATTCTGTCGATTTTAGTCATTTAAAAATTTTAGGTCATTCTTGTCCGCCGGTCTTTAGGCGGATTAGTTCATTTCCCTATTTTCCCGGATCAAAAGTCGCACTGACCTCACCCCAGGTGGGACTGGAAAAAATCCAGGTATCGACACCCAGGATGGATCGGGTTTCGTCACCCAGCACAACCGACTGGACCTCTTCGGCAGCCATAATCAGTTCCACATCATATTCGAGGGGTTCGACAAAATACAGTCCGGTCAGCAGCACCAGCCAGTTGAATGCCTCACTTCCGGGGACCAACAGATGGAATTCGTCGCGCGTCAGTGGGCCGAGTTGAATCCGAAATTTGCCCATGCGATCATCGATGGTGTCTCCCACGAAGCTGTTGACACCCAATTCGCTGCCCGAAACCCCCATCCGCAGACGCTGGCTTTCCGGAATCTTGGCTTTGCGGTACACACAGGACACAACCGTCACTGCGACGCCTTCCAGGGCATCGCTCAACAGCGTCTTGAGTCCCATGGCCGATCGCGGATACTGGGTGAACAGCCCGATATAGCGCAATAAACGCTGATGGTTTAGTACCGCCTGCCGCAACGGTCTTTCGCCGAGGCCCAACAGGCAGAACAGCTGGTCGATCTGCTGGGGATTTTCTTCTTCCAGAACATTCAGGTGCAGGCGATATTTGGTCCAGGCGCGATAAAGCAAGGCAAACAGCGGTTGATTGACGAGGTCGAAAAATTCGCGTGAAACCGACTCATCCTGTGCCTCTTCATCTATGAGGTCTTCGGTATAAAACGTGGGCAGGGGCGAAGCGGTGCCGTAAAGTCCCAGAAAATTGGCGGTCACCAGAAAACGGGCTTGACCTTGATCGTCGGATTCTTCAACCGCTTCCACATCAGAAGCCGGGAAGGCCAGTGAAAGATTCGGGTTGATCACAATCCGGTCGCCGCCGAGCGTATCGGTCGCTGATTCGCCCGTCAGGTCTGCACCAAAGCGCCGGAGCAATCGGAGTACCTGAAAAAACGAAAAGGCATGCCCCTCTTTGAGCAGCTCATCTTTCAGACTTGCTTTATCTAAATCAAGGGATGATCCCCCAATCTTTCCGGCCATTGATAAATGTCTCCTTTTGATACTTCTTTGATACTCAGCCGGGTGTAGGTGTTGATCGATGCGTACAGCCCCAGAAAATAATCGAGAACACTGCCGAATAAATACAAATCACCCGGACCGGCAAAATGATCAGCCTGGACCTCCAGCCGAATGTCGCGTCCCCGCATCAGGATACCTGCAATAAGCCGGTCGCACCCCGTGGACTCAAGATTTTTTAGGCCGGCAACCCGTTTCTGATTGGCGAGGTATTTGGCTCGGTCCCTTTGATCTTCGAAAATGTAGGTACCCAACAGGGCGCGCAAGTTTTCCGCATTTGCCAGGGACGCGTAGTTCAGCGAGAGATGGGAAATCAGGTGCCACAGAAGATTGCTCCCCAGGGGCGGTAGAATACTGCCGGAAGGCGGACGCAGATTTTTAAACTCCACATATTCCGGCGTGCTGCTGGTAGGCAAACAAATGTCCCCGGCCTGGATATTTTCGGGCAGATAGCCGTTGGTGCATAACAGCTGAATCGACAAGGTTTCGGCCGACGGCGGCTCCGCCTGAGGCGGATAAGCCACCGACAACATCACATCAAAACCGTGTCGCACCGGTGAGGTCCGGGTGTCCAGGTGGTAGACGGGATTGTTCTGAAAATCCGCCTGAAACATCTCAAAAGGCAGATATTGCCGCTCCCGGGCACTGCCCTGGGTGAATCCAGTGACCTGCTCCACGGCATAGACCTGGTAGTGGGTGTCATCGGTGCAATGGGGCCGAACCCGGTATTGGGTTTTACGATGATCCAAGCGAATCGGATCGGCGTTGAAAGGAAAAATGTTGACCACCGGCGTGGCAAACAACACGAAATCACTGGCTTTGACGCGCGGATAGACAATGGGCGCTTCATCGAATTCAAAGATGATTTCGAAGCGGCTGTGATCGCCGCGATTCTGCCAGCGTTCCCAGCCGCACAGGTCCAGAAACAGATACTTCTCGGGAAAGTGAAAATATTCCTGGATAATGCGATATCCGACAAAAGAGTTTGATGGATAGGGAATCACGCTTTCACCGGCATCGAAGCCGACCGGTTTCAAATACTCGGGTCCCAGCCTGAGTTCGTGACGGGCGTCCCCGTCGGACAGGCGAATGGTCTGCAGGTGATTGCCGAACAAAAAATACAAATCCGAGGCCGCCGCAAATTCGCCGGCCAGCAGAAATCTCAGGGCCGAAGGCTGCCAATCCGCCAGGGTAGGCCCGGTCAACTCCAGCAGAAGTTTTATGGTAGGGGGTGTGCCGGAGGCTTCCGTAAAAGACGCTTCCAGCAGTTGCAGCGGGTGAACCTCCACCGGATAACAGGTCTGAAACAGGCAATTGGTTCCTTCAACCGGCACGGCCGCAACCTGGATCCCGGCGGGTATGGTCGCCGTCTGCTTGAGGCTTGGACGGGGGGTAAAGGCCACCATGGCTGCTGACGGCAGCGGGCGCAGATAATGGGGCAGGACCAGGCGCATCAATTCATGGACGATCTCCGGGAACTCATCATCCAGTTTTTGGCGCAAAAGCGCCGTCAAAAAGGCCACCCCCTCCAACAGACGCTCCACGTCAGGGTCGGCGGACATGCCGCTTAACATGGGTGCCACGGCGGGATGGGCTTTGGCAAAATCCGCTCCCAGGTCCCTTAAATTGGCCAGCTCCGATTGAAAATAACGGTTAAACATGATGAATACGGGTTACGAGTTACGGGTTACGAGTTACGGATTACGAGTTACGGGTTACGAGTTACGGGTTTCGGGCGCCAGCTGTCAGCGCTGCCCCTGGCCTCGAGTGTCCAGTCAATTCGGGAAAGAAATTACATAGATTAAATGCGCTATTATAGATTGTGGGAGCGGTTTTTAACCGCGATTACCCGAAGAATCGTGGCTGGCCTGCGACGAGCTCAGCCGAATCGAAGCCACTCCCACCAACCTCTAATCAATGCCTGATTGAAATTGAATCGGATGCAGTTATATATATGCGCCGCCGCCGGACCTGTTTAAAATTTAAGGTATCCGATTTTTTTTTAAAAAAATGATTGAGCGAAGCGAAACCACAAATCTTCAATATTCATTTTTCAATATTCATTGGATACACCCCTAACGTCTGATCTTGATTTTGCCGTCGGCATCCAGAATACTTTCGAACATAATGGGCTCCTTACGCCCTTCCAGTACCAGACGGGCAATGATCTGGAAACTGACTGTCAGCATTTCGTCGTCCTGGGGCACGAATTTTACCCGTATCGATGTCAACCGAGGCTCGTACTTCTGGATGGTCTGCCGGATCGTCCGTTCCAGATCCCGGTGTGCGTCGGGATAGGCGGACTTAAAATCGGTAAAATCCGGAATCCCGTAGTCTGCGGCTATCTGGGCACTACCCTGCCGAGTATTCAGTATCCGCTCGAGGTGTCCGACGACGGAATCAATCAGCCGCGTGGGATCCGGCCCCTCCCTGCGGTAGGGACCGGTATTCCACCCGCGGATACGCTCGGTCAGCCTATTTTCTCGCATTGTGTTTCAGGCAGTGAGCCTGCTCTGCTTGTTTGGTTTTGTGTTTAGGCCAGCACCGCTTCTGTTCGAAGGTAGCCAGGTCAATCAATGAAGAAACTTTGGCTTTTTGCTGGCGTAGGGTCGGCCACCGTGCCGACCGGTTTTGGCGGGCACGGTGGCCCGCCCTACGTCACGAAAGTGGAATCCAAATTAATGTAGAGCACCAAGAAGAAGTCAAGCAAAAAATTTCAATTTTTTTTAGGCAACACTCCACGGGTCCGATCCGAGCCGGTTCTTTGAAAATTCAATTAACCAGAGTCAATCATTGCAATCTCA
>Ga0209786_1000702_pt1 | contig 10377 bp, 7 predicted proteins | sample WorMetilvaeELBA2_FD_187405 | JGI IMG/M metagenome (GOLD analysis project Ga0209786, IMG submission 187405) | Marine gutless worms symbiont microbial communities from Max Planck institute for Marine Microbiology, Germany - Olavius ilvae ELBA.2... ...
GTGTTTGTGGCGGGTGTGGACAATTGGATTTCATGGACAACTTTTGACCTCATTTTACCTTTACCGACTAAGTTCGAAGTCGTTAGGGTCTGATAACCAATTATGTATAGCCTAACAATATTGTACCTGGATTTCCCACCCCTGTTGTAATTGCTCTTGGGGGATTTTCAGCACATTTTATGTGATGCATTTTCAGTGGTAGATATTGTTTTTATTACTGCCGTATTCCAGATAACGGATACATTAATCAACGTATATAGATTTCTATAAGTAGCGCAGTAATTTAACCAGCAGGCAGAACTCTATATCAGCTCAGCACAAATTGGACACATATTTTAACACGAAAAATGCACTTATCATAATACGCACACTCATCACATAAAGCCAAATATCGTTCTGAAGATGTGTCATTTTCTAGGTTTGTTCCCCTATGCAATTTACATCCGCCATTTTGAGGTCTTGCGAAATCACCGATTCAGCGAGAACCCGGTGCTTCGCTGTGCTTCGTCAGCTCCGCCAAGTCCGTCGTTATGTATCAGCGGACACGTTCCAGGTACTGGTGGTCGCTCTGGTGGTCATCCGGCTAGATTATGGCAACGCAATCTTGACCGGCCTTCCTGCCTACCTGTCGCGGCGTTTGCAGTCGGTCTTGAATGCCGCTGCGCGGCTGATCTTCGGCTTACGACGTTCAGATCATTGTGTTAGATGCTCTAATCAGCCTACATTGGCTGCACATTCCACAGCGCATCCAGTTTAAAGTTGCCATGCTGACATACAAGGTCCTCCATGACTGTGCGCCGTCGTACCTTGGTCCATTCGTCCGCGTAGCCGACTTACCAAGTCGTCGAGCTCTCCGCTCCGCTAACACTGACCGACTAATCCGGCCACCGTACAACCGTTCCACCATCGGCGACCCAGCCTTTCCAGTAGCTGGTCCCCAGGTCTGAAATAGTCTGCCACCGGAGGTCAAATCAGCGCCATCTGTCGACGACTTTCGTAAGCGTCTGAAGGCTCACCTGTTCACCGTGTCTTATTCGGACATAAAACTAACTTACTAGCTCTTTGTTCAGTGGTCTTTGCAGTAATTCCTTACTTAGGCCACTATAAAAATTTTGATTGATTGATTGATTGATTGAACCCAAGCTACTATATTGGCGTAGGAATAATGACGATCGGCTGAGCCGTTTCGACACTGTGTAGGCCTACGAGAGTGACGGAAGGACAGACATTCTTCTTATGGCAAATACCGCTCTAGCATAGCGTTGCGTGGCAAAAAAAATGAAGTGTCTCTAGACTCAGCCTGTAAAGTTTATATTCTGTTTGAGCACCATAAACACCAGTCCTGCAATCTAGACACGTGCAAAGTATACTAGAATTACTAAACCTATCTTATATGCCTATGTAGTTATCGACGATACACTTTATCTGTTCTAGATGTAATGTTTCTTGAGACTTGTTGCTTCACTTTTTGCCGCGCGACGCTATGTTAGCACGGCCTTTGCCATATTAGGCATCCGTCCGTCCGTCTGTCTGTCTGTCCGTCCGTCCGTCCGTCACACTCGTGCATTGTGTCCAAATGGCGAAGCCGGGCGTCATGATTCCTGTGGCGGATTGTAGCCTATGTTTTCCTGCTAAATATGAACCGGATCGGACTAGGGATTCTACCTGATCCAGGGCGTCCAATGGACTGGGGGTAGGCAAAAGTTGTGATTTCGGAGAAAGATTCCTCTGTATCTCCTTAACAGTGATAGATAGAGACAAATTAGTATTGAAGACCTATAGGAAATCACATGGGCCCTACACGATGACGATGTTCTCGATGACCTTGCGTGACCTCTGACCGCGACTTCAAGGTCATCTTGCACTTTAAAGTCATATTTCAAAAATGAAGCCACTTAAGCCCAGAGTTCTCCCTACGGACTAATAGGAAGCCACCAAATACGTGACCTTGCAGCGACCTTCAAGGTCAGTTCAAGGCCATTTCAAGGTCATTGTAGTTTTCGACCTAAAATATATGAAAATGATTAAATTTCGCTGAAATGCAATGGTTTTAACCACGCAACGCAGTGATAGTGTAGTTTTGCCCTGTCAGGATGCCCATATCTGTGCGCCTGTCACATTCGTGCACTATGTCGAAACGAGTGAACCGATTATCACACAACTTATCATAGACTGCACGGCGGCTTCTTGGTTTTAGTCATCGGCGGCGTCACGCGGCCTGTCAGCGATAGCTGAATCTCTTGTGGTGATTTCACAGCAGTTTCCGAGACGCGTGGATTCTCTATAGGACAGTGTTTAAAAGGTTTGTCGGTTCGGCTGTCTCGAAAGATGTCTTATTTCGGTAAAGCACTTTCTCAACAACCAAAATCTCGCTTCAGCCAATCTCCAGCACTGGAAATTATATTGTAAAACTGTAAACTCTGAGCAACAATATCGTAATGTAGGCCTATAGTATGCGGTTCACGAAATTATAGTCTATGGCTAAGGCAAACTGTTTAACAGATATAGAGGTATTCATAATAAGATGGCTTCGAATTTAGAGGTGGGCCATTAAGGCAACCGACATACTTGTGCATTTGAAAGAAGACAAAAAAGTACAAAATACTATCTGCAGGCCATCAGAAGACTATACAGCTTATAGCGAGCTTACACCACTTAGGTGCGATTATTTGACAAAGTTTTGACTGCAATAAAAACTTTATTTACGTAGCCAATAGGTATACTATTGAATATGTTCCCAATTTCAACATTGAGTGAGCCTTCAACCATAAACTTAATAAAATACCATATTCACTTTCTGGTCTCTGCAGTGCACCGGGTTACAATGCTACAGCTAGAGTTTTCCAGTGCTCAGCTCGCTGGAGGGGGACATTCTTCGGTTAGTTACGTCAATTCACGCTCCAATGCTCCCGGCAGGCGGGAAGTGACACGTGTCGCCTACCGCCTATCGAGAGCATTGGTGCGTATCGAGTGAGTAGTCCTAACTGATCAAATAACTTTTCCACTTGTGATTCAAGCTGTCACATCAGCAATCTCCGATAATGGAAATTACTAATAAAGGGCTTATTTGATCACTAAATGCAAGAAACTTCTACGCTGCACAATAGTATCAGTCATAATGTCTCACATTCACGAACACTTCAACGTCTCGTAGCTGTTGAATAAAATACTTATAAATTATCTCTTCGACAGGGAAATACTCATCATAGAGATCTGTGCTTTTTAGCCGAACGTGACTAAATTACGTTCGAAACGAATTTTACTACGTCACGATCGGCGTTTGCTATGGCGCGTCAGACTGTCTTCTGTCTGTAACGGCGTGCATCCTGGTCAAGGGGTTTTTATCATTTTGGCGATATTTTGCACCGTATTTTTAGCTTAGCTATCTCACTATAGTCGCTTTATTCCTGCAAAATCGTGTAAATCGGTATATGGCAACACCTCTGCCGGGGGATGCCGAGCGAAACGGAATGGTGTGTAGGACATTTCCCCCTGGACAATTCCCCCTCTCATTTTTAATGCTATAGGACATCCCTCCACCATAAATTTTATATATTTACAGCTTCTGTTATGATTACTAAAAATCAGCAAACCCTATGCACAGAATTGAATGCCACCCCTATCAACGACCCTGCCCGTTCCGTAGCTCGCATTTTTATCGGCTGCTTCCATCGTCAATATCTCAGAAACCGTACTTGGATCCCACAAACGAGACAACATCCGAATTGGGAAACTTTCAAACTTCAGGCTAAATTTGATAGCATTGAAATCACAGGAAGTGGCAATATAACCGAGTTACCATACTCAGTGTCTATTCAGGGAGATCTCGTTCGGCTGTCTCATCTCTTTTGATGAACTACTGCTATCAAGTACTACTTATTGTGCGCATTTTTATTGAGCTGCCTTGCATTTTCGCCTCTAAACTATCCTGCCATTAAATCACACTAATCACACGCCTATGGATTGATTGCATTCTTGTTGGATATGCTACAAATTCTGTACGGATTAAAACATTACACATACTGGTGAATGGTACAATTACTACTTTCTTAACTCAATGCAGTTCCTCGCCTTTTGGTTATGATTTTTAGAAGGCGCCAAAGCGAACATAAACTGACGAAACAAGATAATTTATTGAATCGCGTATGACTTATGGATGTTGCCTAAACCGGTGTTGTAGTCGAGATATTTTTTTCGAGACCGAGCCATTTGGTTTACAAGACCGAGCCGAGACTTTGAAAACGGTCCTCAAGCATTCTCGTGTCTCAAGAACCGCTTTCAAAACAACACAAATGAAGTATAGAAATTGTTGTCACAAATGAGTAAATGATTGTGTACTTTGCAATTTGGCTGTTTAGAGTACATGACTGCTGTTGGGTGCTCACAGGAATTGTACAAATTAGAGTCTAAATATCTAGCCGTTTTATTTTCGAGAACCAGCCGAGCCGAGTCTTTGGGTTTTCGAGACCGAGCCGAGGCGTTCAACTTCGAGACCGAGCCGAGCCGAGCCGAAGCTTATAAAAAGTGGTCCTCAAAGTGGGGATTTCGGCATCTCGTTACGGTGCAAAAGAAGGAAAGTTACGGACGACCTATAGCAAGCCAGATGGCCCAATACGCGGTGAATAACCTTGCGTGACATTTGGTCCTGAATTCAAAAACAGAGGCATCTTTCCTCAAAAGCGCAACTTTTGACTACCTCCAGTCCATTGGATACTCAAGATTAGGTAGAACCCTATATAAGCTTAGGTCTAATGCGGTTAAACTTCGGCATGCAGAAACGAGAGACATAGGCTACAATGTGGCGCGGGAATCATGAGGATCGACTAAGCCGTTTTGACACAATGTTTTAAGGTAGTGTAGGAACGCGCAACAGGTGAATAGCCTATGTTGCATACAATGTTTGGTTGCTGTTAAGATTTGCTGTCTGCCACATATCAGCAAAATACTGGACATTTGACGCAATGGCCCCGTTTTTCAGATCACCGTGTATACCTGTTAATGGTGATAATTATTTTCAATGGCTGTCTGTATTCTCTAACTCCGAGTAACAGAAAATTAAAGGTCAACTGTTAATTTAAAATGGCATATCCAGAAAATTAAGCCTTTGATAATATACACAGTAGGCTACTAGACATCAATATTGGGCTATATTCAAATTTACTCCATTAGCTCATTGTAATTTTCCCCTCTGGAACAAATGAAAACACTAAAACCGTATAAACAGTTGAACTGAAATTAAATAATTTTAGTTGCTCGACGCTATAATCTTAATCATAGTTTAGATAATTATATAATTTCGTTTATGATGAACGTAACATATAAAAACACACATAAATAAGGATAGGCCCTAATCTCAGAACAAAACGAAAATCCTATAAACCTCAGAGCGAAGCTTTATCGCTTATAACATACTGTGTCTCAAAAAACGAGCGATTTTAATTGTGCGATAACTTTCACAAATGCCAACCGATCTTAGTGAAATTAATCCGGAATAAATTTCCAACCAAGCAGTTTATGTGTCTTCCAAACACCATTATTGCCTGTTCGTACACTACCTTATGAAATGTTGCCTTCCAATTTTTAGGGACATCGCACACTACAACGTAGTGTTGATGTCTCTATTGCTAAATCCCGCGTGACGTATAATAGTCTCTCCGTCTGTGTCTGTCTGATGTGTATTTCTGTCTGTAACGAGGGTGAATTGTGGATAAACGGTGCGTCCTAGGCCATGGTCACTATTGAACACTAATAGGAAACCCCCTCCTGGGAATCCAATGGCACCACTTTCGACCCCCTACGGTGACCCTAACGGGCGTTCTGGGCCCCCACTTTTCAAAATTTTCAATATCTCAGAAACTATTAGTGCTATAGCATGCAGGCTGGCTTCGACACTGTCTTGGGCATCGTGTAAAAATTTACACCCTAGGGGGTACCCAGAGGTGTAGCGCCCACCACAAATTTTGGCAACTGTTAATCTCTGTATCTCATAAACGGTGCGTGCTACTAGGCCTATGGTCACTAATTTGGTATTAACCATCATTATTCTTTTTCATACTCTTCTGGCAAATTATTGTCTCATGAGGAATTTGGTATAAAGAGGCGTTGAACGCCTTCAAATTTGATCCGGTGTCTGGTCATGGCATCCGCACTATACCCAGTCTATTTATGGCTGTGGGCTTTTGCTGAGCCCTGATCGAGCTTTAGAAACTAATCCATCTAAGGTCAGAATTTCATACTGGGGTTGCAGACTGATATGAATGACAAATAAAATCACATTTAACAATGTGCCACTCGTGAGTCCAGGGCTAGCGCCTCCACGCCAATGGGTTCTTTATATTTCCGAAGAAACTAATCAGCCTAGGAGGATTAGGTCTAAGTGTGGAGGCAAATATGTATGAATGGTAGCCTACTAGGTAATTTTCAAAATAGGCACTATAGTGGCGGGTTATCTTTTGCCACTTCTCGCAGAATAATGCAGTGGATATTCTAAAGCCAATAGCCCCCTTTTTGTGACCGACAAACGTTGTCCCCGTAGTCGTATTAACAATCACTTATATAATAGGCCTATACGAGGGGCACCTAACATTTTCTTGCCTCCAGGCGCTGCAAACGGAGTTACGCCACTGTATAGTTCCCATATTAAATTTTTTTTAAACGATCTCTCTGCGGAATGCTGGTGATAGTTATAATATAGCTGAACCGGAAGTAGTTTCTGCAACTCGGAATTTCAGTTGTCAGTGGGCAAAAGGAGCCTATACATTATATATCGTGTTGACACAGCATAAATTTCAACAAATGCCTGTACTTTAAGTGCTGTTTTGTGGTAGCAAGGAACTCGTGCATTTAACTATAATTAGACCGCTATAGCGAATAATATTTGAAACCGGAAGTAGAAATATATCTAGGACAAGATAATCCAAGGTACTGTACTACTATAATTTTGTGCCCCCGGTATTTCGGAGACTATTAAAGCCAAGAAATTCAAATTTAAACAGCAACTTGCCAAGTTCGAGTATCAGTACCTCAACTAAAAATTTAACTGTTACAGTTGTCAAGTCAAGGGGGCAAGGTGTCCTCTATTGTAATTGAAAACGCCCGCTATATCTACTGAATCAGTAGCCAACTTCCTTGTGTCTGAGTAGCTCAAGTGGCCATTACGCCATCTAGGAAATGAATCGAGGTGAACAGACAAATATTGCGCCACCTCCTAGGATAGCTGGGGCAGGTTCGCCGGGTATGCGTTTTTGCTAACGCACTTGTTCCAATTTGGATCTAGTCTACAGTGTACGACATTCAGTCTGGTGCAGTGCCTTCACAGGCAATGTAAAATTTGATGTCAGACGCACAAAATCTCCCCTGGACAAAACTCTACCAGGATGAAATCCCACCTAGGGCATATAATATATATAGGACTTTTGTGGCTCGCAAAATACACCTAGGATGTATGGCTATGCCGTGTTGGTCATTGCAGAATAGCTAAGTTTAAGAAAGGATTTCTGATTTCAGTCATCACTATCTCAATATTGTAATTGCCACAAATGAAACAAGAAACACTACAAATAACATAACATAATTAAATGGAGTAGGTCCACTATTAATAACAAGAAGCAGTGATGCAGCGAAAGCCACAGACCTCACGTGCCCATGCATCCATTTTCTGCATCCCTAGTCTGATCCAATTCACATTTGACAGGCAAAAAATAGGGACCGCCTGCTACAAAACGCCACAGGAATAATGACGATCGGCTTAACAATAATTTTGACACAGTGCAGGACTGTGTTGGACGGACAGGCAGACAGAGGGACGGACAGATATCCCACCTATGGCAATGGCTTAGCATAAGGCAAAATGACTAAGTTTCATTCACCAAACTTTTAAAAGAGATGATATAGCCTAGGGGCTCCCAAATTTATAGTTACGCCACTGTCATTGGCTTCACCCAGTAACTATACAGAGACAGATTATTACTACTCATGTTATAGTATAGCTGAACCATGGACACTGGGTGTAGGAGGCGGAGTCGGCCTTAGCATTGAAATGTATTCCAAGTTTTCTTGAAAGGACTGAGTGAGATTCGAAACCATGAAACCTGTATTACAATATTCAGAAGTCAAACGGTTTTTGCAGCTCGACGCTATGCTAGCGCAGCCTTTGCCATAGGAGGGATGTCCGTCTGTATGTCCGCCCGTCTCTCCGTCTGTCACTCGGAAATTGTGTCGAAACGGCCAGGCCGATCGTCATGATTCCTATGGCATTCCTATGGCATATTGTATCCTTAGGTGTCTAACTTCTGCAGGCCGAAAATAAGCCGGATCGGATTATGGGTTCCAACTGATACAGGGCGTCCATAGGCAAAAGTTGAGTGAACCGATAATCATGAAACTTATAATAGATCGCACAGCGGCTGCTTGGTTTTAGACATCGGATATATGAACGGCCACTATAGAACTAGTGTTCTATAGTAGCTTTCGACTTCAAATATGTCGTGACCTTGAAAATAGGGTTAGGGTTGCATCAAGGTCATTGAAAGTGGTATCATTCGATATATTGGATATGGTTTTCTATTATGGATACGTTTGTTCATGTATTTTGTGGGTTTTACCTGAATTAAAATGATTGGTTGATTGCTTGATTAGCGTTCTATAATAACTTTGTTCCGTTTTTGAGATATTCGACTTCAAAAGTGCCGTGACCTTGAAAGCCGGGTTAGGGTTCCGTCATCGTCCTTGAAAATGCCACCATCCGATAGAGCGCTTATGTCTTAACGTTTCATACCAACCATGGGCATCTCGTACCGTTTCCGAAATAGACGGCGATTTCAGTCGAAAATCGCAAAATTTTCCCACACCCTCGTATTTTGCGTCCCCGCTAAAGGGGTCCCCCTGGGAATTGAGTATCGGCGCGCGTGATCAAAGAACTAGAATCATGGGGCTACCGGGCCGAGAAAGGAGTTTGCCGATATCTTCAGCCGTCTTGATACAATACACCAACGTGACGGACAGACGGACGGATGGACACCGGGCGACAGCAAAGACTGCGCTTACGCATAGCGTCGCGCGGTAAAATACGACGTACTCAAACCTACTCGTTTAACTCGTGGTTATAACCGGTTAAAGGGCAGTCGGCTTCCTCACAAACATATTCATGCATTTTCTTCTGGATTGGCAGCGAAGCTCGGCACTTAACATTACACGGTATTGGCCTTGCAGCACATTGGCCTTTTGTCACTTTGGCCTTTCGTCAGTGAGCCGGATATTTGTGGCTGAATACAGCTGGAAAAATGCAACCTGAAATCAGTATTTCCTCAGTATACTTCTCGGACTGGACTGCCTTCTCGGACTATACTGGACCGGACTTACTCAACGGTTTTCCATTTTTAGTTTAATTTTTTATTTTTATTTTGGGTCGTGCGGTAGACTAAGCTGGCTTAACTGCCAGCTTTCGAGCGCACGTTAATATAGTATCTTTACTTACTTTACTTACTTATTTATGTTAAAATCACTGAAGCAGAGAGCATGAACAATAATGGGCCTACATAAGCCAGAACAGCCGTCCGTCCTGCACCACCATTGTCATCAGCAGTCGGTAGTCAGCGGTGGCCGCAGCTGATATAATCAGTACAGGTGTTGACGCGGGCGGCCGGCCGGCCGTGTGCAGACCGCCGCTGACTCAGTTACGTAACGGCTCGGACACCCGTTCAATAGCCGCTGTTGGCGGACAGTTTATGCAGGATAGGGAAAGTTCGCTGGTCACGATCGACATTCCACCCACTATGCTGCGTCGCGCTGACAAACCGCGCGACGCATTTCTGTAATATGCAATGGCGTGGCTGACTCCATAAAATACGCCCCTCTCCCATATGTGTTAGCACGTCGAATGTGGTCGTTTCGCATCACACAGTGGCGTCTATTCCTATTTCCAGATGGCGCAACTGAGCCATGGTCAATTTTGGGGTGGAAACGAAAAAACACTAGTTATAAGAAAACACTTACAGCACATATTAAATATCATAACACTAAATTACAACACTAAATATCTCATCATTCAAAAGATTACCAATATATTTCCGTCTTCTGTTTTCAATCATCGTTTGAACACTAGGTGTATCAAGTACGTGTCCTAACAGCCATAGGTTTTCATTATCGGTCACTGCAAATGACCATGGCTCAGTTGGGCCATCTGGAGATAGGGATAGACGCCACTGTATAAAATGAAAGAGACCTACATGGATTTGTATTAGTTGCCTGCAACAATTTGGAGTGACCTAAAGCATTATCACGCATGCATCAAATTGCACATTATAAGTCCCCTGGTTCTGGTAGGCTACCATCGTACGGCAACGGCCAATCGCCCCCCGGTCAATCGCCCCCCACCCC
>Ga0209786_1000703_pt1 | contig 10366 bp, 6 predicted proteins | sample WorMetilvaeELBA2_FD_187405 | JGI IMG/M metagenome (GOLD analysis project Ga0209786, IMG submission 187405) | Marine gutless worms symbiont microbial communities from Max Planck institute for Marine Microbiology, Germany - Olavius ilvae ELBA.2... ...
GAACCTCAGAGACATTGTGGTACGCGCTTTCCATGGCATAGTCGTTCTCCCCAGTATAAACGATATGCCTGATGGTAGTGTTACCCATGTCTCCGAACAACTGTCACCTCTCTCCCAAGTCTATACAAGGCGGGAGGCTGGGTGGGGGTGATCAAAGATCCCTGACATCTAAAAGCGACTCATATGAGCACATCCAACATCAAAATCCGTGGCGCCCGGCAAAACAACCTGAAAAATCTTGACCTGGATATCCCCATCGGGGCCATTACGGTGGTGACCGGTGTCAGCGGTTCCGGCAAGTCTTCCCTGGCGTTCGATACCCTTTACGCGGAGGGTCAAAGGCGATACGTGGAAACGTTTTCCCCCTATGCCCGCCAATTTATGGATCGAATGGATCGTCCACAGGCGGAGAGCATCCAGGGGATCCCGCCGGCGGTTGCCATCGACCGCAAGGATCCGGTGAGAACATCACGGTCGACGGTCGGCACCATGACCGAAGTCACCGATCACGTCAAGCTGCTGTATGCCCGCCTTGCCCGGTTGCACTGCCGAAATTGTGGAAAACCGGTAAAACGGGAGACACCTTCGGATGTCTGGAACGCGTTAAGAGATATCCGCCGGGGCACGAAATTCGTTCTTACGTTCCCGTATTCCATCGACGAAAGCTTTGAGGATACCTGCAAAACGCTGATCCGTGCCGGTTTTGACCGATGCTTTTTTGGGCATCTTCCCCATCCCGTTGAAGAATGGCCCAAACATCGTTTGGGCGACACCATGGATGTTATCGCCGACAGGTTCATCCTGAAAAGGGACGACCGAAAACGCGTGATCGATTCCTGCGAACTGGCCTTTCGATTCGGAAGCGGCCGACTGGATCTCTGGGTTGACGACGGCACCCGGCTGTCCTTCAACAGCGAATTGGCCTGCGGTGCATGCAACATCACGTACAACGCGCCCATCCCCAACCTGTTTTCCTTCAACAGCCCCATCGGCGCCTGCGGCACCTGCCGCGGATTCGGGCGCACCATAGAAATTGACATGGATCTGGTCATACCGGATGCCGGGTCCTCCCTTTCAGAAGGTGCGATTAAACCCTTTGGCGGGCAGAAAGATGACCGGCATGAATACAGAGATTTGCTGCGCTTCTGCCGCAAGGCGAAGATCCCCATGGATCTTCCGTTTGAGAAACTCCGCAAGCAACACCAGCGGGCAGTCGTCGAGGGGACACCGGATTACTACGGTGTCCGAGGCTTTTTCGACTGGCTCGAAACCAAAACCTACAAGATGCCGGTCCGTGTCTTTCTATCCCGATACCGCGGGTACAACCAATGCCCGGACTGCAATGGCACCCGATTTCAGCCGGATACTCTTCTGTATCGATTGGGAGGGGTTCTCATCTCAGATGTTTACGCCGGGAATGTGGACAACGCGCTTGAATTTTTTGAAAATCTGCGGATCCCCAAACAAGATGAGGCCGCCCGCATGGTTCTCGACCAGGTCCTGGGCCGACTCCGGTATCTTCGCGACGTCGGACTCGGATATCTGACACTGGACCGTCAATCCCGAACACTTTCGGGAGGGGAAGTTCAGCGTGTGGCGCTGGCCTCCGCTCTGGGATCTTCGCTGGTCAACACGTTATATGTGCTAGACGAACCGAGCATCGGCCTGCATCCCCGGGACAATCACCGGTTGATCGGGATCCTCAGGGGCCTCCGGGATTTGGGCAATACCGTTGTCGTTGTCGAGCATGATCCGGAGATCATCCGGGACAGTGATTATCTCCTCGACCTGGGACCGCGAGCCGGCGATCAGGGCGGGGAAATCATGTATTTCGGCCCTACAGCACGCGTCGGAAATTCATTGACCGGTCAGTACCTCCGGGGGAAAAAACAGATCCATGGTCCAGAGGTCCGGCGAACCCCAAGGAACAACAGATGGGTCACCGTCAAAGGCGCATCGGAACACAATCTAAAATCGATCGATGTCAGGATTCCGCTGGACACGTTCGTCTGCCTAACGGGTGTTTCCGGTTCGGGCAAATCGACCCTTGCCGAAGACATTCTTTATAAATCCATCAAGCGCACGAAGGGACAGCCCGACGGGCGGCCCGGCAGCCATAAAAAACTGCTCGGTGCAGACAGGATATCGGATGCCGTCCTGATCGACCAACGGCCCATCGGCAGAACACCAAGGGCCAACGCGCTGACCTACACCAAAGCCATGGACCCCATCCGCCGCCTGCTGGCCGTGACCCCCGAGGCGGTTTTGGCCGGGTTCGGCCCCGGCCATTTCTCCTTCAATGTGTCCGGGGGAAGATGTGACACCTGCAAGGGAGACGGCTTTGAAAAAGTGGAAATGCAGTTTCTGTCCGATGTTTACATCAGTTGTCCGGCATGCCACGGTAAACGGTTTCGACCGGAAGTGTTGGAGATACGGTACCGCGGGAAAAACATCCACGACGTTCTGTCCATGACGGTGGAAAAGGCTCTGGTGTTCTTCAAAGACCACAACCAAATCGAGGCAGCACTTCAACCGCTGGTCGATGTGGGGCTCGGCTATCTTTGCCTCGGGCAGCCCCTGAACACGCTGTCCGGCGGAGAATCCCAGCGTCTGAAGCTGTCGCGACACCTGAAAGCCGGTAGTACCACAGGCCGTTTGTTTATCTTTGATGAACCCACCACCGGACTCCACTTCGAGGATATCGCGAAGTTGTTAAACGCCCTCCAGAGCCTGGTTGACGCCGGAAACTCGGTTCTGGTTATCGAGCACAATATGGATGTGATCAAATGCGCCGACTGGGTCATCGACCTGGGGCCGGAAGGGGGTGATACCGGCGGAGAAATCGTCGCCGAAGGCACGCCGGGAAAAGTGGCGCAGGTCAAACACTCCCATACGGGGAGGTTTCTGAAAACGTATCTTCAAAACAAGGGGCGGCTCAGATCAGCTCCCTCAGGCATTGCCGAATCCCAGACCCCATTCGCTTCACGGCAGGATATCATACAGGTTAAAGGGGCCCGGGAACACAACCTCAAGGAACTGGCACTGGATCTCCCTCACAACCAGCTGGTTGTGCTCACCGGGGTATCCGGATCGGGGAAGTCGACCCTGGCATTCGATATCCTGTTCGCAGAGGGGCAGCGGCGTTACCTGGAGAGTCTGGCGCCCTATGTGCGCCAATACATGAAAATACTGGAACGGCCGGATGTGGATCTGGTCTCGGGTCTGGCCCCAACCGTCGCTATCGAACAACGCATCAGCCATGCCGGTCGGCGTTCCACCGTAGCCACATTAACCGAAATTTATCACTTTTTACGCCTGCTGTTCAGCAAACTGGGCGCCCCCCACTGTCCGGGCTGCGGGCGTCGTCTCCGCAGGCGGACCCGTGACGAAATCCGCGACGATGTCGTGAAACGCTATCTGGGGCGATCCAACCTGATCCTGGCTCCGAAAGTAGCCGGTCGGAAAGGATATCACAAAGACGTGTTGGCCCGTGCTCTTAAAAAAGGTTTCACAGAGGCACGCATTGACGGGGAAATAGTGCCTTTGGAAGAAGGTATGGCGCTGAGCCGCTATCACGAACACACCATAGACGTCGTCATTGGAAAAGCCGGAAGGGGAAAAGCGGCACTGGAAAAACTGGTGCAAACCGCCATGCGCGAAGGAGATGACAGTCTCATTACACTGGGTCCGAAAGGAAAGGAGGACGTCTACAGCACCCACGGGATCTGTCCGGCCTGCGGCATCGGTGTCCCGCCCCTGGACCCGAGGTTGTTTTCGTTCAACAGCAGTCAAGGGGCCTGCCCAGGCTGCCACGGAATCGGCGAAATTGACACCGGGGATCCGGAGCATCGCCGGATCTGTCCGGATTGCCACGGCAGCCGGCTCAACACCGATGCGCTGTCTGTAACCATCGACAACCATTCAATCTGGGATCTGGTATCCATGCCGTCGGAGAGACTCTATCACGCCATCCGAAATCTCACCTTTGATCCAAGGGAAAAACCGGTGGGAGAACCGATCCGGGCCGAAATCCTGAATCGCCTCGACCTGCTGAGACGGCTGGGGCTCTCCTATCTCTCCTTGGGTCGGAGCGGGAACACGCTGTCCGGAGGCGAAGCCCAGCGGGTGCGTCTCGCCGCACAGCTCGGCTCGAACCTGACCGGAGTCTGCTACATCTTGGACGAGCCGACCATCGGTCTACACCCCAGGGATCACCGAATCCTGGTCGATGCGTTGAAAACCCTGCGCGATCGTGGCAATTCCATCATCGTGGTGGAACATGATGAAGAGACCATCCGTTCGGCCGATACCATTATCGATCTGGGGCCCGGAGCCGGGCAAAACGGTGGGACGGTAGTGGTCACCGGTTCCCTGCAAGAGATTCAAGATTCCCCACTATCGATTACCGGGGCCTGTCTCGATGGGCATCCCCGTAAAATCACGTCACGCCTCAGGCCCTCCAACGGAAACGGAACCATTCGCGTGGAAGGCGCCCAGGCCAACAACCTGAAGCGCATCGATGTCGACTTTCCCCTCAAAACGCTCATCTGCGTGACGGGCATCTCCGGCTCGGGCAAATCATCGCTGCTGACAGAAACGCTGTACAAGGGCCTTCATACCAGTATGACAAAACAGAAAAAGCCGGCCGGCCTCTATCACAAACTCCTGGGTACCAAAAAGATCGACCGGGTACTGGAAGTCGACCACAGCCCCATCGGACGGACTCCCCGCTCCATCCCGGCGTCCTATGTCGGTTTTCTTTCCGATCTTCGGCAGTTGTTTGCCATGACGCCTCGGGCGAAGGCCAGAGGGTTCACACCGGCCCGATTCTCTTTCAATGTTCCCGGGGGAAGATGCGAGGCCTGCAAGGGGCAGGGACGCCCCAAGGTCGCCATGAACTTTCTGCCGGATGTCTATATTCCCTGTGAGGTCTGCCAGGGCAAACGTTTCAATCAGGACACATTGGCGGTTACGTACAAGGGTAAAAACATCGGTGACGTGCTGGAAATGACCTTTGCCGAGGCCGCACAATTTTTCTCAGCAGTACCCAGGATCCGTAAAGCGGTCCAGTTTGTATGTGACATCGGACTGGGCTATCTCCAGCTCGGCCAGCCCAGTCCGACCCTGTCCGGGGGGGAAGCCCAACGGATCAAACTGGCCAAACAGCTGGTCAAACCATCCCGGGGAAAAACCCTGTACGTTCTGGACGAGCCGACCACCGGATTGCACATGGCCGACATCAAGCAACTGCTGCATGTCATCCAGAAACTCGTGGACGCCGGCAACACCATAGCGGTGATCGAGCACAACATGGAGGTTATCAAGGAGGCCGATTACATCATCGATCTCGGCCCGGAAGGCGGGGAAAACGGCGGGCAGGTGGTCGCCGCCGGCTCACCGGTGGAGCTTCTGGAGCACGTGACATCTTCCTATACTGCGAGATATTTGAAGGAATATCTGGACGGGTAGAAATCGGTTTGCCCGTTGGCCGGTTGGCCCGTTGGCCCGTTGGCTCTGAGGCTACTGAAAAGGGATCTGAAGTTCAGCGTTTAGGTTGCAACCCTTTTTTATCGCAAATGGGCACTTATAGGATTTTCTTCGCGGTCTTCGTGTCCTTCGTGGTTTTACTTCTGTATCTTGTCCCCTGTATCTTGTATCCTGACATCCGACATCCGACATCCGACATCCGACATCCGACATCCGACCTTCGACATCCGACATCCGACCTCAGATATCCGAAACCTACTTCTGCCTATCCCTCTATCAAAATGTTCCGGTGCACTTCACCCGGGGTTGGAATGCCCACCATGGTCATGAGCCGTGCCAGCTCTCCTGTAATCCCCTCGATCAGGTCCACGACACCCTGCTCCCCTCCGGCCGCCAGTGCATAGAGGATGGGTCTCCCCAACCCGACCAGGGACGCCCCGAAAGCCATGCCCTTTAGAACATCGGTTCCCCGGCGGAAGCCACCGTCGACAATAATCTCGAGTTTTCCCTGGACGGCGGCTGCAATTTCATCCATGACCTGCAGGGGGTGCGGCAGGTAATCCAGTGTGTGACCCCCGTGGCTGGACACGACGATGATATCGGCGCCGGCCTCCGCACACTTTTCCGCATCCTCCCGGCTCAGCACGCCCTTGCAGACCAACGGTATACGGACCCGCTTTTTGATCTCCCTTATTTCGTTTAACGAAAACGGTGAACAGTCAAACCCCATCTCTTTATCACCGATTTTGGTCCCCTGGCCGGCATCGATTTCAATACCCACCCAGGTCACGTCCTGTTCGACGATCTTATCCAACTCCGCATAGATTTTGTCGCGGTCTTTCAGCGGTTTTACATTGGCCACCAGGGGAACGCCGGTGGCAGCCAGTTCTGCGAGGTTTTTGGGGATGGGCGTTCCCGTCCACATCAGGCTCCCGGCTGTTTTCAATCCCCTGGCCAGCTGCATCAGGGCATCGTCGCCCATTGCCGGAATCGGCATGGTCATGGCCGACATGACCACCGGGGTTGACAGGGAAACGCCGAGCACCGCGCACTCCGTCGAGGCTTCCTTTGCGTCGATACACTGCTGTCGAAAGGTGAAGCGATCCAGAATCCGGCGATCGTTATCACTGATGAATCCGGTTTCCACATACCCCATCAGACGACCAAATTCTTTTTGCCTGAAATAGGCCACCCCTTTTTCATATATTTCGGTCAGATCCATTGTGAACTCCTCGAATCGAGTTTCCTTACATCGAAGGCTTCAATTTCCCAGTGTAAGCGTTATGAACCCAGGTTAGAGCGTCCGGTGAAAAAGGTCAAAATGAAACTCCCGGCGCCGAAAGATTGGTCTGAGCGCCTTTCTCCTGTGTCGCCCCCTGCTCACTACTTTACGAACGGCTTTGGATGCTTAGGATAACAGTGTACCTTTTATTAGAAGGTTGATATGGGAGTATCGGTGTATCCATATGGAGTCCATTTATAATAGCGTCCCGCTGCTTGAGGAGAAGCATCATGTATAACAAAGTGGTCATGGATCATTTCAGGAACCCGAGAAATGTCGGTGTCATTGACGACGCCAGCGGCCAGGGGGAAGTCGGAAACCCGCTGTGCGGCGACATGATGACCATTTACCTGAAGGTTGATGATGATCGGATCTCCGACATCAAATTTCAAACCTTCGGGTGTGGTTCCGCCATCGCCGTATCCAGTATGCTCACCGAGATCGCCAAGGGCAAAACCATCGAAGAGGCCAAGAACATTACCAATAAGGATGTGGCCAATGCCCTGGAAGGTTTGCCAAAAAACAAATTGCACTGTTCAAATCTGGGGGCCGATGCACTGCAACTGGCGATTCAGGATTATGAGGACAGAAAGGCGGGCAAAGTTCGACCCCGAGAGTCCCGTTCGGAGGCTCACGAACATAGCCATGGCGAGCAGTGCTACTGTCCTTACTGCGACATCGAACTGGAAGAGAGTACCGAATTCTGTGAAGCGTGCCAGCACAGTCTGACGGAAGAACATTAACATATTTAAGCCAACGGGAAGCAGACCATGAGCGTTATCAACCTGGACCACATCTCATACAAGCCGATGCTGCCCGAAGTGAAGGCGGCCATGATCGACGCCATTGACAAGGATTACTTCAATCCGGCAAGCCAGCACAAGTCCGGCGAGATGGCCGCCGAAATTTTGCAGAGTTGCCGGGAGCATGTCGCCCGCTTCCTCAATGCCGCAAATCCAAAGGAAATCGTGTTCACCTCCGGTGGTACAGAATCGGTCAATCATGCCATCAAGGGTGTGGCCCTGGCCAACGCTAAAAAGGGAAAGCATATTGTTATTTCCAACATCGAACACAACGCGGTCATCCGTAGCGTAAAGCGCCTGAAATCAATGGGATATAAGGTGACTTCCATTGAAGTGGATGAATCCGGACGTGTGAATCCCCAAGACGTGGCCAACGCGATCACCGACGAAACCATCCTCGTATCCATCATGCACAGCAATAACGAGACCGGCACGATTCTGCCGATTGAAGAGATCGCAAAGATCACCCGCGAGAGGAAAGTTCTGTTTCATACCGACGCCGTGGATTCCGTCGGCGTCGTCCCCATCGACGTGCAGGCGTTGGGGGTCGATCTTCTCAGCTTTGCGGCCAACTCCTTCTATGGCCCCCCGGGTGTGGGTGGTTTGTACGTCCGGCGCGGGACCCGCATTTTCCCGATTTTGGATGGTGGCGTTCAGGAACACAACAAACGTGCCGGAACCGAAAATCTGATCGGCATTATTGGCATGGGCGCCGCGGCTAAAGTGGCGTTGGAAAAGCTACCCACCTGGTATGAGCATTGTCTCCGGATCCAGAACAAACTGGTTGCCGACCTGCCGAAAGTCATTGATGAATACATCATCAACACAAACCCGGAGCACAGCCTGCCGAACATGTTATCGGTATCGGTCAGGTACATCGAGGGTGAAAGCGTCATGCTGATGCTCGACGATGACGACATTGCCGTTTCGACGCGTTCGGCGTGTGCCACCGGTTCCCTCCGCGCCTCCCACGTACTGATTTCCCTCGGACTAAGCCATGCCGACGCCCAGGGGACACTGGTCCTCTCCTTCGGGAAGGACACCACCGAAGAAGATATCGGTCAGTTTCTGTCTTCTCTGAAAAATGTGGTAACGACCTTGCGGGACATTTCCCCCCTATACAATAAAAGAGTCGCGAGCTGATATTGGGGTCAAACCTTGCATGGTTTACTGCTTTCCTTCAGGGGTGATCGCGATCAGGATATTTCCCATGAGCTGGGCCCGATAAGCAACCCCGACAAATTGTTTGGCCTCATCGATCACCGGCAGTTTGTCGACGTTTCTCTCCAGCATCTGGGAAAGCGCTTCCCGTGTCGAAAGGCCGGCAGACAGAGCATCGTTGGCGCCAATGTAACCCGGTAATTGGCGAAGCCAGGCGATGTTTGCGTTTTGAATAGCACGTGTCAGCTGGCGGGGTGTCAACGATGAATCACCTGGAGCAAACTGCTCGGCTATCGCCCGGGCGTCGGCCACACCTACAAACTCCCCTTTCGTGTTGGTGAACACCAGATATTGGAGAAATGGTGCCTTTGTCAGCTCTTCCAGATACATGGCGATGGCACTGGCCACATAATAGTCGCTGCCCAGTTGAAAGCTCAGAGCATCCGCCTTGGTTTCGATGAGCATCGGAATACGCTCCACCGAACCCTTGGCGCCTGTTCTCGATTCCTCGAAGCGCAATGTGTTCGAACTGATCGTGTCCACCTGACGGGTCGCCACATTCTCCTTAACCGGAGCCTTCGCCGCTTTTTTGATCTCCCGAACCAGCCGCACATCGCCAAACGCAATCTCCTTGATTTCTCCTGAAACAAAGAGGACCAAACCCACGACCACAATGGCAGCTACAATTTCCGTGGTTTCAATGGTAAAACGACCGGCGGTTTTGATCCTCAAAAAGGCCAATAGAACGACCAGACCGAAGAATATAGCCAAAGAAAAAAAAGTCATACTCATGAAGCTCTCCTTTCTCTGCGGGGGGCTCGGATTTGGATGAGGGGAAATGCTCAAAGATGTTTATTGCCGTCGCAAGAACTCTGTTCCGAGTTCAGTCGTCATCCGTAACACTTATCTTATCTGGTCATCGGATCATAATTTAAAGCAACAGCGCTAAATAGAATCCCTATCTGAATTGGTGTTCCAATTCAACGTCGATTTACCACTTCGGATTATGGAAGAGATTGACATCCCTTCCGGTAGGGGGTGGGGGGATATCTGCGGGAAGGGAAACGGGCTGCATCAGGTTCCCCCAGTTGGTCCTTTTTTTCATGGCCTCGAGCATTTCCGCCGGGAGAATATCCGCCGGGAGAATATCCGCGCCGATCCGCACCTGCCATCCCCCCCCCCCCGGGCCTTGTACACCGCCACAAGGAACCGGACAATGTCGCCATGGCTGACGGCCAGAGCATCCTGCTGGTTGAGCAGCGACTGCTGGGTATTCAGCACCCGGGTGTAGTCCACCCAGCCCTCGTCGTACTGGATCAGGGCGAGTTCGGCGGCCCTTTTGGAGGCATCGGCAGCATCGGAAAGTGATTGAGGGGGTCAAACCTTGATTATTGACGTATAGTTGACTCGAAGATTCGCCGACAGTTCTTACTCATTCCAGTTCATAGTATTCCGTCAGATGGTGAAAATATAAATCAATAATCAAGGTTTGACTCCTTATTTCCTGATATGGTTATATAGAAAGCCCAAGTGATAAAAATAATTGATTCAGCTGTGACCTTATCTGTCACAGGTCTACGGTATAATGGTCTCAAAAACACAGAGGAGGCCTACTATGACAGCATTTTATATC
>Ga0209786_1000704_pt1 | contig 10360 bp, 9 predicted proteins | sample WorMetilvaeELBA2_FD_187405 | JGI IMG/M metagenome (GOLD analysis project Ga0209786, IMG submission 187405) | Marine gutless worms symbiont microbial communities from Max Planck institute for Marine Microbiology, Germany - Olavius ilvae ELBA.2... ...
ATATCTCTGGCTACCCAAAAAATTTACAGTGACCGCCCGAGTTATAGAGTTGGGCAGGCGAGCGAGCTTCACCCTTCGGGCTCGCTCACCTGCCCAGCATCTATCTCTCGTAATGGTACCAGTTTCATAAGAGCATTGGTTTTTTTATCCAGGATCGAGTATCTATCATCGAGTATCCAGTATCCAGCAACCAGCATCATTTTGCCTCAGCTGCTGTATATGATGATCATCGACATATACGTTTAAGGCAACGCTTTGCGATTAACAAAAAAAGGAGTCCATCGTGGCCAAACTTTATTTCCGTTACGGTGCCATGAATTGCGGCAAATCCACGTCGTTAATACAGGTTGACTACAACTATCGGGAGCGGAATATGAACACGGTGATCATCAAGCCGGCAACCGACACCAAAGGCAGTGACCGGGTGCTGTCGAGGCTTGATATCGAGCGCCGGGTGGATGTCCTGGCCACGGCCGGAGACAATTTATATGAGATTATTGAAACCTGGCAAATAGAAAATGGTCCGGTGCATTGTGCCCTGGTGGATGAAGCCCAGTTCTTGACGGTTTCCCAGGTCGACCAGCTTTTCGAGGTGGCGGTCCTCCAGAATATTCCCGTTATTTGCTACGGCCTGCGCACGGATTTTTTGTTAAACGGATTCGAGGGCAGCGCCCGTCTGCTGTTGATGGCCCACAGCATCGAAGAGCTTAAAACCATCTGCAAATGCGGCCAGAAAGCGATCGCCAACGGCCGCAAGATCGACGGCCGATTTGTATTCGAGGGCGCCCAGGTCGCCATCGAGGGCCAGGCCAGCGTCGAATATGAATCCCTTTGTGCCCAGTGCTATTTCAAGTATAAAAAAGAGTACGAGAATCTCAAGCGATGATAGTCAAAGTGGTATCCGCGTTATGCGAACTATTTATTTCGTGGCAAAAAACCTGGTCCTTCCCGCCGTCAGGGGTCAGAGCCAATCGGCTATGCCGTGACTCCTGCTGCAAGCGGTAGCGGAATGATGGAATACTGGAAGTTGGAATGCTGGGTTTAGTGGAATGGGATCTATTTTTTTAAGGATGGCACCAATCAGTTTATAAAATCAGACCGTCATCCGCCTTCGATTCCCAATATTCCTTTATTCCACCATTCCATTATTCCATTTGGAGTCCAAGGTAAAATCTACCCCTCTGGGGTGAAATCAGAGCCGGACCCTCTGGGCTTGGATTCTTTACTTTACTGATTTCTGCTCAGCTTCCATGGCCTGGGAAACCGCGGCAGCGGCGGCGCCGGCTTCGAGCAGCTTTTTATCCAGGTTATGGCCGGGATCAGCATATTCTTCCTGATTGTCGCCATTTGAGGCCCCGGTGACTTCCTGCGGCAGATAGACGGTAACATTGCGATGGGCAAACTCGATGCCCTCTTGTCTAAAACGTTCCTGGACGCGGCGGTAAACCTCCCGTCGAACCACAAATTGATCTCCCGGTTTGGTCTTGAATTTAATCCGCAATATCATCGCTGAATCGTCCATCTCCCTGACACCCTGGGACTTTATTTTACTGAGCAGCAGGGAACCGGTTTCCTCGTCTTTTTGCAATTCCTTGCTGATTTTTTTGATAATTTTTCTGATCTTTTCGATATCGGCATCATAACGAACCCGTACATCGACCTTGGTGATGATGTAATCCCGGCTGAAATTTTGGACCGAACCCATATCGCCGAATGGTATCGTGTAGACCATGCCCCGTGGATGCCGCAGCCTCAAAGACCGCAGAGATATGTGCTCCACCATGCCCTTGGTGCCGGCGGTTTCAATATAGTCACCCACCCGGAAGGCATCATCCATCAAAAAAAATACACCTGAAAGGATATCTTTAACCAGGGTCTGAGACCCGAAACCGACAGCCAAACCCAAAATTCCCGCGCCGGCCAGCAGCGGTCCGATATTGATGCCCACGGCGTTCAGGCTGATCAGCACCACGATGACGCCAATCAGCGCCACAATAACCTTGCGCAAAAGGGTCAGCAGCGTTCCTTTGCGTGATCCCTCACCGCCTTCTTCCATTTCCTCCATATCCAGACCGGACTGAGCGCGATCCTCTTCGAGCTTGCGGTCAATGATGGTCCGGCAAATTTCCCACACCACATAAGCCAACAACAACGTGGCGAAGATGCTGGCCGCTGATTGGACGACCGAGCGGCCCAGGGGCAGGTCCAGTCCCCACAAATCGAGCACCCAGAAAAACAGGGCGCAGCCGATAATAATGCCCATCATTCTTCGGATTAAAACCTGGTGGCGGTTGAAAAGCGACGCATCGGCTGCTGAGGCGCCGTCGCCGTAGGCGGCCGAGATCGGCTCCGGCGGTAATTCGACCCTGGCCAGTTTCGAGAGAGTGGATAGATCGATGTCCTTGGGAAGAATATCCTGATTGACGATGCGCGGATCCATGAGTTCGGTTTGCCCGGCGGCTATCTGAAGCAGACGTTTGCCGATGGAAAAGAGCAAAAAGCCAAAAGGGATGCTCAATATTGTCAAAAGCAGCGGCAGCACCAAATCCTTGCGGTACAGAATCAAATTGACCTGCCAGAGCAACTCGAAACCCAAAAGCCCCAGGCATGCCAGCGGAAACCACAAACGCTTCAGGCTCATGCCAGAGGGCGGGGACTGCGATTTCCCGGTGTCTTGATCCCCGGCGACCAGGCGACCGATGCGGTCGCGATCCATCCAAAGGATGCTCAGCAGTATCAAAAACTGAACCAGGCCCAAATGGGCGTACAGCAGCAGAAAAACACCTTCGCTTATCCCGTGGCTCTTTAACAGGATCAGGGTTTTTGAGGTGAAAAGGCTGATGATGATAAAGGCCATAAATCCCATCATATAGGTGCCGGCGGCCTTGCAGTTCTGGGGAACGATGCGCAGATGAGGTGTTTTGGGCGAGTACAAGGCGCTCAATACAATGAAGATCAGGCGGATGATGAAAATCGGTGGCAGAAAAACCACGGCCATCTCATGCAGCGGACTGTTGGTCGGGTAAAACAGAAGGTAAACCCCAACAATGGTGGCTGCGAAAACAGCAAAAGAAAGCAGGTCGAGCACCGTCCGCCCCGAAAGCCGGGCAACCAGCTGAAAAAAGGAGCCGGGAATAGTGCTTTGAAGCTGCTGCTTGTGCTTTTGGATGGTCATATTGAAAAATTTTTCAGCACCGACCCCAATGGCAATCAGCAGCAGGAACAGGAGCATCATTTTTGCCAAATTTCCCGCGCCGCGGCCTCCCGTCAGTTGATCAACGGCCTTGGCCAACTCCCCGGGCACTTCGGCATATTTTGCAAACACAAAACTCAATCGTTGCCCAATTAAGGACAGATCGGCTTTGCCGCGCTCAATAAACCGATGAAAAACAGATTCTTCGACTATAAATATGGATTGGGATGTTGAAGCTTTATTGGCGGGCGCCGTGGTTTGGATTATATATTTATCAGCTGAATCCCCGGTCGAGCCTGCCTCAGGAGGCTGGGCCGCCCACGCTGGATTCAGGAAGATCGTGACAAGGAGAATGAAAACGGTTGAAATCGTCGTTTGACTGATTTTTTTCATGATAACATTCCTTTATTCTTTTTAAACAATGGGAATAAATCTCAACCATTTATTGGAAAAGAAATCTTATCCGAAAAAATTAAGCACCTTTTGTTAACAAATCAATTAAGTGATCCTTGAATTTTTTAACACCATCTCTCGCCCGGCAACAATGCATTTTGTGAAAGGGGGATGCTCCCGGTTGAAAGGTGATGCGACGGAAGGAAAAAGGATGGCAATGACTTGTTGGGTTTCGCTCTTAAAACCAACAAATATGTAAAAGCCTGAATTTCGTAAGATGGTCCGCCGGAGGCGAAGAAACCCAACAATAGACGAGAGGCTCAACCCAACCGACGATACTCAGGCTTTTACCATCAGTTAAAAACTAGATATCAGACTGTAGAAAATCCCGGTCAACACGGCGCCCACCAATGCAAAGGATACATACATCACAAATACGCGGCGCACCACCAGCGGCCAGACGGCCGCCATGGCCGGCAGGGTGGTGATGGGCCCGGCAATCAAAAAGGCGATGGCCGCCGCCGGGTTCATGTCCTGATTCAGCAAGCCGCTGATCAGCGGCAGCGCCGTTAAACTGGTGGTATAGGCCGGCACCCCCAGCAAGGCGGCTGAAAAAATCGCCAGCGGGGATTGGGCGCCCAGAGTATTGGATATCCAGCTGGCCGGCACGTAAAACGTAATCAAAGCTTCCAAAACGAAAGCCAGGGCCATGAACTTGCCCACCATCCAGGTTGCACTGAGGGTCTCTTTAAGCAACCGGCTTTTAAACGAAGCGGAACTATCGCAGCAGGAACTCGCAGCGGGTTGACTGTCGCAGCACTCTGTGCCTGAGGCGCTGTTTATAGCTGCGGCAGGCTGTATCGGCTGCAGCGGAGCCAATGTCGCATCTGGTGCGCACGACTCGCAATTGGCGGCGCCGGGGACCGCGGGTACCAGGCGGGTCGATTGCAGCACCGGTGCCAGCTGCAACAAGGTCTCGGATGGCGATCCTACCGGCCCGACCGGTTGCCTTGCATCACGGGGCCCGGGCCTGCTGAAGCGGGCCTTGGCTTGATCCCACCCCTTTTTGATCAGTTCAAAGGTGCCCTGCACCGGTGCGGATTTGCGCGAGCGCAGGATGGGCTGTCCCAGCCAGCCGTTTGTCATGACCCCATGGGTAATCAGACCGGCGCCAAAGCTCAAAATCAGCGTCGCGACCAGGCGCCAGACCGCCAATTCCCAGCCGATCATGCCGACGCTTAAAAAAAAGATTTCGGGATCCATCGAAGGCGAGGCAATCCAAAAGGACATCACCGGCGCCAGAGGCACCCCGCTGATCAGCAGTGAGGCAATCACGGGAATAACGCCGCAGGAGCAAAAGGGGCTGAAGGCCCCCACCACCGTGGCCAGGACGATGGCTGTGAACGGCTTGGCTGCAAAAGCGCGCTTGATGTATTTCGAAGCCCCCGACATCTGGATCGCCACCGCCAGGGGAATCGTCACCACCAGATAGGGCCAAATGTGCAAAAATGAGTCGAAGATAAAATTGCCGATTTTCAACATTTCGTCTAAAATCATTTTCCAGACCTCCTAGTCCGGCAAGCCGGAATTGAAAATTGAAGATTGTAAATTGAATATTTATGGATGTCGCTTCGCTCCGTCTTGTTTAAAATCGGATACGGATTTAGGCGAATCTTCATTTTTTTTGGATTTTAATAATCGTATTTTTACGATAAATCGTGCCAAAAAAAATGAACGAATGCCTGGTTCTCTCATACAGTTGATTAATCGTAATTTTACGATTAATGCTACCCATTTAAAAACCCGTTGTCAACCGTTTTCCGTAAAAAATTTTCATAACTCAAAAAAAATTGGCTTCTGAATTCAAATTCTATCTCAAAATCACCACATCGCTAAAATATATCATCGACAACCGACCTAAACCACTCAATGCTCTTCGCATCTAACTGGTAACAGGTCGAAGTGCCCTCGATGGTGCCGGCAATCCAGCCGGCCTGCTTTAGAACCTTCAGATGCTGGGACACGGTGGCCTGTGCCACCGGCAAATGATCGACGATGTCCCCCGTGATGCACCCGGGATGCGTCACCAGGAACTTGACAATTTCAAAGCGAATGGGATTGCCGATGGCCTTGAACATATTCACCAGCCGTTCCTGAGCCTTGCCGGCAATATTCAGCGTACAGCATTGGGCCGGAATTCCGGCCGTTATTTGAGCCATAAGTATCTGCCCCTATTAATCGTATTTTTACGATCAATAGTATCCATACAAATAGCTTTTGTCAACCCCTAATCAGCAATTGAAGAATTAAGATTGAAAATTGAAGATTTGTGGTTGTCGCCTTGCTTTGTCATTTTAAATAATATATAATTAATTCGTCCCGTAAAAAATTAGTAAGACGAATCTATATCAAAAGGCCATATTCCCCTGAGGACCAAAGCGTATCTGAGTCTCGGGGCGAATTAATTATTTGTGATAAAAATGTTATTTTTGCGTGAGGACGGCGGGATAATGACTGGCTAACTTCCTGGTAAAATCCGTATTTATCCGTGTACCATATAAAACAAGGAGGCCATCATGAGTATCAAATCAAACCAAATTATTAAATCGATTGCACCGGGAATTTTGATCCTGCTATTGCTGGGATTCGCAAATATGGATACCCAGGCCAATGAAGCTGATTTATCCCAGGCAACGTTTTACGTATACTGATATGATGTCGGAAAGGCAGCCCTGGAAGGGCTGGCGGGAGTAAAGAACGTTGAGAACGGATGGCATAATTTCAAAGAAATCAACCGGGTGTCCTATGACCCGGATGCCGTTAGCATTGATGAAATGGAAACTGCCCTAAAAAAAGCCGATACCTATCAGGGAACGGTGGGAATAGCCGGGGATAAATGACGGATGCAAAAAGCGCAGCGCTTAACTGGCAGACCATGGCAGGGCGTACCATGCTCGGTGGCCGGGGCATAATCTGATTCTTGCTTTCTTGCGGTGGATCGGATATTGGTTCCACAGTTGCAGGGCAAACCGGTTCCGCTCATCGCGGACTGGTGGATCAAAACATAGGATCGCTCCGGGAAACCGCTTCCCAATAGGATGGCCAACCAGGAGTATCCTAAGCGTAACGGGCAGCGGCATAGCGCCCGCGCTTCAAGGATATGCGTCATCATGGAACTCAATACCAGGCTTTACAATTTATTTTTGGCTCATGCTCAAAATATCAGGATCGAAATATTAAGTCTCGGTCTGGGTTATACCGCAGTCACCACCTCGGACGGGGGTATCGGGCTGTCTTATACCTATTTTGACAACAAAAGATCGTGCATGGCCTTGAATAAACACATGGATTACGAAGGCCAAACCGCTGATCAACTCCTTGAAAAAATCAACAGCGACAACACGGTTGAAAGGAGTATGGCCCTGGCGCTGATCAATGCCTTGAATTACAAGGAGGCCCTGAACCTGCCGGTTGACAACGACAATAAGATCATGTTCGACAAATTTAACATCGGCCAAGACCGCCGGGTTGCCATGGTCGGCTACTTCCCGCCGCTGGTCAGAATCTTTGAAGAAATGGGGGTTACGCTGGAAATTCTCGATAGTTCCAGGGGACTCGGGGAAAAGGTCGAATTTTACAGCAAACTTAAAAATTGGGCCCAGGTCTTGCTGCTGACGTCCACTTCGGTGTTGAACAACAGCACCGAAGAAATCCTGGTTCAGGCCGGCGATGACCTAAAATCCATCATGCTCGGCCCCAGCACACCCATGCTAGCGGATGCCTTCAAACACCTGCCGGTCCACATGCTGGCCGGCACCGTGCCGCTCGATAAAGACCAAACGCTTAAAGCCATCCGTCATGGCATGGGCACCCCGGTGCTGCACAAACACAGCCGCAAAGTGTTTTTGGATATCGGATTTTAGATATCGGATTTCGGATTGTAATTTTGGAGTCGCTACTAATCAAATAAGGTTCAAAAATCGTTTTACCGAAAACCGCATGTAAATAGGCGGATTCCTGTCTGTTAAGTGTACAATCGTTCCCTTAATTTTATCCGAGATCTAAAATCGGCAATTGCAAGAGCTACCCTTAACATTATGCCAGTCATTATATGCCGACCTTTTGAGCCTATGCCTCCTCTTAGAATAGCAGCTTATACCAGCAAATTACAGCATTCGCCTTTCAGCTTTGAGCTTAGAGCTTAGAGCTTTTAAACCTTACACCTTATACCCTATACCCTATACCTTATACCATTTTTGGTGAGCCGTGCGCCAAAAGCCGAACGCCGAACGCCTAATGCCGAACGCCCTTTTGCAATGGCCAGCATCCAGTATCGAGTATCCAGCATCAAGCATCCAGTATCGAGTATCCAGTATCGAGTATCCAGTATCCAGTATCGAGTATCCACCATCAAGTTCAATTTTTAGCGTTGACAATTCTATTCCAATTCTATATATTGCCATATAGCAATATAGGGAGATAATGAATGAAAACCTTTCTAAAAGTCATGAAGGCGCTTTCCGATGGGAACCGGGTCAAGATCATCAAGCTTTTGCAGCAAAAGGAGATGTGCGTCTGCGAACTGCAGGGGGCCCTGGGCATTGCCCAGCCGACCGTATCCAAACATCTCAAAATTCTTGAAGAATCCGGACTGGTGGACTATCGGAAAGATGGACTGTGGGTGAACTATTTCCTGACGGACGGATCAACGCCCTATGCTGCGAGCGTCCTGGGCAACTTGAAACACTGGTTGGACGAGGATCCTGAAATTGCCGATCTGGTAAAAAAAATACCGCTGCTAAATCGGGAAGAATTGTGTCGCAAATAGGACGTCGCTTAATTGATCGGAAATGATTCGATTATCACCGATTTCTAACAATATATCGATACATAAGAATGTGGCTATTTTAATAAGTCGATTGTAAATAGCTGTCCGGGATCTTTGAATAAAAGGAAATTATAATGGATGACGCGCTCGCAATTAATTCTGGCACTAACGCTGAACTCGATGAGCCGGAAAAGCTTGCCAGCCAGATAGACTGGAAAAGCATCTGGAAGCCGCTGGGCATTTTAATCGGAGCTTTTGCAATAGTTTTCTGGCTGCCGGTCGACAGCAGCCGCTTTACCGGGGCGCTGATCGAATCCCTTGCTCTGGCCAAGTGGTATGCCCGGGAACACGTTATTCTGTGCCTGGTGCCGGCCTTTTTCATCGCCGGCGCCATCGCCTGTTTCGTGTCCCAGGCCGCGGTCATGAAATACCTGGGAGCCGGGGCCAAGAAAATTATAGCCTATGCGGTAGCCTCGGTTTCCGGTACGATCCTGGCGGTCTGCTCCTGCACTGTTTTGCCCCTTTTTGCCGTCATCTGGAAACGTGGTGCCGGCCTGGGTCCCGCCACGGCCTTTCTCTACAGCGGTCCGGCAATCAATGTCATGGCGGTCGTACTGACGGCCAGAGTGCTGGGGGTCGAGATCGGGGTGGCGCGGGCGGTGGGCGCCATCTTCTTCAGTATTATCATCGGTCTGTTCATGCACCTCATTTTCAGAAAAGAAGAAGACGCCAAGACCCAGGGGGCAATTTACCTGCCTGAGCCTGAAGTCGAACGGCCCCTCTGGCAAAACGTTCTGTATTTCGCAACCATGGTGGGGATTCTGGTTTTCGCAACCTGGGGCGAACCAGCTGAGCCGGTGGGAATCTGGCATGCCGTCTTCAGCACCAAATGGCTGATCACCGGTATTTTAGCAGTCTGTTTGGCAATGATTCTGATCTTCTGGTTCAAGGTCAGGGCCGTTAAAGTGATTTTAACGGCCTTTATAATCCTTGCTTTGGCCCTGCTGTTTCCTTACCAGCCGCTAATTGCTTTTTCAGCGGGAATTATCGGGTTCTCAGCACTGCTCACTTCCACCCGGGGAGAAACCGAAAGCTGGTTTTTGTCTAGCTGGGATTTTGCCAAACAGATGATGCCCCTGCTGCTGGCGGGGGTGCTGGTGGCCGGATTTTTGCTGGGCCGGCCCGGCTCCGAGGGCCTGATCGCCTCGCAATGGATCAGCGGACTGGTGGGCGGCAATTCACTGGGAGCAAACCTGTTCGCATCGATTGCCGGTGCATTTATGTATTTTGCCACCCTGACCGAAGTGCCGATTCTGCAGGGGCTTCTGGGCGCCGGTATGGGCAAGGGACCGGCCCTGGCCCTGCTGCTGGCCGGACCGGCGCTGAGCCTGCCCAACATGCTGGTCATTCGCAGTGTGATGGGCACCAAAAAGACGGCGGTCTACATCGGCCTGGTCGTAGTGATGGCCACCATCAGCGGCCTGGTCTTCGGCCGCTATTTTTCGTAGTCAGATCTTTAGGGACGATTTTTGGCAACATGTTGTAGTAAATCGAAGGTTTCAGGTTTCGGGTGTCAGCCAAGCCGCCGGCAAACAAGCGGCCGGTCAAATCGGAAAAGAAACTTTGAAAAAGCGAATATCGAATATCGAATAATGAATGTCGAATCCTCCTCCGGCGGACAAGTGTCGAAGGAATGTATTCTGCCTGTCGTGAGCTTTTTCGTCGAACGGTCTATTTTATAAAAAGACTGAGCGAAGCGATTCCACCCTTCGAAATTCAATATCCGATATTCTGCGGTTCTGCGGTTCGCTTTTAATGTAGAGCACCAAGAAGAAGTCAAGCAAAAAATTTCAATTTTTTTTAGGCAACACTCCACGGGTCCGATCCGAGCCGGTTCTTTGAAAATTCAATTAACCAGAGTCAATCATTGCAATCTCAGATTTTAG
>Ga0209786_1000705_pt1 | contig 10358 bp, 11 predicted proteins | sample WorMetilvaeELBA2_FD_187405 | JGI IMG/M metagenome (GOLD analysis project Ga0209786, IMG submission 187405) | Marine gutless worms symbiont microbial communities from Max Planck institute for Marine Microbiology, Germany - Olavius ilvae ELBA.2... ...
GGGATTGAGGGACCGAGGCAGATTTTTCGCTCGATCGAGGCGAATAGTTGGGCCTATTTAACGCGATCGAGCGGGAAAGCTGACCGGTCTCCTCAATTCCGCAGTAGAACAGTCGTAAGTCGGACAGACTCCTAACATCTGCCCACTTCTCGCCTCGCTGAGAACGCAAAATCAGGTGAAATGGGGTACTAGGGTCTGTTGACATTTAACTCCAACCGACTGTTTTCATATACTAAATGGCTGCAATACCCCACTCGGGGACAGTTATCAGTTATCAGTTATCAGTTATCAGGGGGCAGGATGCGGGAGAAAAGTATTAGGATATACAGGTCCGCTAACCGGTATCTTCCAACATCTTGACCCCTGCCAACTGATAACTGCCCCCTGTCAACTGTCCCCTGCCGACTAATCTGAGGCCGGGGGTTCGAAATCAAAGCGGCCCCGGATGTCCCCGAGAGGCTGCGCTCAACCGTCCCCGTGCGGCAGTCCAGACCGCCATTCGAGCAAGCGCTCGAATAGGGCCTCGTTCTCCGCCGCGATGGCCATGCGCGGCTCCAACGACAAGCCTGCGGCCGGTGGTCCCCCGCTGCGGGCAAAGAGGAGCGAGATGGCCCCTGCCTCGGAGGCAATCAGCCGGCCCGCGGCATAGTCCCACAGCTTCTGTCCCCCGTGGAGATAGAGCTGGATGCGCCCGGCCGCCAGCCAGCACCATTCCAGGGCGATGGAACCCAGGTTGCGCTGGGAACAGAAGGGCGACTGTCCCCCCATGCTGGGTAGATCTTCCTTGGGCAGACGCTTGAGGTCGACGATCGCCAGACACTCGCGCAGCTCGGTCCGTTCCGATGCCAGGCGCAACGGCTCGCCGTCGCAAAAGGCCCCGCCGCCGCGCTCGGCGCAGAAGCATTCGTGGTGCACCGGATCCACGATGCACCCCAGGACCGGCTCGCCCCCCCGCAGCAAGGCGAGGGAGATGCAGAAGTAGGGAAACCCATAGGCGTAATTGCTCGTGCCGTCCAAAGGGTCCAGGCACCAGACGCCGCCGTCGGCATTAGCGATCAACTGCTGTTGCGTCTCCGGGGTCATCTCCTCTCCGAGCACCGGTAGCTCGGGCCAGCTGCGGCCCAGCTCGTCGCAGATCCGCTGCTGTGCCGCCAGATCCGCCTCGGTGACCAGGCTGCCGTCGGCCTTGGAACGCGTGGCGGCCTGCCGGAAGCGGGGCATGATCTCCGTCTCGGCGACGGAGCGCAACAGAGTGCAGAGACGACCCAGTTCAGGGCTCATGAGTTTTTCTCGATGCGGGACATGAGGCACGGCATATCCGGTGTATCAAAGGGTGTTTCCAGGGGAGACGAGAACAGAGCGGGGGGCAGTCATGTTCGGACTCCCGGCCGCGTGAGGCTGGGGTGGGTTGATAGTTAACTCTCAACCAACTGTTTTCATATGTCAAATACCGATAACATGGAATGGGCGAGATCCTCATGAAAGGGCCGAACCGATATTATTGGTACTTCGACCCCCTTGTACTCGGGTACTTGTGAACGGGCCATAAGATGCGCCAGATTGTACTGGATACCGAAACCACGGGCCTGGAGCCGGCGCAAGGGCACCGCATTATCGAGATCGGCTGCGTCGAGCTCGTCGACCGCCGCCTGACCCGCAATAATTTTCACCAGTACCTGCGGCCGGATCGGGAAATCGAGCAGGGGGCCGTGCAGGTTCACGGCATCACGGACGAGTTCCTGCGCGACAAGCCGCGCTTTGCCGACATCGCGGAGGATTTCATCGGCTACGTCCGAGGTGCCGAGCTCATCATCCACAATGCGCCCTTCGATGTCGGCTTTCTGAACCACGAGCTGGGTCTGTGGCGGGAGGACGCGGAGCCCATCGACAAGCTGTGTCGAATCACGGACACGCTGGTCATGGCCAGGTCTCTACACCCTGGGCAGCGCAACAGTCTCGATGCCCTGTGCAAGCGTTACGAGGTGGATAACTCGCAGCGAGACCTGCACGGCGCTTTGCTGGACGCGGAGATCCTGGCCGACCTGTACCTCACCATGTCGGGAGGACAAGTCAGCCTGACCCTCAGTGCCCGGGATGGGCCGGGGACAGGTGGGGTACGGGCGGGGCCACACCGGCTTACGACGCCACGGCCGCCCCTGGTGGTGGTGCGGGCGGACGCGGAGGAGCTGGCGGCCCACCAGGCCCGGCTCGCCGCGATCGACGAGGCGAGCGGTGGGGAATGCCTGTGGCTCAAGACCTGGACGGGTTGAAGCCTAGGGGGCGTTCTCAATTAACAACTGGGTTGGGCCTAACTATATGTTTTCCTGGACACCAGAAATTGGTCACTTCATCCATCGGATGCAACGGGTAACTTAATATATCGATTAAAATCATAGTGTTATATTTAATTGAGAACGACACCTAGTACCTCATTGCGGCTGATGTTGCGAATGCATAGGGGAGATGTTCGCATCCAGCTCAGGCGACTCCATCCGCAATATCAAGAGAAATAAGGTACTAGGTCCTGTTGACATTAGCGCGGGGCAGGAGGCAGTTTTCAGTTATCAGGGGGCAGGGTGCAGGAGATGAAAGTATCAGGGGTGGTGGCTAAATTTTAAGTGGTGAGTCCGCCAGCCCCACCTCGTCATTCCGGCAGGGATAGCCGGAATCCAGGTGCCATGGATAGCAAGCTTGCCAGAAAACCGGGGGCACTCAGGAATCGGTAAGACCTAACTCCGGTTCCCCACGAGGATTCGGCTCATCCTCTGCATTCTGCCCCCTGCCCCCTGCCCCCTGACAACTGTCCCCTTAACATATGAAAACAGTCGGTTAAGGTTAAATGTCAACAGGCCCTAATATCCGAGTACCACTGACATGTGAACCACGTGTACTACCTCACGCGCTGCTGACGGTCGCTCGCCGCGGCGCGGGTAAGGACGGCCTCCATGCCCTCCGGGTCGCGTAGCTCGATGTGTTTGCGATCGACCTTCAACAGGCCGTCGTCCTGGAACCTGGTAAACAATCTGCTGACGGTTTCCACCGCCAACCCCAGATAGTTGCCGATCTCATAGCGCGACATACTCAGATAAAAGTCGGTGGGGCTCAGGCCGCGTTTGCGCAGGCGCTTCGATATGCTCAGGAGGAATGCGGCGAGGCGCTCTTCGGCGCTCTTCTTGCCGAGCAGGAGCAGCATCTCCGTATCATGGCCGATTTCCTTACTGAGCAACCGATACAGCTGGTGTTGCAGGGAGGGCATCGTGCTGCTCAGCGCCTCCAGGCGGGAGAAGGGGACCTCGCAGATCGCGGAGGTCTCCAGGACCTTTGCCGAGCACACATGCACCTCCTTCTCGATGGCATCCAAGCCGATGAGCTCGCCGGGGAGGTGAAACCCGAGTACGTGTTCACCGCCCTCGGGACTCGGCGCATAGGTCTTGACCGATCCCGTCTTGACTACGTACAGGGAGTGAAAACGATCACCGTTGCGAAAGACATAATCGCCTCGGTGCAACGGGCGAGCGCGCTTGACAATACCGTCCAGCCGTTCGACGTCGTCCACCGTCAGACCCATCGGCAGACAAAGCGAGGCGAGGCTGCAATTCTTGCAGGCTACCCGCAACGCCTCGAATGAAATCACTTTAGATCTAGTCAATCGCCGGATCCCCACTCAAACCTGCCGCTATTTTGCAGATTCATTTGACCTGGATCAAGCAACCTTGTTCCGTCGGCTGCTGACAGAACAACAGGGTAGCGAACCGGTATCCAATGTCGGTGAGGACCGTGGTGGTGTTGAACAGGGCCTTGTCGATCAGGCACTTGAGGAAATCCCCGGCAGAGGCGGCTGACTTGTCATGGAGGAGCGGACAGTCGAGCGTCTGGGTTACACTCTCGCAATGGCAAAGACGAAGCAACCCAAACACGGCGGCGCTACCATCGCGCTCAACAAGAAGGCGGGCCACGACTATCACATCGAGCAACGCTATGAGACCGGTCTCGCCCTCGAGGGCTGGGAGGTCAAGAGCCTGCGCGCCGGCCGTGCCCAGCTCAAGGAAAGCTATGTCAAGCTCCTGCACGGTGAGGCGTTCCTGCTCGGTGCCCACGTCTCGCCGCTGCCCGCGGCCTCGACGCATGTCACGCCCGATCCTACACGCACCCGCAAACTGCTGCTCAAGCGCGCCGAGCTCAATCGCCTGATCGGCCTGACCGAGCGCGCCGGCTATACCCTGGTCCCCACCTCCATGTACTGGAAACGCGGCCGGGCCAAGTTGGAAATCGGGCTAGCCAAGGGCAAAAAACTCCACGACAAACGGGCGACGGAAAAAGATCGAGACTGGCAGCGGGAAAAAGAACGCCTGTTCAAGCACCACTAAGCCGCCGGATCAAGCGTGTATCACTTTCTTTTCGATTGACTTCGTCGAGCCGCCTACTTTCTCCTATCTACTTGTTACCGGACAATTTTATACGCGCTCGCCCTGAGCAGTTGTGGACTTGACAGATGGTGGGGGCTCTTTATCCTACATAGGCCTCTTTATCCTGCATGGGCGCCTTTTCCGTTTCGTGTCCCTGAAAAAATCAGGCTATAATGAGTGAGGATGGTATCGGATGCAGAAATCCTTATGGAACCTTGGTTAAAACTTTATGAAAGTTGGTAACCACATCTTAACCGGTAATGTAGTAGCATTGGACAACCGTCTTGTCGAGGGCTAGGGGGCGTTCTCAATTAAATATAACACTATGATTTTAATCGATATATTAAGTTACCCGTTGCATCCGATGGATGAAGTGACCAATTTCTGGTGTCCAGGAAAACATATAGTTAGGCCCAACCCAGTTGTTAATTGAGAACGCCCCCTAGGATAATGCTTATGTTCAAACGAATTTTCATAACCAACCTTCTCACCGGTATGGGTCTAGCGTTGGTGTTGGGTGTCGGAAGTGCTGCCGAAGGTCCGGGGGAGGCTGAGTCTGTCGCCGAAGATCCGGTAGCCAAGCTGGTGCGGATCGAGAAGGAGGTGAAGGTCAAGGAGCCGGTGCGATCCGACGGTGCAGCGGTCGAAGAACGATCCGTCGGCCCAAAGCTGGAGGGTAATACAGCGCTGAAAAAGGGTGATCGGGTGAGTGTTCCCGAGGCTGGAATCGCCGTCATACAGTACTACGACGGTTGCCTCTACACGGCGGAGGGCGGCACAAAGGGCACCGAGTATGAGGTGAACCATGAGCAGTGTATTTGTCAGGAAAACCTCGATGCGAGCAAGCACTCACAGCACGATGCCATCGCCGACCTGAGAGACATAAACGTCGAGGCGATGGTAGAAAATCAGGAGACCCGCAAAGGGGGAGGAGAACGTTATATAGCCGGCAGGGAGGGTATGCCACTCAAGGGGGGTGATCGCGTACTGGTCCCGGACGTCTTGAAGGGGGAAGAGGATTCGGCCATGGTCGAATACTATTTCGGTTGTGACCACAAGGTAACGGACAAGGATGAGCCCTATACCGTGTGTTGATATAGAATGGAGGCGAACTTCCTGGGTAGGCGGATACAGCCGTGAGAGGCTGGACGGCCTACGCGGGGGATCGGGCCCCCATGGAAACCGACGCCGCCGTTGGTCAACCGCGTGAAATAGGGCATCGGTGCGCCCTCGAAGCGTCCCCCCCTCGGAATGGTGTCGATTTTGGTTGCGGCATTCCGAATGACCAGATTACCCTTGCTGTGATAGATCTTTCCGTAGCGGTTCGAACGCTTCTTCGCGACCTTTTCGGTGATCTTGAATTTCCCCACCGGCGTCGGGGTCGAGCGCACACCGGCAGCTACCCCCCGAGCCCAGCCGATTTTGTCAGGTCCGGCGTAGAAAAAGGCCTTCTGCTTGTCGAGATCGACCTCGATATGGGAGACTTTATGCCCATTTCCCTGCCACTGATAGAGTACCGGCTTCGGCTTCGGTGATGGTTTGGATACAACCTTCGAAGGCCGGGACGGCTGAAGTTGAGCGCAGGATGACAAGAGGGACAGGGAAGACGCGGTCAGGAGTGCGTACAGTGCCGAATGGAGCAGCCGGCGCCCGAAAGGTTTCGTTCGTTTGAGTGGCCCCCCCGCGTTTTGCAATCCGTGGCAACGAACCAAAGCCGCCTCTGTGGCGCGGCGGTGGTCCGGGGCGAATCAAGGACTTGGCGTCGTCTTTCATGTGCTACCTCCCCCCTTTCTTGTCGCACGTATGTGTATATCCACACTATCGCCTTGTACCGCCGGCGCGATGGGTTATTTAGATTCGAAGTCCGGAATCATTCGCCCCACCCATCCGTTGCGACCCGGTAGGTTTTCATTCATAGTATACCCGTCACACATGGATTTTTCGCCGTGGTACAGGTCTCCGGCATTGAGCGTGACGTCGCGCTGATCCATGTGCGACCGGTAATTTCGTTGTTCATCACTACCAAGAAGCATGCATCGTGGATTTGACCGGATTAATCATTCAGCTCGTCAGTGGAGCGGTCGGTGGTAACGCCGCTGGAGGGCTGTTAAAGAACCTTTCTCTGGGGACGCTCGGTAACTCGATCGCCGGTATCATCGGTGGTGGGGTCGGGGGCCAGTTACTGGGACCGTTACTGGGTATGTTAGGCGTAGGAGGCGGCGAGGCCATAGGAGGTACCGAGGCTGCCGGAAGCCTGGACCTGGCCGGAATCCTCACCAATGTCGCCGGAGGTGGTGTGGGCGGCGGCGTGCTGATGGCCATCGTTGGCTTGGTTAAGAAGTCCGTCTCCAAATAACGCTTTTGAGGGCACCTGAAAATCTAAGGTGCCCGTCTCTGAGGCAGAGATGCCCCTTCTCTGTGCCGGTTGGCCCATCCAGGAAAAGAGGGCATCAGGCCTCCAGCTGTAGCCGCATGGTCTTCATGGCGGTTTTCTCGATTTGCCGGATGCGCTCGGCGGAAACGCCGAACTGTTGTGCGAGCTGGTGCAGGGTCTGCTTCTTCTCGGTCAACCAGCGCGCCTCCAGGATCGTCTTGCTTCTGTCATCCAGCCCGTTGAGCGCGCTCAAGAGACGCCGGCGGCGATCCGTCATGGTGTCTTCGCGCTCGATGATGCTTGCCGGCTCCATCCGCATATCCGGCAAATAGGCCGCTGGTGCCGAGGGACCTTCGTCGTCGTTACTATCGTCGCCGTCGAAGGCGAGATCCTGGTTGGCCAGTCGCGATTCCATTTCCAACACCGTTTCCGGTTTGACGCCCAGATCCTCGGCGACCCCCTCGACCTCCTCGCGGGAGAACCATCCCAGCCGCTTCTTGGCACTGCGTAGATTGAAGAACAGCTTGCGCTGGGCCTTGGTGGTAGCCACCTTGACGATCCGCCAATTGCGCAGGATGTACTCGTGAATCTCGGCGCGGATCCAATGAACGGCAAAGGATACCAGGCGTACGCCCATATCCGGTTCGAAGCGCCTGACCGCTTTCATGAGACCCACCGTGCCTTCTTGAATGAGGTCCGGCAGCGGTAGACCATAACCGAGGTAGCCGCGGGCGATTCGAATCACGAAACGGAGATGTGACAAAACCAACCGCCGGGCTGCCTCCATGTCGCCATGGTCACGCAGCTGCTCGGCGAACCTGCGTTCCTCGTGCGCCGTGAGGACGGGTATCTGATAGGCGGCGCCGATATAGGCGTCGATGTTGCCGGTCGGCAGGATGGCAATGTCTTTAGTCATGTGGCTTAAACTTGAGTATTTCGATAAGAAATAGTCTAGCATCGGGAAAGGTATGCAGGCAATATCGATTTGGCGTTCGGACTGAAGGCTTGCGTGTGGATTCAGCGCGGTTGCGCGGCGCTGAGGTGGCGTCCGACGGAGACCCAACTCCCGAGCAGGCCGAGCCCCAGACTGCCGACGAGTATCGTCAGCGAGGCGGTCAACCCCAGGCCGACAAGCGGGAACTGGGCATGATAGAGTGCGGCGAGACGGGAGACCGGGCCCTGGATAAGGACCAGCGCCAAGGTTACCAGCAACCAGGCGCCGATCCCGCCGAATAACCCATACCAGCCGCCGGTGTAAAGGAAGGGGCGGCGAATGAATGCCGGTGTGGCCCCCACCAGATCCATGATTTCGATCTCGTTGCGGCGATTCTCGATCTCCAGGCGGATCGTGTTACCGATCACGAGCAGGACGGCCAGGGCCAGCATACCGCCGAGCAGTGCGACCACGCGCTGCGTCACGTTCAGGATGGCCTGAAAGCGACGTACCCAGCGGGTGTCGAGACGCGCGAAATCGGCCTGGGGCAATGCTTCGACCTCCTTGGCCAAGCGTTCCAGGGCCTCGGGGGTCTGGACCTTCGGCGTCGGTTGCAGGGCCAGCACCGCCGGTAACGGATTTTCTTCGAGTTGGGCGATTGCCTCGCTGAAGCCGTCATAACTGCCGAGCTCCGACAGCGCCTGGTCCGGACTGATGAAGGTGACTTGGTCCAGGTTTTGATGCGCCCTGAGTTCCACCGCCAATGCCTGGGCCTGCTCCATATCCGTGTCCGGCGTCAGGAATAGGGAGATGGCGGTAGTTTGGTCCCAAGACTCGCTCAACAGATTCAGGTTCCGGGTGAGCACATACAGGCCTGCGGGCAATGCGATGGCGATGGCGATTACGGCAACCGTCATGCCGGTTCCCCACAAGTTTTGCACCAAGCGCCCCAAGCTGCCCAATGCCACCCGAAGGTGGTGGCTCAGCCAGGTGCCCGGAAGCTCGAATGGGTGGACGCGAACGCGTCTGTGGGCGGAGCGGCGATATGCGCGCATAAGGTCACCAGGTGCCCGTGTCCCCTGCCAGCGAGCCGTGGGTCAGTGTCAATGTCCGGTAGGGCAGGCTCGCGATCAAGGCCAGATCATGACTGGCGATGAGGAGGCTGATACCGACCCGATGGAGGCGCTCGAACAGTCCCATGATCTCACGCGAGAGGTCCGGGTCCAGGTTGCCCGTCGGCTCGTCGGCCAGGATCAGGGGCGGGCGGGCGACAACTGCCCGGGCAATGCCGACCCGCTGCTGTTCGCCGCTGGACAGTGTGATCGGAAAGGTCCGCTCTTTGCCCAGCAGACCGACCTGGTCGAGGGCGGCACGTACCCGGCGGCGGATCTCCTTGTGCCGGTAACCGGCCGCGACCAGGGGCAGGGCCACATTGTCGAACACCGTGCGGTCCGCGAGCAGGCGGTGGTCCTGAAAGATCATCCCGACCTCGCGGTGATGCAGGGGGATCTTGCGGGTGGGCAGGTGTCTCAGGTTGCGTCCGTTGACCGTGATCTGGCCCCGGGTCGGGCGTTCGATCAAACCGACCAGTCGCAACAAAGTGCTCTTACCCGCACCCGAGTGGCCGGTGAGAAACGCCATTTCACCGGCTTTGATCTCAAAGCTCAGGTCGCTGAGGGCATCCCCGTGTTGCGGATAGCGTTTCGTAACATGCTCGAAGCGGATCACCTCAGCCCCCCCCCGCTGGTTCTAGGGGCTGTTGACATTTATCTGAGCGCGGCCGATTGTGAGGTATTTTTCTTAGCTGAAAGGCGCGGCGAGGAGGAATAGCCGGCCTATTTTGACGAGCCGCAACGCTGTCAGCGCGGAAAAGGGCCGCAATCGGACCGTGAACGATGAATGTCAACAGCCCCTAATCTCGATAGCAAGAAATCAAAGGGTTCATCCGCATCGACTTGATTAAAGCCATTGGCATCGACGACAGAGCGCCATTTCCCAAGTACCTCGTCGCTGCGTTTTTTCTCACACCAAGCCACGAAGAATTATGCTGTCGTTCTCCTTCATCTCTCCATCCCTTCGTGGCTGCGTGTCTTGGTGTGATGTTCGACAAGGGGCGTCACCAGACCTAAGAAGATGGATAGTGAACCGTTCCATTGGTTGAGGACATCAATATACTTGCGCTAAATTGCAAAATTTTTCGGAAGTATGTACCTGAGTAAACTCAAACGATAACCGTTCTCTACGCCGCCTCTGGCGCGTTCCGGTCACTCCTTCCGTAAGTATAAAGTTAGCTTGAGGCTTGGGGTTTCGCTAAGAACCTGTTTACGATCTTTGTGTCAAAGTGATTTTGACACAAAGGAAGTGAAGTGGACCCTGAAAATTGGACAGGATGATAAGTTAAGAACCGGGGGCGCAAGTAAGCGCACTGCAGAGGTATCACCCATGCCTAACTGACAGCTAACAAACGCAAGCGCCACACCCCGGAATTCAAGGCCAAAGTTTCCCTTGATGCGATCAAGATGAACAGTATCTGCGCACGCCCTTCTACGGCAGTCGCCAGATGACGCGCTGGCGGCTGCGTCAGGGCCATCCGGTAAACCGTAAGCGGGTGCAACGTCTGATGCGCACGATGGGTATCCAGGGC
>Ga0209786_1000706_pt1 | contig 10358 bp, 5 predicted proteins | sample WorMetilvaeELBA2_FD_187405 | JGI IMG/M metagenome (GOLD analysis project Ga0209786, IMG submission 187405) | Marine gutless worms symbiont microbial communities from Max Planck institute for Marine Microbiology, Germany - Olavius ilvae ELBA.2... ...
CCGGACTGGACTGGTGGCAAAGTCTATTACCAGTCCGGAAATGTTTAGGTATTCTACGGCTGCAAGCTGCACATGCGCATTGCTCGCAGTACATGCACATTGTAGACACTATGGCTGCAGTGCATGCTTGAAAACGGCAACATTATACCGGTTTATTCCCCGCTCCTGGATCATTTAGGGTTAGGACCCCGCCTCGTGGGTCGGTTAGGGTTCAGGAGTACGGTTAGTGCCAGTTTCATTTTTTAATGGGAAGCGTGGACATTTGCCGCGGTGCCAATGGCAGCCCTTTGGCGGCCAATGTCCACGCCTCCCAGTAATAGACCGACTTTTCCACCAGTCCGGGCCGGACTGGTAATAGCACCAACCAGCCCGTTTAGGCATACGCAGTAAAAACTGCGGACCCGATGAAGCGTGTTCGTCACAGTCGCCGTGAAAATTGCTCGCTCGTGGGTTGGTTAGGGTTAGGAGCTGGGGGGTCGAGGGGTTAGTGGTCGTTTTCATTTACTATAGGTAGGGTCAGGGCTAGGGTTAGATTAGTTTTAGTTTGAATTAAATGTGCACGCGGGTGCCCGGGGATTTTCGGGGGCATAGCGGTTTAGCAAAATACGGCCACTGATTTTCGGGGCTATAACACTAGCCTTACGAAAATTCGTGAGTCCTTAGGGTTCGGACCCCGGTCATGGGTCCTTACGGTCAGGACCCCACTCATGTGTCCTTAGGGTCAGAAGCACGGGTTAGTGCCAGTTTTCATTTACTGTAGGGTTACGGTCAGGGCTAGAGTTAGGTTAGTTTTGAATTAAGCTTAGTGCTACCGGTCGGTGCCTGTGGTGCCTGGGAGCCTGTACGTTTTGAAGTGACCCGCGCTGATGCTTGCAGAGATCAGTGCCGACTTACGGGAAGCGTTAACTCAGTAACGTGTTCGCGATGACGTGCTGAACAAATCCACGTTTACTTTACTTTACTTTACTTTAGTTATAGCATTATTGTGAGCGAAAGCTGGCACTAACCAGTGCTCCTGACCCTAAGGACATACGAGTGGGGTTCTGACTTTAAGCACCGACGACTGAGATCCTAACCCTAAGGACCCACAAATTTTCGTAAATGCAAGAGAAAACTGGTACCGTACTAACCCATGCTCCTAACCGGTGAAACTATGATTTCTTGTTAGGGGTTAGAATTGGGGTTAGAATGTCGTTGTTTGCAATAGAGCCCCTGAAACTACACGTGTCCCCATTAGGGCCGGGCACCCACTTGTGGGTTCTTACGGTCTGTAGCATGGGTTACTGCTGGAATTTAGTGGCCTTCTAGAACCCATCCCTGTCCCTAGATTGTTGCACAGCATTATTTATGAAGTTACAACATTTTATGGTGTGCTGTTAGTAGTCTTCAGGCGTTGCGACCTTGCGGTCGAATTCATATGCACAGTGAATGTCAATGTTCTGGTGCTTATTCACTCAATGCTTATGTTTATGTGTCATTGAGGCAGTATTACATACCATTGCAAAAACACATAATCAGTAACTGTTGTCTTCCGTATACGGGCAGTGATAAGGGATAGGCCTATGCCTAATCACCCCTGATCACTCTCTAATGATCATAAATAAGGCGTTAGAATTAGCTTTCAGTGTTAGCTTTCTGTATGTTTCGATAGCTTTCGTTATTTATCAATGGTCATTTGCAGGGCTGGCCTTGTACATCAAAAAGTTGCTGTGAGTGCACATGGCTAGACAGTAGACATCCCAGGTTAGGGTTAGGGTCACAGTTAAGGTTTAGGGTTAGGATGACGGTTAGCGTTGCTGTTATTATACGTAATGTTAGGCTGTGGGCATTAAAATAGGATACGTGTGCACACGTGAGTCTTGCTTTTGTGATCACAAACAAGATGCGCTGGCACTTTAAGGCGCCATAGCTTAGACGGCCCGACGACGCGGTGACAGACGGACGGACGGACAGCAGTGATGCGTAAGGTGCCCCTACCTTACAGGTCGGGCCACCTAATAATGAATGAGTACTGGTATTGTTTTATATAAATTTCATGGGGCTTGGATACCACAGAGTTGTCAGTCATGCAAGATTGCAAGCACTTGATAGTACTTTGTAGTACAAATGACATCAACTGGAGACCTGCTGCTACTGGTAGTATCAGGCCTCCCGTTGAAGGCGTAAGTCTCCAGTTGATGTTATTCGTACTACATATGTCACCATTTTACATCATCTTCACCACCAATTGCTTGGAACGTGACCAGCATGTTGCTGTTGTTTCATTGAAAACGAAGATTTTTGCAGTGCGATGTGTGCAAGCGCGGCCTCTGCCATCACGCAGTGCCCGTCTGTCTGTCACGTTCATGTATTCTGTCACAACGAATAAACACCTTCAAAATTATTTCTACTGTTGGCTAGCCATACCATTCCAGTTTTTCCAGTATCAAACATTATGGCAAGACGTGGGAACAGAAGTTAATTTATGCAGCGGTAAATCTGCAGTGGAAGTGCAGCTAATAACAGCAGATTGCGCTTGACATATTGAAATACAGAAGCTACTGACAGACACTAAGCATCGCACGGCATCTCTGCGACAGCAGAGGTACTTGTTCTGTGCATGCACCAGTATCATGTATGGATAAAGTTATTCTTTTCGAACTGTGAACAATTATTATTTGCTGAAATATCACAGGTGTAGGAGGTCGTTGCATAGGTAATAGTGTGTCTTATGTTATAGCCATGTGTTCAACATGATTGAACTTTGAATTAAACTTAAGATAATGGTCAGGGCTAGCCGCTAGCATAGGTCTAATCAGTAGAGGGTTATCCATGATTAGCTGTATGTGCTAATGTTATAATGTAAACATGAAATTCAGGGATAGCATGATATGACAATTGTAACAAATTATTTTCCTAAACTTTATAGTGCAGCTCTCTGCAGAGTTTAGAAAGGCATCTTGCATGAAGACTGTTTATATTGCGCACATTATTTGTTCTTGACATTACTACGTTGCAGCAGTTTTGTATGTTTCAGATATGTCTACAGTCCTTGGTGAATGAATGGTTCATGGTTACGTGGTTTTTTTGAGGTTTGGAGGTGGATGCTTGCATGCTTTTTCCAGCATCCAGTATGTCATTGAGAAAAAGTACTCGAAAACGGACGGTCAACAGAAGGCTGCTGAATGATTTTGTAAGTTTAATGTTGAAAGTTATTATTAGGATGCATCAAAAAATGAAGGTTGTGAGATTGCCACTGCAGATACATTACTGCTGTGAAAATAATTTCATTATTGAAGGTCATTTAGAGGTCCCACCGGATGTTTGAAGTTTTCCTGTATTAAGAATATAGGCTGGAAAATGGCGAAATTCACACATTTCACAATGATTTAACTAAGTACTGAAAATACTGAAATACTGAAATATAGATAAAATACTGAAACTTTTGAGAATTTGCTGACTGCCCTATAAAGTGTCAGTAAATGTAGACACAATTCCTGTGCTGTAATTATTTTTAAAGATATTATGTGACCAATATGTTATTTTAAAAAAACTGGAAAAGCCATATCACTTCAACATCATGGCTTGAACTGAGCAAATGTGTACAAATAGTGCATGGTTTGCTCACTCATTTTTGTCACGTGACACACATATTCTTTCTTGCTTGTCATTAACCATATGTTTTTGTCTGCATTGCTGGTATCATAGTCTTAAAATTGGCCGACTAGATATCAAAGATAAAATGTCATGGTTCTCTGCCAGTGACTCTATGATGTGACGTTTTGCTGCTGACAACCCCTCGACGTTGAGCTGCATGATGCGCAGAGCTAGACCTACGGCTTGAAAGCCCAGGTCGGCGTTATCGGAGGGGTTCTTCCTAGCAGTGCTTTACAAGCTCGGAAGTGGCAGCTGATTGGCATGAGCCAATGGCACCGCAGCACTTTATGTGGCCATCCATTGCTTGCGCTAACGGACAATTGGACCCACGGTGCAGCTAGCAGACACATCGCCCCAATCAACGCACTAGGTTTTCACCCCGTAGCCCGCAACGTAGCTACTACTCATTTCCCATCCCTCTGAAGGTAGGAGGCTGAGTTGGCCTGAGCACTAGGGTGTGAACAACTTTCCCAAGGTTGTTACGCAGCAGCATCGCTACCGGGATTCGAACCGGTGACCTTCCAATCGCAGGTCGAACGCCCTACTGCTATGCCTCTGGACATGGTGTATTGATAGCAGATTTGTGACAGAATGTCAACAAGACCATGCATTGCCTAATGAATATACAGTTCTCCATAGTGGTCTGTCTCAGTTGGTTTAGTACTAGGGAAGGCATGCAGCTTAGAACTCTATGGTCTGCATCAACATCCCCTTTAGTGCAGAAACCAGCTCTTCTGCCATACTGTTAGGAAGAAAAACAACTTTGAAATGCTGTGTATGTTTGTATAGCAATTACTGGACTACAATCCTGCCTGTCGTCAGTCAGCCAAACAAGCAGCTGGTTAGTACTGGTTTGTATGAATGAAATTGCAGAAATAAAACTAAAGGGACATTCAGGGTTCATAGCGTGTTTGAGAAATCCTTGAAAATGCTTAAATTTGCTATTAACAATTCAAGGCCCTTGAAAGTAGTTGAAAACAGATGAGGTCCATGAAAATACTTGGAAAGTCATTGAATTTTATCCTGCAGTCCTTGAAAATTGCACCCCAAACTTAGCCTGGTCGGGAGAGATGACCCACCCTGAGCGGGCTGACTTTTTATAGTGTAAAGCAGAATTCAAGATGGCGGATGGCCGCCATATTTAAAAGAAAAAATTGGGCAGAAATCAGCTGCCTCTGTAGCCTTCTGTAGGCATTATGGCACTCTGTAAATTTGTATATTATTATTATTATTATTATTTCAGCTGAATTTGGCACAAGGAAACAGATCGTGTTGCCTGCATCCGGTCACGTTACACAAAATCCAAATGTCCACAATTCAAGATGGCGGTCATCAGCCATGTTGAGAATCATTATATAGCATCTCATTCTCAGTGAATAATCGTCCACTCTTAACGAATGTCAGTTATGTGACCAAAATGGATTTTTTAATATTCAAGATGGCGAGCGGCTGCCATATTGAAAATAATTTTGGCCATAACTACAATTAATCACAGGAATACATTTTCAGTTAATCGACATTTTTTCACAGGTAAATGTAGTTTTCGTAATAGTACAAACTAGTGTCCTTTGTCAGAAAATGGTGAACTAATGTGTAATTGAACTTGATAGATTTTCAAGTGCACATGGACAGCACAACGAGGAGTGGCAAAATGCTGCAGAAAGCTTTGGCCAACATTGGACTGGCGATAGCGAAGGACAAGCAGGACCGAACAGCAGAGTGGATCTCCTCTTTGCCTGATATGACAGGTAACAAATTAAAGAAAATTATTTACAATAGCCAATAACGATAACAAATTTCTGCAGAGTGATGCGTAGTCTGTTGTTTAGCTCTGTTAAGGGTTATTCATGTTGCAGTTATATTGTCAGTGCTCCATTAGGAAAGAGGTTATTAGGCGGCCCGACCTGCAAGCTAGCGGTGCCTTACGCATCGCCGCTGTCCGTCCGTCTGTCTAACACCGCACTAAACACTGGCTAAAACGGCGCATAAACTTCCTCAAATCACGAAAATTTTCACCCGTTTATAGGAAATTGGGGTCGCTGAAAACGATGCCGACGTTAGATTTTGTACCGGAAGTAGAAATATGGCCGTGCATCACCGGTGTGTAGTAGTTAACTGAATGGTTACTAGAAGCAGTGTGTTGGCCTGTATACCGTCCATACCACCCACCCACCAAGCGCAATAAAGTATCTACCATGAGAAAATGACCAGTTAGTTACCGCACTGTAGACTGTAGTGCAGTCTACCAGATGGGATTGACATCCAGTTACTAGGCAGCAGCAGTCAACAGTCTAGCAGCGTGCGAAATAAGACGCGTTGTGACGTCACTGCGTTGCGTCATGGCGTTAACATAAATTACCAAAGAACCGAATTAGGCATACTATTGCCACCAATAGGGGATTATGTTTTACACGACTTTTGTTTGTTTGTTTGTCAGCAGGATTTTAAAAAAACCTGCTGCATTAATTTGATTTTCATCATACCCAGGAACTTTTTTCGAATTCGATTGTAGGCCTATTTTTGAGGTGGTCCGCGCCTACTGGGATTTCTGACCTCGTGTCATTTTCATGCTCCGTGCAGCACTATTTCCCAGTGCTACGAGTTCTGTGAGGTTTTTTTTTTGCCTTGGCAGAGGTCTACGCTCTGCTGTTGTTTATGTAATGACATTAGATTTTACTTTGTTTGATACAGGTTACGGGCATATGTAATACTTGCTGCAGGGCAAGAACAGTGATAGTAAAGCTAATTGCACTATTTTAGAAAATTTTATTCCTGTAATGTTTTTTTGTTGATATTCTGTTGTATTGTTAACCGTTTGTGCAGTGCAGTGCAGTGCAATTGTGTAGTGACACAATTTGAATGATGTCAAATAAACTAATCAGTGATGATAACGACTCACAGTCACAGCTGAACATGACTTTCAGAGCCACGCGTAAGGACTAGCATCGCTGTTGTAAAATTTTGCCCGAGGCTTTCGGACCCCAAAAGGTCTTGGACAACTTTTTTACAACTACGATACCATTCCTTTTCACAGTACTGCGGTGTCACGAAAGCTTCCGCCATATCTACTACGCCATTATGTAGTCTACTAGTTCTAATATAAGCACAATGTTCATGTATATGTGAACCAACATTCCGCCATATTTTTACCATCATGTTAGATAGGGCCTACTTTCTCATTGTAAACAAGCAAATCACCGTCGAAACTAAATCCAGCCTTTTCTCGTGTTAATGTACATTTGGTTTCTCAACAGTGCTGCTTTCACGGTCGGGCCGCCTACGCTATGGCCCCTCAGGCCCGGTGCATCTTGTTTCTTTGTGTGTTAATTAATTGTTTCTGTTGCCATTTGATGTGGCTGAAGTGGGTGTTTCTGTTTTAACAAATGTTATGTTACATCATTTTTGCAGAGGACAGGTGTCAGAATGAACCAGAAGAGGAAGCGGTAGATGGTAGCCGTGAGAATGACACAGCAGATAGTCATCATGAGGAAGAACTCGTAGTGAACAGTTGTCAGAATGAACCAGAAGAGGAAGCGGTAGATGGTAGCCGTGAGAATGACACAGCAGATAGTCATCATGAGGAAGAACTCGTAGTGAACAGTTGTCAGAATGAACCAGAAGAGGAAGCGGTAGATGGTAGCCGTGAGAATGACACAGCAGATGGAAGAAACAAGTGGGAATCTGTCGGCCTCAACTCAGCATCATTGAAAGTGGGACTCGGTGCAAGTAGGCAGCGAGCTATATTGAATGCAGAGACTGGTGCTTTCACTTGGGAAACTGACAGCGGTGAATCTGCGTCGTTGGTGCTTGAACATACTGTGGGTGGAAGCAGGCAAAGACGTGTCTTGAATGAAGAAACAGGTACCTTTGATTGGGCATCAGACAGCAGTGAATCAGTAGTCAGTGGAACAACAACAGGGACCATTTCAAGTGTTATTGATATGATACCAGTAAGTTGTGTTCAAACTCAACACGCAGATGCAGTTAGTGATGCTGATTCAGAAGATAATGCTTGTTGTGAGATCAGTACTGCTACAAGTCCTGAGACAGTTGTCGTGAATAAAACAAACAACTGTGGTAGTAGGAAATGTGACAAGAAATACCACTGTGTGTATTGTGGTGAAGAATTTGCACAGCTGCCAAGGCATATGTATAGCCAACATGCAGAGGAACAGGAGGTAGTCCAGGTAGTAGCAACAACAGATCCTGTAAAAAGGAAGCAACTACTGGACAAGCTGCGCAACTTAGGCGGTCACAAGCATAATGTGTCTGTTATAAGGGAAGGGAAGGGCACATTGGATGTTGTATACCGTCCATCCATAGCTGGTACTGACTCATGCAAATATGTCCCCTGCCAGTATTGTTATGGCTATTATGGTAGACGACAGCTATGGAGGCATGTCAGACAGTGTCCGCTGAGACCTTGCAAGACTCAAGAGGAGTCTGCTCATGCTGGGAAATGGATGAGACCAGTACGAGCCAGTGATCAGATATTAAGTGCCATTAACTGCTCGTCAGACTCAGTTAACTTGGTGATGAGCGATATGCACAAAGATGCAGTTTTTATGGTAATAAAGAATGATTCACTTATCCACGAACTAGCTAGAAAGCTGATGTCACGAGCAGGTCATAGTGTCAAAAGTATTAATAATGTACGTGCACGACTTCGGAAGGTAGGCAGAGTGCTTTTGCAGATAAGGAAGAATAATGCCAGTCTGCGAAGTGCGACAGTGCGAACAGTAATATCACCGACGTTGTTCAAGACAGTTGTAGGTGCTGCAAAGGAAGTTTGTCATTATAATTCCGATACATACAAATATGGAGCTCCTTCAACAGCAGTCCATTTAGGTCATGACTTGCGAGCCTGTGCTACATTTCTGAAGAGTATGGCTGCCCAGGAGCCAGACCTTGACACAGAGAGGAAAGCACAGTCTTTTGCCGAGCTGGTTACATCTGACTGGAACTATGAAATATCTGGTGCTGCTCGTCGTGACATGCAGGCAAAGAAATTCAACAATCCACAGTTACTGCCACTGACAGCAGACGTCATGAAATTGACAACACATCTCAAAGATGTACAGACTGAACACATTGTATCAGTCAGGCAGAAGGCATATGACGGCAACTTCATCCAGTCCTTTCGAATGTTGGCAGATGCAACGCTTGCACAGCTGATTTTATTTAATAGGAGAAGGCAAGGAGAAGTGAGCAGACTAACTGTACATTGTTACACTAGTAATGCAAATGTTGGACCACGATTCGCCGAAGTTGAAGATTGCTTATCGCCAGTCGAAAAGAAGCTTTGCAGCTTTTTCACAAGGATAGAGCTGGCTGGAAAGAGGAACAACTGTGTTCCCCTGCTCCTGACAGATGGACAAAAGGAAATAATTGGTTATCTTGTAGATCAAGACTTGCGTCAGCACGCAGGCATTTCTGAAGCGAATCCATATGTATTTGCTCTTGGAAAAGGATCGTTGATGCATGTGAGAGGCCACGACGCATTACGCTATTTCAGCCAAAACTGCGATGCAGTCAGGCCGGAGCTCCTGAGGTCGTCAGCATTCCGAAAACATCTAGCAACAATGTCTCAAGTGCTTAATCTGAAACGACATGAACTGGATCAGATAGCGAAGTTTATGGGACATGATGTTAGAGTGCACAGGGAGTTCTATAGATTGCCTGCTGATGTAATTCAGACTGCACGTGTTGTCCGAGTGCTCATGTCTATGGAAAATGGAACAGTTGCACAGTTCAGAGGGAAGTCCTTGGAGGAGATTGATGTTGCCGATCATTTTGGTAAGTCCGTTTGTTTTTGCGGTGTAATGTTGCATAAGCAATATCGCATAATATCGCATACTTACTCTGTTGGTTATGCTTACTCGTTTTATTTTTCTTTGCACTTTTGCTTCTGAACGCTCATTTAAAATTGGAGCAGATAATGGCATGTCTGTTGCCACAAGTGCTTTATTGTGCATGCCTTTCCGTTCCAGATTAATGTGATTTTTCTGCTTGTTTATTGTGCGTATGATGTGAGCCCATATTATTTGCATTATGGTGACATGCTGGTGTCATGCAATTTTTTCATGCATTGAGATCGGGATTATCATATTTGGCTATAAGTGAATGACACTCATGCCTGTGAAATACTGCAGGGTTGCCCCTTGATGGCACTAGAACTGCACCAGTAAGTAAGTACAGTAGGTAGGTAAAGGTGTTAGTTATAACAGAAACATTTTTCAAATTTAAACTGCGTAGTGATCACTACTTTTAGAACATCACTCTTGTTTGCATGACGTCACATACACCACTGCATAATCTGCTGTGTGCTGTGAAGTGGATGATGACGGCGACGATGGTGAAAGTGATGAAGACAATGGAGATGATGAGGTGGATCGTTGTGCTGCCAGTTCGTCACGTATTACTTCTGCTCGCAAGAAAAGTCGTCGCAGTCCAGCTGTGGCAACGAGAACGAGAATAGAAGGTTGGTATTTTGTCAGTCATGTTGGCTGTAGACTACAGTAAGTAAGTAAGTGACAAAATTTATAAGGTGCACTAAAACTGAAAGTCACTTGGTAATAGGCAGTACAATTGATATTCTGCTGTGTGCTGTGAAGTGGATGATGACGGCGACGATGGTGAAAGTGATGAAGACAATGGAGATGATGAGGTGGATCGTTGTGCTGCCAGTTCGTCACGTATTACTTCTGCTCGCAAGAAAAGTC
>Ga0209786_1000707_pt1 | contig 10357 bp, 1 predicted proteins | sample WorMetilvaeELBA2_FD_187405 | JGI IMG/M metagenome (GOLD analysis project Ga0209786, IMG submission 187405) | Marine gutless worms symbiont microbial communities from Max Planck institute for Marine Microbiology, Germany - Olavius ilvae ELBA.2... ...
GTGAAGTAACAGACACTCAATATGAGTATAGTATCTTATCATCGTACACTGTGGTGAAATGTTAATTAAGCTTTGTTTGAACGTGTTAATTTTTTATATGCTGGCGGTATTATGTTGATGTTTGTGTGCACCTGCTTTGATAAGGCATGTACTTGATGCCTGCAGTTTGGAAATAGCTTACTGTAGTGATATGACACAGTATAGAGTTAACACTTTGTGTGCGGTTATCAGGAGATATATTCGAAGCCATTTAAGTCGTAGACACCATTGCTTATTAATGTATGTCAACCACTGTATAGCCCCTTTCCAATGCGCGCAGCATACGTATAGCACATTGATATTCACAATGTTATTAACCCTTTGTATCACTTGCATGTTTTAACTTCTACCATCGCTGTTGCAATCTGATAGACACGTTATGGTACCTTGAGGTGTAACCTAATCTAGTACTTGATGGTAACAAACATTCAACATGTTTAGTTAGTCCACTCACAGGAGCTCGTGTAAGGCAGGCCGCCGATGTTGTGATGGCTGGGTCCCCGAACCCCATCCATCTCAAATTCCTTTCAGTTTGCTTGATTACTTATTCGTTTTACCCGTTACTCAAACCGGCCAATCAACTACTGACAAGTGCCCCGAGAGTAGTCCGGTAAATCACGCCACCACGCTATGCGCATGTGATTCTCGGTATAACTTTTTAAATTTATTATTATCATCCATGTTATCTACGGTATCCTGACACTTATATCCCAGCATACAACTTGTATACAAATTTCCTAACTTTTACATATAATTTGTGGTGTTAATTTTTGAGAAGTATTCGCACTCATTTACAATGGCGTGTGTTCCGCTGAGTCATAGGGCTTAAGCTGCGTAGGGATATGAAGGGAGGACGCGGAAGAGCGCGAGGGAAGAAGGTCGGCTGGAGTTCGTTGGGTTGACATGTTGGATTTTGATAACTGAAAGCTGTTAAATATTAGTGTCTTTATTGTCATTTATTGTCATTTGGAGGTTTTCCGTTGTACGATGTCCGACTCTACAGGTGATTAAGTTTTGGATTAAAATAAAGTGCTTTTGATCAAAATATGACTGATTTCTTATATCCGAAGTTCGTTGATTAGTAGCCTAAGCACCTAATCTACGAGTTAGACGTCCCCGTCAGCTATACGGAGAAGCTCATTTCACGCCGATTGGACTATTTTAGACTGATATACAACTAAAGTTGGATATTTTAGACAGGCCTCGTCTTGTACGCTTAGAGCCAACTGATTTCGTTAAGCTAACCGTTCATTTTCGGTTAGGCAACAAATTAGGAATTAACGAGTACATAGGCGAAGATATATGGTAAAGTATAGACGTCAGTCTCGGCGAAGACCTGGCGAAGATTCGCGCGAAGGCCCAGGCGAAGACTTAGCCGTGGAGTCAAACGGGGACTCACGCGAGCGACCAGGCGAAGACACACCCGAAGACACTGGCGAAGACTCGCGCGAGGGTCCAGGCGAAGACATAGCCGTGAGGTCAAACGAAGGCACACGCGAGCGACCGACCGAAGACACATCCGAAGACCTAGGCGAAGACACTGGCGAAGACTCACGCGAGGGTCCAGGCGAAGACTCAGCCGTGAGGTCAAACGACGACTCACGCGAGCGAGCGGGCGAAGACACACCCGAAGACCTAGGCGAAGACACAGGCGAAGATTTAGGCGAAGATCCTCACGAAGATCTTTCAAGATACGCACTCGTTATGGCTACTCCGTCTAGCGATGCTAGTACAGCCTCAATGAACACATCGCAGTTGGTTGTGGAAGCTGAGGTCCATACAAATGAAACGATGCAACGTGACTTGAGTGAACAGATATCACCAGTGGATAATGATAAAGTCTTGTACAATGAAGATCCAGATAAGGATTATGGAGAACATAAAAGACTTTGTAAAATTGTAAACTGCAAGTTTACTGGCGCCCACATACGAACTCCGTCAAAGCAGTCTGTTCCCTCGCAGGCTGTCGTCTCTACGGAGACGAGACCCACGACCTCGGGAGAAGACCGCGACAGTCATTCACTGGCCAAAGTGGACAGCATGACGCATGATGCGGAGCCTTACGAGGCTCCACGACGTCACTACTCTACTGCGGCTGTAGGCATTGATGTCGGTGGTCGAACGTGGCGGCGCGGCGTGTCTAGTGAGGGCTGGATTACCGTCGGTAAAGGTCACAACCAATTCGGGCAAACGGTTGATGATCCGACGGGCGCCGTGGACCCACCGCTACAATTGGCGCCCAACGTGGGGCCGCCTTGGCGTCGTCAACATCAAGAGTATATTCTGAGTTATGCTGACGAAAATGAATATGGTACCGACGTTGAGGACGAAGCTTCTGAGAGCGGTGGATACAATGTCAGAAGTGATGATGATGACGTAGATGCTGATCGTTCGTTTGCCACGAAGTCAACTGATAATGGTGATCTTCGAGGCCGTGCACTATTTGAAAACGGTAATCGACCGGAGGAAACGGATCGTGATAACCGTGCGTCACAGATGCGCCGACATGCTCCAGTGCACAGCGATGGATTACTAGACAAAGTCTGTAAGGGTGCAGCGCAGACGACAGATGGTTTCAAGAAGGGATATCGTGGTGAAAACTCACGGTTTCCACCAGAATTGCGCGCGGTCAGCGCTCAACATGGCGAAGATCTACCAACTTATGGAAAATCTCACACAGCAGAACATCGACTCGGAGAAGCAACGGTGCAAACCAACATGAGAAACGGAACTAAACCACCCAAGGACACAAAGAAACCAGGTGTCCGCATTGACAAAGAGATCGAGATCAAGCAGTGTCGCCGACAGTTGATACCAAATTTTAATACTATGGCATTTCGTCATGAGGAAGGCGTAGATAATGTTGCCTATCCTGTGGATGAATATTTTACTACTGTTGATGATTGTGATGATGTAACACCAGTCAGCTACAGGCGTACTAGCGATGTAAGGTTCGCTGATTGTGCAGATCGACGCAGCATGAGCGGAACTACGAAGGTTTGGTCGGCACAAGAAGCGAAGAGCCCTACAACCACGAGAGCAACGAAACGTACCGTGGCACGTGATCATGTTGGCGAGTTTCGGGATGGCGCTGATACGGAACTCGTTGTGATATGTGATGATTCGCCAAGACCTGTGGTTCCGCATCATGGCAATCGTGAGAAGGGACAGAAAATTATATCAAGCAGAGACGATGACAATGATGAAACAGTCTGTCATTCTACTAGACGTCGTTCTGTCTTTACCGTGTCAAGTAATGACCAAAACAGTAAATATAGAAATGGACGTGTACAAGCTGACTGCGATGCGGACTATGATGTTTACTCTAGGCAGCCTGCAAGTCGCCACAGGACACCGCACACTCTCAAGGACAAAAGATCATCAAGATCAACGCATCGCGACAGACGTCGATATGATAGTAGAAGTGACAGCAGTTCATCAACAAGTGACAATGAATCACCAATGAACCATAGGAGTCGTGACACAAAGTCTTTCAAGAACAGACAGTCTTTTAAAGACAAGGACAGAAGAACGTCATTGTCCGACTGCTCAACATCACCTAGCCCAGGACGAGGTCATTCAAAGTACGGTGTACGTGCGCATAGAAAATCTTTACCACCTGTGAGTGCGGATGAAGATCAAAAACGGCACGGCAGTTATGGCAGAGATTCGTCGACTCCAAAAAGATCCAGACGTGGACGGAGTCGCAGGTCATTATGGAGCGACTGGGATAGTGAAAAAGGGAGCCGTCGACACGAAAATGACGACAGAAGCCAAAGTGTTTCTAGCAGGTCAACTTCACGTCATAGAAACTCGTCTGGAAGAAGACGCCGGTCTTCGTCAAAAGGTTACAGACGAAATACTATCAAGGTAGACAAATATGACGGTCGAGGATGTATTGAAACGTTTCTTGCCAAGTTCGAGAGTACCGCCGAGTACAATCACTGGCGCAGTAAAGACAAGGCTGCTTGGTTGAAGGCTGCATTGGAAGGCGGTGCTGCCACTACCATATGGGGCAATCCTAAAGCCAGCTATGAAGAAATGGTCGAAAAGCTGCGCTGCAGGTATGGATCCAGAGAGCAGCAAGAAAAGTTTCGTGTGGAATTACGTTTCCGCAAAAGGAAACAAGAGGAAACATTGCAGGAACTGGCGCACGACGTGGAAAGATTGGTCACATTGGCGTATCCAGAAGCGGGTTCGCCGACCAGAGAGATACTTGGAAGAGACTTCTTTATCGACTCGTTGGCACCTTCGAAGTTAGCAAGGAAAATCAGAGAGAGAGAACCTGACTCGCTTAGACGTGCTTTGACTATGGCTATGAAACTAGAGGCGTTACATTCCTCAACCGAGGTACAGAGGGACTTTCAAAAGCCGAGGTATGCACGTGGTGCACAGTCGGAAGAAAAATTTAACAAGGAGAGATCTGAAAGTGCAGGAATGTATACCAATAACCAGCGAAGTGACGGTGGACGGGGAAAAGGTGACGAAAGTGGTTCGTTACGAAGAAAATTGGAAGAGCAAGAAAAGGAAGTTCGTCAGCTGCGTGATAGGATGCAGCAGTTGACTGTTACAGATGAGGCAAACAGAACGCCAGAAAGGAAAAAGTGGCGAACATTTCAGTCAAAAAGCACCACGCCCGCCACGCCAGAAATGGCCAGAGAGCTGAATGAAATCAACGAGCAAACTGCTCAAGGGTTTAATCAGCTTGCAACGATGATGAGGCCTACTGTCCAAAAACCCACGCAAGGTTCCGGGCAGCCACAGGCCGCGGCATCACCAGGACCAATGTTATATCAACCGACGTGGACGTACGAAACGCCTAGATCCGCCACAACACCAGCCCCGGCTTACAACGGTCAACACTGGGCAGCTGGGTATCAGTGGCAAGGGCGTGAACAGCCAGTGGAAAATCGTCAAATGGCAGATGATAGATCAAGATTTCCCGGGCGTCAGATACAGTGCTATGCATGCGGAGAAATTGGCCACGTGCGACGTGTTTGTCCGAACAGATACCCCGCAAGCACTCCACAGATGCCTGAGTCACCTCAGTCGAATGGAATATCGAGACCGGCGAGAGCTAATCTAGCGACTGGTAACCGGGTTGGTGACGGAAAGGTTTACGTCAAAGTAAAGTTTCATGGAAGAGTTTTACGATGTTTATTGGACACGGGCTGTGACGTTACGCTTATTCCAGCTAAGTTGGTGAAGAAGAGCAAGATGTATCGTACAGATCAGTCATGTGTCGCTGCAAACGGAACACACATTCCAATATTGGGATGGACATCTATACATGCATGGATGGGAAATATGCCCATCGAAATCGGCGGATTGGTTACAGAGCACGTATGCGAACTAATGCTCGGAATCGATTGGTTGCAAGATAATAACGTCACCTGGAATTTCGCAACTGGAGAAATTTCCATAGGTGATGAAGCTTACGAGCTGGAGTCGAAGAAGAGAGGTTTGACGAGAAGTGTGAGAAGAGTCGTCCTGGAAGACGATGTGACCATTCCACCTCGCTCACAGATGGACGTAAACACGAGAGCTGTCTTCGACAGCGTGCAACTGCACTATGATGATGTGACATCACAGCATGGCAAAGCTAGTGACGACACCATGGTGTGGGGTACCGAGTCACAAGAGCTGAAAGATGGCTTGCTCGTGGCCAGGACATTACTGCCGAATAGAGTCGAGAGTCTGCCTGTACGGCTGATGAATACAACGGACAAGCCTATTGGTCTGCAGAAGGACGCGGTGATCAGTGAGCTGGAATCACTACATGTGGATGTGGACCAACAGGCAGCGCCACAGTACAGTTCGGAGTCGACTATGGACGATATCATTGAAGGCATGATAGAGAAAGTAGATGCCTCAGTACCAGATGACGCAAAAGAGCGGTTGAGATCAATACTCCACCAATATTCGCCAATTCTTTCAAAGGATGAGTTAGATCTCGGTTGGACAGATTTGATAACCCACCGGATAGATGTTGGAGACAACAAGCCATTCAGACAGCAAATGAGACGTTACCCGCCAGCCCATCATGAAGCAATCGATAAACATTTGCAAGATATGCTGAGTCAAGGAGTCATCGAACCAGCAACGAGCCCCTATGCTAGCAATATCGTATTGGCAAAGAAAAAGGATGGGACTCTCAGGTGCTGTATCGACTTTCGTCAATTAAATGAACTAACACAGAAGGATGCCTATCCTTTACCGAGAGTTGATTCGGCCCTGGACGCCATGTCAGGAAGCAAGTGGTTCTCCACGTTTGACCTCAGAAGTGGCTTTCACCAGGTCAGCGTGCATCCAGAAGACAGAGATAAGACTGCATTTATAACACGCAGAGGCATGTTTCGCTTTAAAACTATGCCATTTGGACTTTGTAACGCCGTGGCAACGTTCCAGCGACTGATGGATTTGGTCCTGACAGGGCTTAACTTAGAAATCTGTTTGGTCTATCTGGACGATATTATTATATTTTCAGCCACACCAGAGGAACATCTGGAGCGCTTGGAGCGAGTCCTTCAAAGGCTAAGGAGTGCCAACTTGAAACTGAAACCAAACAAATGTTGTCTAATGCAAACCAGCGTGCACTTCTTGGGTCACATAGTGTCGAAAGATGGAATATCGACAGACCCAGAGAAGGTGAAGCTGATAAAAGAATGGCCGACACCAACCAACCTCAAACAACTGAGAGGCTTTCTAGGTTTGGCTGGATATTATAGAAAGTTCGTGGAAGGTTACGCGAAAATGGCGTCTCCACTGAACAACCTGATGAAGAAAAACAGACGGTTTATCTGGACAGATGAATGTGAAGAAGCTTTCAACAAACTCAAGCAGGCTTTGGCTTCGCCACCGATTTTGGGTCTACCAAACGATGAGGACGTCATGATCTTGGACACTGACGCCTGTGAGAGCAGTATTGGAGCCGTGCTATCTCAGGTCCAGAACGGGCAAGAAAAGGTCATTGCGTATGCCGGAAGAGCTTTGAGTCGAAATGAGATGAACTATTGCATCACGAGAAAGGAATTGTTATCGATAGTGTATTTCACGAAGTACTTCCGCCAGTACCTGTTGGGGAGAGAATTCGTTGTGAGAACAGATCATGCAGCTTTATCCTGGCTGAGAAGGTTAAATGATCCGATTGGACAAAATGCCAGATGGCTAGAGTTGCTCGGTGAATATGACTACATAGTCAAACATCGCCAAGGAGCAGTCCACGGAAACGCGGACGCGTTGTCCAGGCATCCTTGCCTTAACAAGCCATCGTGCACTGCGTGCCATCTGGAATCGGCCATCTGCGCAGCTGCACGAACTGTCAGTCAAGTTAACGAGACAACAGCGGCAGGCACAGACTCAAAAGGGGAGGCCGCCGATGAAGCATCATCGTCAGCTCGATCAATGGCTAACTCAGAAGAACAAATGGTAGATGAGCAACAACAGTCAAAAGGCAGCGCCGCCGATTATCTCGGTTGGTCACTGGAAGAGCTAAAAGCGGCCCAGGCAGCTGATAGTGACACTGGAGTCATAATCAAACTTTTGATGTCCGCTGCAGGAAAACCAGACTGGAAGGAAGTGGAACTCTATTCTTCAGAAGTCAAATCCCTGTGGAATGAATGGGGGCGACTGAGTCTACGAGATGGAGTTCTGTGCCGGAGATGGACGCCGATTTGTGGCACAGGAGACAAGTGGCAGATAGTGCTACCCAAAGTCTATAGATCGGACTTTGTGAAATTGGTACACACCGGCATGACCGGGGGCCACTTAGGAAGGTCGAAGACAGAGGAACAGGTCAAGCAGAGAGCCTACTGGCCAAATTGGAGGATGCAAGTGGCCATGGAGCTCAAGAAATGCCCAGAGTGTGCACAGTATCACCGAGGAAAGGCGCCAAGACAGACGCCTCTACAACCTTTCGGGGCTGGTGAGCCGTTCGAGATAATTGCAGTGGATGTAACGGGAAAACATCCTACTTCTGCTCGCGGAAATCAATACATAATCACTGTCACAGATCTATTCAGCAAATGGTCAGAGGCATATCCTGTGAGAAATCACACGGCGCCAGTTGTGGCCAAAGTGCTTGTAGATCAGTTTTTCTCGAGGTATGGAACTCCAAAGAGAATTCTTAGCGACCTTGGAGTTGAGTTTCAATCACATCTTTTCCAGGAACTTTGTAAAAGGCTGGAAATCGAACAGGTCAGAACGACGCCTTATAAACCATCCACGAACGGATGCGTGGAGAGGTTTCATCGGACATTGAATTCTATGATAGGAAAAGTAACCCAGGAGAACCAAAGGGACTGGGACGACAGACTGGCAAGCGTGATGGCGGCATATCGCGCATCGGTACACAGTTCTACCGGCTTTTCGCCAAATGTATTGGTATTCGGGAAGGAAAATCGCATGCCAGTCGATTTGGTTCTTGGAAAGGTGGATGGCGAGGAAGCGCAGTACAATAGTTACGACGAGTATGTGGAGCAAGTACAGAGACGGATGCGTGAATCTTACGAGTTGGCAAGAAAACATCTTGGGGTAATGGCTGAGAGAAGGAAGAATGATTATGACATCAAGGTGAAATCTGCGGATTTCAAGGTCAATCAGTGGGTATGGTACTTCTATCCACGCAAATACCTCAACAGATCGCCAAAATGGACTCGTAATTATTGTGGACCTTACCTTATTACTAAGGTAATACCTCCAACAGACTATGTCATTCAGAGAACGAAAAAGTCAAATCCGTTCGTCGTTCACGGTGACAAACTGAAACAGTGTCACGGGGAAACTCCACCATCGTGGCTACACACCACTCTGGAACTCTCTGAAAAACCGAGTGCTGAAGAACCAGTGATGCAGGATACTGGAAGAAAACAGTCAGATGGCAGCTTCAGGAGACGATCATCCTCTCCGGGATTAGTTGTTGGTGGCTACACAGACGATGATGTGGGTTATATGCCGGAACGCCGATGTCAGGAACGGCAAAGACGAATTCCGAGGCGTTATGAAGATTATCTTATGTAAACGAAGAAGTCTGGGTACGGGCAACGGGGAAGAAAGGAACCGTTGGAGGAGAATTTGCGACGTCGTCCTCCCCTCTGTAGTCGCCTGGCTGTGGTTGGTCAGAAGGGAAAGCACCACAGTCAGTCCCGCCCCTGTGGTGACCAAAATGTGTCAAGGCGACTGCCAGCTCTATATTTAGCTTGTGCGAGTCAGTAAACGACACAGACAATGATCAGAAGTCACATCGAACTAAAGTGCACGGACAATGATAGCTGCCTTTAGCTGTGTGTTGTGAAAATATTTCTGTAGACGTGGAAACAAGGGAGAAGCCTCTTGCAAAGGTGTGGATAAAAACTTCCTGCTTAGCAGATGGTAGAGAAGCAACCAAATTCATATAATCTGCAGAGAATCAAATATCCATTCTGATCCGGTTTTATATATCTGGAGTCAGTGATGTTAATGGATAGAAGTAGTCATAAAGCTATACTGGGTAGTGGCAACTGAATACACTTCTGTTGGCCAAATATACTTCTCAGAGAAATGCTAATGACGATTGACATATATGAGTGATGATGGTATTTTGTATACATCATAATGTATGCTGCTTATTGTTGCTCTGGTTTCAGGATCCGCGACATCAGTGAAACACGGAGTACATGGCAGAAAGAAACAGTATCGGACCTGCACTATTTGCGGAGAACGTCGTGAGCTCCGTAACATCGCACGACACTATAAGGCGCATGCACGATACGGAAACTCATTTCGCCCGCGAAAGTTTCCTGAGCAGAAAACCGGTCCACAAGGTTCACGGGACCTGAAGGTGGCCATTTGGAACGCAGTCAGGAAGGTCCAACCTTGCTTGAACTGCGGTGTGTCGGCGGCCGCGGTTACGGCTATGATTAACGCAGAGTTGTCGCAGTTTCCGGCCGACATTCGCCAGACGTGTGTCACCACCGCGTTTGCAGTGGCACGTGGAGCGAGGGCCAACCTCGCCGTGGCTTCAAGTGTTGTGCCGGTGAACATGAAACGCTACCATACATACAGACCGACTCTCAGTACCGATGCAGGAACCAATGGAGTCTCAAGTGAGTCAAAGGACGACGAGGAACCAGTGAGACTGTACGCAAATAAGTTCGTTATCAAAAAGAAGGCGAAGGTCACGTTAGATAGAGTAACATTGCCAGCACAGCAGCCAGAAGCACCCAAACCCAGCGTTGAGGAAGAGCCCGTGCTCCAAATCGTTGCGCCTACAGATGATGAGTTGGCTACGGAATCGCAGGAGGCGAGTCGTGAAAAGCCAGCTGGACGTATACTGTCAACG
>Ga0209786_1000709_pt1 | contig 10308 bp, 5 predicted proteins | sample WorMetilvaeELBA2_FD_187405 | JGI IMG/M metagenome (GOLD analysis project Ga0209786, IMG submission 187405) | Marine gutless worms symbiont microbial communities from Max Planck institute for Marine Microbiology, Germany - Olavius ilvae ELBA.2... ...
TGAGATTCTGCCATTAGCAAGTGAAAAAAACAGGGACATCATCAACCAACAACACACCATCAACGACTGTAACAGACTTGCCATCATTCTCTGCCCGGCCCTTAATACGTTCCAACATACGTTTACGCTGGGACTACAATATCGAAGGGATTGGAAGCGAGAGCTAACTAGGTCATTGACCTAGATCATTGTGCGTGACGGTCACGTGCACATCCGGGTTGCTGGGAGGTGATCGGTTGTTGTAGACGAAAACTGTGTGTGTGATATATTAAATTGTTTAAATTACTGAAATATTACCGGCGGGATGGAATTTGATGAAGATAGCAGTGATGACGAATTTATTAGCCTCGACATGGACTGCATTAGTGTGTTGGCTGATACTGATACCGGAAAGTTCGACGAAGACGCCAGTGACGATGCGACAAGCCAGGCCGATTTCCAAGGCTGTTATGGTTAGCAGTTATCACTTTGCAGTCATAGCTAGAGTGTAGTGTACTGGGCATAGCCTACATGTACATGTGGACAATAGGGTCAGGCCGTCAGGGACACGGTTAAGGTTCAGAGTTAAGGCTAGGAGTAGGATTACGGTTAGGGTCACCGTTAAGGTTTGGGTAAGATTTAGGGATGGGGCGATTTTGGCACCTTTTATCCGTTCTGATATATTGCGGACAGAAAAATATGTGCCCCCACGTGTCCCGCAGTGATTTAGGCGTAATATATTAGAACCGGCAAAAAGAAACCAGTAACGACCATATCCCTGGAGTCGAGTTTCTACGTTGTGGTTATACGCCATAGCTAGCAAAGTGAGTGTACAGGAACGTACAGGACGATATTCCTCTTCCCTCTAACTTATATGTAAGGAAGATGAAATATCGTCCAGTATGACATCACACCTAACCTAACCCTAACCTGGCTCTAACACTAACCCTCGGCCCTATCTCCAACCCTATTGTAAACTACACCCTAGAGATTGATTCGATTCATTCAAGACCAGTCACCACTCACCATTGGTCGCAGATTTTGTGAAATAAATAAGTACCTAGTGTGAAGTTTGTTAGCAGCAATCTGAGCACGAATGCACACAATGTAGGCCTATACATGGTTTAGTAGGTAGTAAAGCAGTTTAGCGTCTGTTTTGCTTTCCACTACACTTTACAGCTGTATAGGATTAGGTATTGTGGCTCGAGAGGCAGGCTGTTTTTTGTTGTTGTCGTTTTTAGCCCAGAGGCGTGTACAAAGGAAGGCTAAGCCCCCCAGCCCACACATTAGCCCCCCCCCCAAACATCATGAACTTTAGCCCTCCCAAATCTCAAACTAACTCTATTCTATTACTCTATTCTGTTTGTAAGTCATTTTTGGATGTGTAAGTCGTTTTCTGTGTGTACATTCTCTTAAATTTGGACAGTAGATTCACTAGATTGTCACCATGATCACCAAAATTGTTCTCACCAGATCCCATATTTTGAAGCTAAAATGCACCGAAATCGATTTCGGCTGGGCTCTGCCACAGAACGCGCTGGGAGAGCTTACAGCGCTCCCCCAGACTCCTAGCTGGATTAAAGGGGGCCTACTTCTAAGGGAAGGAGAAGAGAAAGGGAAGAAGGAGACTTAGGAGAGGGTGAGTGGACTTGGGCTACAGCCCCTCAAAAATTGAATCACGCCCGTTTTAGCGTCCTGTCTGACGTAATCCTTTCCCCTTCCCCGCTCCCCGGGGAGCCAAGGGTGCGTGGAAGGACAGTCGACAGTCATCATTTAATGCAGTACATTTGGAGCCGCCTATACGGCTTATCATCCTTCAGTTACAAAAGGTTTTGGGAGCTAATTTTATTGTAATGGATTTCTTATTGTGCTGTGCATATGTTGTTCTGCAGGAGTCAGTGCACGAGAATCTCCAGGGTCGCATATTGTCACGGAAGTCGACTTCACTGACATTTTCTGCACAGCGAATGCAAAGACATGGAATGCAGTGATTAGCTACCCATTGTTTGCGTTGAAGCAATCACGACATGGCGCAGCGTTTGTTGCGTACGCCAAGACCATTGCATTCTGCAGTGACGACATGCTGGCCTGTGAACGCATCATTGACAAACTGCGCACGGTGTTTGTAGACAAAGATATGCACAGTGACGCGCACCGATTTACATCTGATGTACATTCGTTGAGAAATGATGAAGAAGCTCAAGGCTGTTTTGTTGAGTATGTGACTCAGCGTGTTTCAGTTGCAGACAGCGGTGTGTGTAAGCTTTTATTTCAAGTATGGCTTCGTATGCTGACTGCAGAAGTGATAACAGCGTTAACGGACAGGTGTAATAGTGTTGCCGCTTCTGCGGTTCGTAGACCTTTAAGTGACATAGAGCAGAATGTGTTATATTACATTTGTGGTTACCTGGGAATGAAACTGAAAAGGCAGAGTTTTAAAAACAAGAAACTGGACGGTTCAAAAGCGTTAGTGCCACATCTGGTTTCCGAGCAGCCTTCTGAATGGGGTCATTTTGTTGACCAGTACAAAAATTGGGTTGAAAAGCAGAGCAGAGGCGGCCTTTGTTTCCCGGTTCCGGACTTTTACTTAATGGTTAGAGAATTTGATGGCATCATTAGAGATTATGTCTCTCAACATGGCATTTCTCATACCTCTTTGAATAAGTCAAACTTGCAAGGTCTTATGATGGGTGCATTCATGGTACAGTATTACTGGAAGAAACTCCTGGAAAAATCCTGCGCAGAAAACTCTGTGGCCTTGCCTGCACTAGAGTATCTTATAATGCTCTTTATACGACTGAAATGCTATGCGATTGCTAGACAGGAAAAGGACAGACTAACACACAAGTCTTCTGAACACAAAGGCTCAAAGTCGTTGAGAGGGAAATTAAAGAAGTAAGATAAAAGTGTCACTGTCATCCTTATTGTACGCATTGTATTGCATTTGGACTATTATATGTCACATTGTTTTGTGCTGGTAAGGCAGTAACTGTTGAAATGACTGAAGTACCTAATGCAGTTCACATAGATTACAAGAACAGTATTATTTGCATATATTTTCTTTTTGTTTCTTAAGAACTTTTCCTGTCGTGTGATTAAATCCAAACTTCATACTGTTGATGTCAGAAATGGCTTCAACGCATTTCAATTTGCAAAACACTAGCAATCAGTAATTGCTGTGAGTTGCCTTTGTCATGATGTGTTGCTAACATAGATGTAATTTGCTGTTATTGTTAGATGACTTACAGTCCAACTGTTGTGTGATGTTCCCATTTATCAGTTGATAGATTGGCTGTTTCATTTATTGGTTAATCCATTCATCACATAATGATGTAGCATTGTGTACTACAGAACACAATGTACGTAATGCTAATGAACACGTTTGAAAATAACTTATTCATCAGTCTACTTGAATTTTATTAAGATCACTCCTTGAAACCTACTGGAGATCAACTGGAAATTTATGCAACTGAATTTATAGACACCCTGTATAAGCTTAGTCATCAAAAATTTCCCACGACTTTCACACACATTAAGACGACAGGTCACCAGGTTCGGTACTGCAGTTTGACTGAACTTGTATTTCCATAACTGTTATTGCCTTTAAGTACACTAGGAATCATCACCAGATTAGCGCTGCCACACAGTTGTACGAGATCACTGATAAGATTATAACACTGTGTTGACCCATCATACTACTCGACACGAAATAAACATGACAAACAATGGTATCTTTCCACAAACATGGACACACATACAGTAATTAGTATTAGTAACACCACATGCAAAACAGAGTCACTCGTCCAATAAAAATCTAGTCACCATGTACTTGCCTTTTTTAAACAGCAGTAGGCAGCTAATTTACAGTACGTTTCCGTGCAGTGTAAAGCACAATTATTAAGTTACAACCACAAGCACCAGAAAGACGTCAAAATTGTCGAACCACGTTCACAGTCCTAAAAAGCATGTGGAACATAGATGTGTTCAACACAAGCTACAGGTGTAAAAACCAAAGTAGACGAGCTGCTGCGAGCTACACTCCACACCGTTCCCGAGTCCGTTTAGGCACAGGAGTGAAATCGAGCTCGCTTGCAACAGCTTTTGTATTCCCATGTTGACTACAAACAGCTTGTGTACTGACAGACCTAATTGTGTTGATCGAATTGCACGCTTCAGCCACATTGGGGTTGTCATTTGATCCTCCCTTATGGCGGCAGTGCCCAAACAACTGTTCCAGCGGGTCCTGGTTTAAATGACTTGTTAGGACAAATGGAGCCCCATTTTGCAGTACATGTCTAATTACTGCAGCAACAGATCTAGAGGTTATCTTGAACCCATCGATGGTTTGCTTGCTCAATTGCATCTGCTGTCTCTGCTTCTTAGAGAACTTGCCTTGCCTTGACTCGGCAGCAGCTGTCCACTGGTGAAGGTACTCTAGGAATTCAGAATCCAGCCACTCAAGCCGTGCGTCATCTACACTAGTAAATGGCACCAAATCGCCATTTCTACTGTTTTTGCCTTCATACAGATGTTTAACGTTCACAATGTCGAACCACTTGTTCATTATTCTCACAAATTTAACCGTGCTGCTTACATTACTGCCCCATACATGTTCTAAGGCATTCGCAACTGAGTTACTGAAAACCTGTGCAGCAATGCTCACGCTCATCTTTGAAAAAGAAGTCAAATTCACATGGTTCCTGGTGAGTTTGGGACAAAGTCTGTATTCAGCCATTTCACAGTGTTCATGGAATAATTTACTCACATGTGTCCAGCTGATGTCTTGATCAAACCACAGGCACCTAGTCTTTGAGTGAGCGTAAGAGTTTGCAAAACAGTTGCGAGCAGTTTTCAACAGATGTGGAGGGTCTGATATAAAGTATATATCTCGGTCGTCTAGTGCATACAAGTTTTTCGTTTTGAAAGTTATTTCATCTGCACTATGCAGATTGAAGTACTTTCGGTTTTGGGAAGCACCATCACAACAGATGAATAATACACGTAGTCCAACAACAACCTCCAGACACTCCACACACTCCCACATAACGTTGTACAGTGTACTGCTTGAAAGAGTTCGTGTAGCATATGCAGCCAATGGGTACCGTAGTGGGGTAGTAATACCACGCACCATAACCACAAGTAAAGATTCTGCTAGTTCAGTCTCCCCATCTGCCAACTTTTCAATCTTCATCAACTCGTTTGACACATTGTCCAAATGGACAAAGCCAACCAGCTCCCCATTCTTATGATACACCAAATTGGCCTTAATTTTCATTTCATCCTGCAGAAGTCCAACATAGGACTTGTGCTGCACACTAAAACAACCCAATGAAGCAGCCTTACTTATAAGTTGCTCTGTAGTTTTAGGATTTAGACCCACACTTTGTTCCATATAATGTGTGTAGTCGTATAACGTTCTGTTTGATGGCAAACGCAGAAATGCTCGGATGCCGTCATAGGCCTTGGCCGACCGGCTTCTTATGTACAAACACCACCTAATAATAGCGGGATGCCACCGCATAGCGGCTTTGGTTTTTAAAGCATTAAATTTCACCTGTTGGTCAAAGAAAATGCGTTGAAAAGAGCCAGGTGGGAATTCCGTAGCAATAGCACCTTTACAGCCACGTGCAAGTTGCAGCATCTCATCACAATCAGTGTCATTCAACTTTTCGCCATGTGCTGCAATACACTTTGAGGACTGCTTCTTAAACAGAGCCAACTGTGACTTCAATTTGCAAACGGACTTATTCAGACTTTGACTTTTTCGTGCTAGTTGCCTTAATTTAGCACGCTTAATGGGCGAGGTTAAGTATGAATTACGTTTTTTGGCCTTGTACAGTGCAATAGTAGAGGACTTCTGCAACCTACATCGCCTCATGAGTAACTTTTTACGGAGATTACCGCAAAAGATACACCTCTCACCGGTGAATAGCAGAAGGATACATTGCAATGAATGCACTTCTTTAGAGCAAGTAGCAGACAGCTCTGCACCAAGGGCCTCGCAGTTTGCATGAGACACTAAGGTGATAAGTTTGTCACTTTTTACTCCGCAACACACTGTCATCTGTCCTAGAAGACCGAGCACGATTTCTATGCTATACTTACTATTGCAAACAGGTGGTTGCGGGAGGTGCTTCCACAACTCATGACTGCCGCTTAACTTTTTACCGTAGACATGGATATGTGGATCAAATAATTTGTCAACACTAAAAGAAACCTGAACAATGGGATTCAGCGAGTCGGTCAGCTTCACAAAACTCAAATTAGTCCTATCTCTTAGGAACACAAAGCCCGCACAGTCAATGCCACACACAACAGTCTTCAGTTCACTAAGCGAAGCACACGGAGAACGATGTACTAGATGTACATCACTGGAACTGGTAGTAGCCGATGGATCAATGGAAACTCCACGGCTGGTGGACGGTTGTTCATCAAATGGCTGTTCATCCCGTCCATGTGACTGGGTGCTGCGCAGTTTTTTCAGCCTTTGAGCTGCCGTTGTCGAACTGCCCTGTCGTTTTAGTGCTGAAGAAAACCTGTGTCAAACAAAGTACATGATAAGTACTCGATGGCTTACAAACCATGACCATACAATAGTCAGAACTGAACACACATCAACCAGTTGAACTTCTCATTTTCTTCGGATGTGCTGCTAACTGTTGTATCAGCATGTGTAGTGCACTGTGCACAAACAGCGACAGAGCGTGTTTGATTCAAGCAGCTGCCAGTTGCCACTGTTGAAACAGAAACACAGGCTATACAGGTGGAAGTTTTAAAGAAAGAAGTCAGGGCGGGCAGAATGGTTGACTTTCGTTATTAATTTTGCTTGTAAGGGTAGTTAATACAGATAGGGGTGAACTAGCCATTTTCCTGTGTTAAGGCCCAAATTTCAGAGTGCATGTGCACCTCGCAGCGATGCAAACACGACTTTGAAGCCCGAGACCGAGAATTCTAACTTTCAGTCCAAGATGAGACCGAGACCTTCCGTGAGTGACTGAGACCGAGACATTTTTTGACAGCTCACACGCAAAGCCACAATCATCTCCGATACCAACCAATCTCTGAGTGATTAGTCATTTCAGCTTGCTCATATAGGCCTATTACTGCAACAACTGGAACATCATGCCTATTGCCTAAGCATCAACACAAGTCACACGAGTTGACAACCTCAAAATAACGTCAACGCTACAACAAACGCCTACTAATAAAAGATTTGTGCAAGTAGTCGTGCACGACATGCAGCAACAAAACGTTCAATTCTGTAGCACACCTGGATGTAAGCCTACCAAACACGTTCTTCGTCAGTCAAAACTCTTAAAATGCATTACACAGATTGAGAATTTAATTTTTTTTATGAAATTTTAAAATTATTAAATTCACACCATCAGTCCACCACATTCTAAAAATAGTATATTTCGTTTTAGTTGCTGTTGAAAATCAACATCACCACTGCAAATTGTACACATAACTAAGCACTGTTATCTCCACCAACGACGAAGTGTTTTTGCCCTTGTTTTTTGTGACGAGGATACCTCAAAACATTTTACACGGATTTGGATGACACTTTATACACGAGAGACGACACCAAGACTTCTACCTCTGAGTACGAGATGAGACCGAGACGTTCCCAGGTTTTTTCGAGACCGAGACCTTTCTAAAGTATGTCTCGAGACCATCACGAGACCGCAACTTCAACATCTAGTGCAAAAATTCAAACGAATGAAGCCCTTTTAGTAGTGACGCTTGGCGTATCTGCACCTATTGCCTAACCCACCAGTGCATGACTGTTTTGAAATCGCAGCATTATTAGCTGTCCCGTACAATGTAAATGGGACTATATGTATAAATGGGTTAAGATACTGTGGTAAAAAAGAGCACGGCAGACAGAGAGACTGGAATCAGATAACAAAGTCTGATGCCGGAGACATCACAATTAACACAAATCAACCTGTTCAAGGCACTGGTAGATTTCTTTGTCATGTGATCATTCTGTCCAGCATTTTGTGAACTCGGAGCATAATCTGGATGACCTGGATGATTCCACGGTTCCCCTATCAACATAGCATTAAATAACAGATCCACGTTTACTGAAACGTAGCACAACAAGTCAACAACAGTTACCACACATGCAAACATACTCACTTGGAAGTGGGAATTTCAGATATGCATCTTTGCAAATTCTGGTAAACTGACCCTAAACGATACAGGAAGCGCTGAGCAGTCGTGCTGTCATCCGATTGCTCACGGGTGCTCTTCCGCTACATTTAATCTGTGCGGTCAGGTTTCAGTGAGACCGTAAACAGCAGACTATTCTGAATACTAACACTCTTCCATGCATGAACATCTGCATTCTGACCCTAAGGCATGGTATGGTATAGTAGGGTTTAACATCCCACTTAACACAATATAGGTCATTTCGGGGTATGACCCTAAGGCACTACAGTAAACATGGTAACTGGTAAGTGCTATTATCAATTTATCAGTCCGGGCCGGACTGGTTCAAAAGTCTATTACCAGTCCGGGCCGGACTGGCTGAAAAGTGTGTTCGGCAGCCACAAAATTTAAAAAAAATTTAAACTACAACTTAAACAAATTTATGTACAACTAAACGAGGTCATAACTTTGGCAAAACCCGTGGGGTGGTTGGTTGGGGGTCATTGGTGGGCCGGACTGGTCTACTGACTTTTGAACCAGTCCGGAGCGGTAATAGCTTTTTTGAGTAAACATGAACAGTATATGACACTAACCCTAACCGTATCCCAATATCCAAACAATTAACCCACATACTAACTCCCAAGAATACCGCTTAATTCATCGCAGTTCGCAACCACCGCAAGTTGGCGATTCTATCTAAGTCACGATCGGTCTCCCTATTTCATGACGGGTCAGACCGGACAGACGGACCTGGGTATACATGGCGAGACAGTGCTCGCGAGGTATTGTTTTACCAGTCCGGCCTGCAACTGAGCGTTTCCTGTATCGGTTAGGGTCAGGACCGGCATCGTGTATCGTATGGGGTCAGTTCGAAAGGGTTAGGGTTAGTATTGATCCGTTACACTTGCCAACTTGGGCAATGTCCCCACCCAACCACGTTTTTGACGGGTCGGGCCACGATACCATGGCCCGTATGATCCATCATGAAATAGGGAGACCACGATGGGCGTGGGAAGGTGGCTGGGGAGGAGATCACGTCTCTTCGTAATGCTGGTTACAGCTAGTGTGTAGTTTACTGGGCACAACTATGTATAAATGGGGACAATAGGGTTAGGGATAGGGTTAAGGGTTAGGGTTAAGGTTAGGGTTTAGGGTTAGGATCAGTGTTAGGGTTAGGGTCAGATCTAGGGATAAGGTCGTTTTTTGGTATCTTTTACTGGTTGTAATATATTGGGCCCAGTAAACTACATGTGCCTCTGGTTACTGTCTAAGTCGAGCAAAGTGGTACCCATACCTGTAGCGAAGTGAGCAGAACAAACGTATATGTAACGGGTTGCCGGATTCGGTTCCCAAGTTCGCCCGTCGGAGGTCTTCCGCCCGCAGCGAATGGCCCACAGCCTTCTCCGATCCGGATCTATGTCCGATCGTGGAAACTGGAAAAACCGGAAGCCAGAAATAAATGAAGTGTTTTCACACACACCATAGCTGCAAGTCTTCGGCATTGTTCACTTCGTAAGTATTTCATCCACCAAAACAAACTTCTTTCACCACGAAACCATCACCTTCGCAGTTCCCGGATGTCCATGATCTAAAAATAACTCGTCACGCACATAGTCATTGGCCAAGGCGGACGCAGGTTGGCTAGCGACCTTTCGCTTCCAATCCCTTCGATATTGTAGTCCCAGCACTGACCCGGTTCTATCTCTGGCGTACACAGAACATGCTGAACAGCTCAAAACCGTCTAAGAAGTCGTGCGTGCAATGTGTATAAGCTCGCTCGCTTTTAACGATGTCTGTTATGTCGATTGGAGTTGAGTGTTATTCTAATGGCTCCCCGGGTCACTGGGTTGCTGGGTCACAAAATGTGACCCGGTTCCACGTCTGGTATGGATAGTAGCCTAAATCCAGACCGTTGCTAACTTACTTAACGCAAACGCTACATCTCGGACTGTTTGGCGTCGACATTACGTCACGTTAGCACAACAATAACATGATGTCTGCTTGTGTGATATTGAATTATTGATTGATTCACGTGCACTAAGGGTATGTTTAATTTTAAGCGTTAGATTAGGATAAAAATCCCACTGACCCTCTACGTCAGGCATTCTCTGACCCCCTCCTCAAGAAATCAGCCTTGGACAAAGACCAGCTGTTAAACTACTGGCCAATCTCTAA
>Ga0209786_1000711_pt1 | contig 10300 bp, 6 predicted proteins | sample WorMetilvaeELBA2_FD_187405 | JGI IMG/M metagenome (GOLD analysis project Ga0209786, IMG submission 187405) | Marine gutless worms symbiont microbial communities from Max Planck institute for Marine Microbiology, Germany - Olavius ilvae ELBA.2... ...
ATGATATAAAATGTTGTCATAATAGGCCTCCTCTATGTTTTTGAGGCCATTGTACCGTAGACCTGTGACAGATACGGTCACAGATGAATCAATTATTTTTATCACTTGGGCTTTCTATATAACCATATAATCAATATTCATTCGAAAATATTCAATATTATATCGGGGATGATTCGATGAAAATAGACAGACGAAGTTTTTTGTCATTTGCAATTGGCGGAGCCGCCGGTACCGCACTTTCGCCTTTGCCCTGGAAGTTGACCGATGACCTTTCCATCTGGTCCCAGAATTGGGACTGGACGCCGGTGCCGGAAAAAGGTGAAACCGTCTATGTCAAATCCACCTGCACCCTGTGCCCGGGCGGCTGTGGCATCAATGTTCGGCTCGTCGATGACAGGGTCGTTAAAATCGAAGGGCTTGCCGGACATCCGGTCAATGATGGTGGAATTTGCCCCCTGGGACAATCCGGGCCCCAACTTCTCTATGGTCCCAATCGAGTGCAGACACCTAAGAAAAAAGTCAATGGCCGGTGGCGCAATATATCGTGGGAAGCCGCTATCAGCGAGATTGCCGATAAGCTGGCCGAATTGCGAGGCAACGGACTGTCCCACACGGTCGCCTGCATCAGCGACTCCGATTCCGGTACCGTCCCCGAGCTTTGGAATCGATTTTTAACCGTTTACGGCTCACCCAATTTTATCCGGTCCTCTTCCATCGAGGACAATTATGAATTAGCGCTGTATCTGACTCAGGGCTTGCGGGCCCGGCCCGGGTTCGACGTAAAAAATTGCGACTATATTTTGAGTTTCGGCAGTGGATTGATCGAAGGCTGGCAATCGCCTGTTTTTATGTTTCAAGGCAAAAGCGCCCTGGTCCAGAACGGCGGAAAAATGGGTCAAGTCGAGCCGCGATTGTCCAAGACCGCCGCCAAATCCGATCAATGGATCGCCGCCAAACCCGGTACCGAAGGCGCTTTGGCCCTGGGTATCAGCCACGTGATGATTAGTGAAAAGCTATACAACCAGGATTTTGTCGCCAAATTCACCGCCGGATTCGATGCCTACAAAAAGCTTGTCCAGGACGAGTTTGCACCGGATGCCGTTTCACAGCTAACTGGAATCGCAGGTGAAAAGATCATCGGTCTGGCCAGGGATTTTTCCCGGGCCCGCAAACCCCTGGCCGTCTGCGGCAGGGGCGCCGGGAGTTCCCCCGGCAGCCTGCAGGACTTTATGGCGGTTCACATGCTCAATGCTCTGGCCGGAAACTTGAACCAGTCCGGCGGGATGGCAGCCGTTCCGGAACCCGATTATATTGAATGGCCTGAGGTCGAAATGGATGGGATTGCCTCCAGAGGTATGCAGCAGGCTCGCATTGACGGCGCCGGAGGCGAAAAATATGCCCACGCGCGATACTTGCCGGACCGTTTGCCGGCGGTCATCAATGAAAGTCAAGAGTCTCCCGTGCAGGTGCTTTTCGTCAGCGGTGCCAACCCGGTGTATTCCATGCCTGACCATCAGGCTGTGAACAAAGCCTTTGAGAAAATCCCCCTGATTGTCAGTTTTTCCTCTTATATGGATGAAACTTCGGCCCAGGCCGATATGATCTTGCCCAACCACATTTACCTCGAACGATATGAAGATGTGTCGATTGCCCGGGGCTTTCCGCTGCCGATCACGAGCCTTGCCCGGCCGGCTGTCGAGCCGCTTTACAATACCCGCCATATCGGCGATGTGGTCATGCAACTGGCCAAAAAGGTGGGGGGGCCGGTGGCGGCGGCATTTGCCTGGGATGACTACGAGACCTGTCTCGAGGAGACCCTGGCGGACCTCTGGGATACTTTGACTGAGGATGGTTTTAAGGTAGGTGCCGGATTCGACGGCGCCAAGCGGCATGCCGCTTTTGAAACTGATTCCGGTAAATTTGAATTCAGCAACAATGCCATTAAAGCTTTGCCCGGCTACAATCCGATGCCGGCTCCCGGCGATGATTCTTTTTACCCGCTGATTCTGATACCCTACGATACCATGCGGCTTGCCAGCGGCTATATCGGATCGCCGCCCTTTATGGTGAAATCCCTCGAGGACACCATCTTAACAGGCAACGACGTTCTGGTTGAAGTAAATCCGGCAACAGCCAAAAAACATGGGTTGTCAGACGGGCAGCAGGCGACTTTGACCACACCCAAGGGCTCGGGCAAAGTGAGAGTCCGCTACTTCGACGGCATTATGCCGGGGATCGTTGCCATTCCAAGGGGATTGGGGCACACCGCGTACGACAAATTTCTGGCCGGCAAGGGGGTCAACTATAATGTGCTGAACGAAACCGTGGAAGATCCGGCCACCGGTTTTGATGCGGCCTGGGGCATTCGGGCTAGTCTCCGCAAGGCCTGATGTGAATAAAAATTGAAGATTGAATTTGAATATTTAAGGTTCGCCGCGACTCGACTGAGCTCGTCGCAGGCCGGCGGATCGGTTAATAATTAGTGATTTCCAAGGGGTTCTGATGAAACAAGCAAAAGGCAAAAGGTTCGGAATGGTCATCGATCTGGACAAGTGTACCGGATGCGGCACTTGCATGGTTGCCTGCATGTCGGAGAATAATGTGCCATTTCGGCAAGACAACACGGATAAACTGCTCAGCATATCCTGGATGCAGGTTTACCGGTTAACCAATGGAAAACCGTTTCCGGATACCGAAGAGTGTTTCCTGCCCAGACCCTGCCAGCATTGCGAAGGGCACGGTGGCCACTCGCCGTGCGTGTCGGTTTGCCCGGCAACGGCGACCGACTACGACCTGGATACCGGCATCGTCAGCCAGATATACACGCGCTGTTTCGGCTGCCGATATTGCATGGGAGCCTGCCCCTACCATGTCCGCCAGTTTAACTGGTGGGATCCGGTGTGGCCCGATGGCATGGAGAAGTCCCTGAACCCCAATGTCTCTGTTCGCATGCGCGGGATCGTCGAGAAGTGCAGTTTCTGCATTCATCGCTACCAGTTGGCAAAAGAAAAAGCCTACATGGAGGGACGCCGGGAGTTGGCCGAAGATGAGTATCAGACTGCCTGCACCCAGGCCTGCCCGGCCGGCGCCATCATCTTCGGTGATTTGAACAACCCGCACCACACGGTGCATAAAATTGCCCGTCCCGACAACAGCCACGGCGGCAAACCCAAAAACCCGAAAGCCTTCCGTCTGCTGGAAAGGCTGGGCGTCAATACCAAAGTATACTATATGTCCAGCCGCAAGTGGGTGCGCCGGGCCGGGGACAATTACACAAAAAATGAAGCTATGGAGAAAAAACATGCTTAATTAATGACGAATGTCGAATGAATAATGAATAATTATGGTATGCTATCTGATCCAATAAAAATCCACCCGATACGGATAGCTATCCTGCAGCGATTCGCTCGTTCAAAAAGCATTCTTCAGTAAGCAAGCATCCGGTTTAGGGAGGCTTGACATTAACCCGATTAATTTTAGGAGCACAAATTTCATGGATTCTGCATTAATTCCCAAAGGAGTTAAACGCTGTCCGGCCTGGCAGTTCTTCATGGGTCTCGGGCCCGTGCAATTGATTCTGGCATGGGGCACCCTGGCCATGATACTGGTCTATTTCAAAGGGCTCAATCAAACCAACATGAATAACGCCTATGGGTTTGCGTTGTGGATCTGGGCCGATCTTGCGATCATTGCTCTGGGCGGCGGCGCCTTCTTTACCGGCTTGCTGCGTTATGTCATCGGCAAAGACGAGTTGAAAAATATCGTTAATTTTGCCGTGCTGGTTGGGTTCTATTGCTATGTATCGGCTTTGATGATTTTAGGATTCGACGTCGGCCAGCCCTTGAGGGGATGGTTCATTTTCTGGCATGCCAACGTGCACTCCATGTTGACCGAGGTGGCCTTTTGTTTAACGTGCTATCTGGGTGTGCTCACAATTGAGTATATCCCGCTGATTCTCGAAAATCGCCAGATCGACAAAGTGCCTTTTTTTCATAACCTCAGCCACAATATGCACGAGGTCATGGCCGTTTTTGCTGCGACCGGTGCTTTTCTGTCATTTTTCCACCAGGGATCTTTGGGGGGCGTTCCGGGTGTGATGTTTGCGCGTCCTTTTGGATATCGGGAAGGGATTTTTGTCTGGCCCTGGACCTTCTTTCTGTTCACCTGGTCGGCGGCGGCCTGCGGGCCCTGCTTCACCATTTTAATGACCAAAATCACTGAAACCATCGCGCGCAAGAAACTGGTCAAAGACAATGTCATCGATTTGCTGGCCAAGATCTCCGGCTGGATGATCGCGACTTATATTATCGCCAAAATTATCGATACCATCTACTGGGCAACCGTAACGGCACCCTCCAAAGGCTTTACCTTTATGGATTTTTACTCCAATAATCCGGGATCGGCTTACGGTTTATGGATTTTAATCCTGGAAATTGCCTGCGGCGTAATTCCGGCAGCAATCCTGATAACCAGCAAAGGGCGCAAAAACCAGGGTGCCCTGTGGCTGGCGGTGATCCTGGCCGTAGTCGGAGTCTGCTTAAATCGCTGGGTGATGGTTTTGCAGGTGCTGGCAGCCCCGGTCCTGACGTTTGAAGGATGGGCGCCCTACTTTCCAAGCTGGCAGGAGATTGCCACCACGCTGCTGCCGGTGGCCCTGGGCATCACCATGGTTGCTCTTTCTTACCGCTACCTGCCGGTGTTTCCCCAGGAGCAGGAATTAAATCCGATCGATCCGCCGGCGGTAGCTGATGCCGGCGATGAGGATCAGGAACCGCCGGCAGCCGAAGCCGTAAGCGTGCCGGAAGAGGTGCCGGAGGCCGGCGACGGCGAGCCGGAACCGGCCAAGGCCTGAGCAGGATTTTAGATTTCGGATTGGGGATTGCGGATTTTAAATAAGGAATCCATCTGATTTTTATCTTAACTTTGGTTCTGACCTAAATTTAGGAGGATGATAATGTTTCCATTTCATTTTGAATGGATTTGGGATGCCGGGCATATGCTATTCATGGGCGGGTTGTGGTACGCCCTGTCAATCCTGGGAATGGGGATGACATATTGCATTATTAAAGCCGTTTATGATACGGCCCAGGGTAAGGGCGAGCACCATCACTAGCTTCGCGGCATCGTTATCGCTGAAAAGCGCTTGTCCCCGGACAATTGGGAGGAGCGCTTTTTTTATTGAAGATTGAAGTCCAAATATTAGATACTTGTGGTAATCTATCTATTTGACCGCGGCGTCTCAATAAAAAGCGCGATCAATTAGATTAAAAGACAGAATAACTTAATTCAGATGTGGTAGCTTAATATTAAAATGAGTCAACTTTTTTGGACACTTTCTATGTCTAATTGTAACAAATTGAGGGATTGAGGGATTTAGGAATTGAGGGATTAACGGATAAAATCAATAAAATAAAACAGATAGAATTCCTTCAATTCCTAAATCCCTAAATCCCTCAATTCCTAAATTAAACCAATGTCCAATTTTTATGCAATTCCGTGACGTACAAAGGTTCACAGCCATTTTTTTTTACTACATGACGAGGTCTGTAATTATTCATTCGTCAATAGTCATTATTCATTTCCTAAGGGGTTTTTATGGATAAAATAATTGTCAGAGGCGGGCGCTCTCTCAGGGGGGACGTTCGTATCAGTGGTGCCAAAAATGCGGCGTTGCCGATTTTGATTTCCTCACTGCTGTCCGAAGGTGTCAATACATATACCAATGTACCTGATTTAATGGATATCCACAGCACCACGATGCTGTTGTCCAAACTTGGGGCCCGGGTCGAAACCCAAGGCGATACCGTGCGCATTGATGCCGCCGGATTGATTGAACACGAGGCGGCCTATGACCTGGTGCGAAAAATGCGGGCCTCCGTGCTGGTTCTCGGCCCCCTGGTCGCCAGACTGGGCAAGGCCCGGGTGTCATTGCCGGGTGGTTGTGCCATCGGTGCCCGGCCCATTAACTTGCATTTAAAAGGACTGGCGGCGCTGGGCGCCTCCATTGAGCTGAAGCACGGCTATGTGGAGGCTTCCGCCGGGCGCTTGAAGGGCGCGGATATCTATTTTGACATCGTCACCGTCACGGGAACCGAGAATTTGATGATGGCGGCCGTGACGGCCCGGGGCACGACCGTGCTGCGCAATGCAGCCCGTGAACCTGAAGTCGTGGCCCTGGCGGACACCTTGATCAATATGGGGGCGGATATCGAGGGTGCGGGAACGTCAATCATCACAATCAACGGCGTTTCATCCCTCAGCCCCGTTGAAACTGCCATTATTCCTGACCGCATTGAAACCGGCACGTTCATGATGGGCGCGATTCTGACCCGGGGTAATATTACCCTGTTGGACTGCGAGCCGCAACACCTCGGCGCTACCATAAACATACTGCGGCACACCGGGGCCCAAATCGATACGACGGTCAATTCCATCTGCGTATCGGCCAAAGGTGATATTGCCAGTGTCGATGTCAAGACCCAGCCTTATCCGGGCTTTCCAACGGATATGCAGGCCCAATTCATGGTGCTGATGAGCATCGCAGACGGTTCAAGCATGATTTCCGAAACAATATTTGAAAACCGTTATATTCACGTCAGCGAGTTGATCCGGATGGGGGCCGATATAAAGGTGGACGGGAACATTGCCATTGTCAAAGGCGTGCCCAAACTTTCGGGCGCCCCGGTGATGGCCACCGACCTGAGGGCCAGTGCGTCCCTGATCCTTGCGGGGCTGGTGGCCGATGGCACCACCGAGATCCACCGGGTTTATCACCTGGATCGCGGCTACGAGTCAATCGAAAGAAAAATTGCCGGCTTGGGGGCGGACATCAAGAGGATAAAGTAGTGTCCGGGCGAGAAATTGTTTTGCAAATGGTTCGACCTTGGACAAACCCGGTGCACACTGAAAGTTGCTAAATGACTAAAATGTCTAAAATGACTAAAATTGCGGTATTCTGTCTTTTTTATAAAAAGATGGAGTGAAGCGACTCCTAAATTTTAGGCATTTTAATATTTAGCTCATTTTAGTTCATTTTTACAATACTGGTACCTATTTATCATCATCCAATACCCTGCTGACCGGAGTGGAGCATCTTAACCTACGCCCATGATTTCCGCCATTTATTTTCGCCCGGCGATTCCGCTGCTGCTCGCCCTGATCGGCGGAATTTTGCTGGGCTCCGAATGTCAGGGATTTGAATTCGGCATCGGGAGCCTTGCCCTGTTTTCTGCAATTGGAATCGGGCGACAAATCCATCGGCGGCAGGCCGGGGCCATATTTCCGATTTTGCTATTTGTTGCCCTGGGCTACCTGTCGATTACACCCTGGATTCAACCCGAATTTCCCGCCAACCATCTCATTCATCACGCCGGCTCCGAGCGCTGGAATATAACCGGAAAAATTGACAGCCCACCCCAGCGCATCAGCAAACGAACCCGTTTTACATTGCAGGTTTTTTCCCTGACGGCTGATCAGCAAACCCACGCCGTCAGCGGTAAACTGCGCGTCACCGCCGTGGGAAAATTGCCTCCCTTGTCCGTTGGCGATGAGCTTCGGTTAAATAGCCGTATTCGTCTGCTAAGCAATTTCAAAAATCCCGGCGGCTTTGATTACCAGCGATATATGGCCTTTCAGGGCATATGGGCCTCAGCCTATGCGAGGGGCGACCGACTGGCAGTCACGAAACGGCACCGCTCGCCGGATTTTTTCGGGTTTTCCCAGCGCGCGCGCCATGCCTTTGCCGACTTGATCGACAGATCCGGCGATGGGGCAGCTGCCGGGGCGGTATTTAAAGCGCTCATTACGGGCGATCGAACGCAACTTACGCCGCAGATGCGGCAAGCCTTCAACCGGGCCGGGGTCGGGCATTTGCTGGCCATATCGGGTCTGCATATCGGTATCGTTGCGACGGTCGCCTTTGTCCTCTTCCAGGCCCTGACCGTGCGCTTCCGGCCGCTGCTCTGGGGGGCCAAAACCCGCAAAACCGCGGCCCTTTTATCCCTTTTGCCTGTGCTTGTTTACGGGATGATCGCCGGATTCTCACCGTCTACTCAGCGGGCGGTTATCATGGTTGCCATTTTTTTGTTGACGTTTTTATTTGAAAGCGAGCAGGATCCGATAAACACCCTGTCGCTGGCGGCCCTGATAATTCTCGTGACGGATCCACCGTCACTGTTCTCCATTTCATTTCAGCTCTCATTTAGCGCTGTTTTTGCCATTATATACGGCGTATCGTCGATGCAAAAACGGTCCGCCAGGCCCAAAATTCTGCCGCAAGAAAGCCGGCTATTGCGATATAAAGGCAAGTTGATCTCTTTTTTCCTGGTGTCCCTTTTTGCGATTTGCGGCAGTCTGCCACTGGTGATCTACTATTTTAACCAGATATCCCTGGTCGGGCTGGCAGCCAATTTTGTTGTCGTTCCGCTGATCGGATTTGTGGCCGTCCCCCTGGGGCTGTTGGCCCTCTGCATTCTGCCGTTGAGCATTACTTTGGCGTTAGGATGCATCAAGGTCGGCCTGGCTATTCTTGCCCTGGCCCTGGAGATTGTAAATTTTTTTGCCGATTTGCCTTTCGCTGCGATACAGACCTTCACGCCCAGTATGCTTGAAATTGGGTGCTACTATTGCATGGGCTGGGCCCTGCTGAATTTGGGTGATCCTGGGCGAAATGCGGTCAAGGAATCGCCGCCGGCCGCCGGCACTGCAGTCCTGGATATAAGGACCCGGGACATTGATCTGACGCGAACCGGCCAGAAGGCCCGGCAGAGGGTTGTTGCTATCTTTTCCGGTTTGTGGGAACGTGCAACCGGAACCGGAAAACCGGTAAAATTAGTCATCGTTCTGGTTTTGCTGACCCTGTCGCTGGATACATGCTACTGGCTATATCAGCGCTTCTGGCACCGGGATCTGAGAGTCACGGTTATCGATGTCGGGCTCGGCTCTGCATCCCTGCTGGAATTGCCCGGCGGCTATACGATCCTGGTCGATGGCGGCGGGTTTGCCGACAATTCTGTTTTTGACGTCGGGCAGAGAATTATCGCCCCATTGTTGTGGCGAAAAAAAATACGAACCGTCGATACACTGATACTTTCCCACCCGAACAGCGATCACTTGAATGGGCTGATCTATATCGCCCGGTATTTTAATGTCAAAAACGTCTGGACCAACAATGAAGCGCGCGATACCCTCGGCTACGATAAACTGATGGAAGTGATCGCGCACAGAAATATCAATCTGCCAAATTTTAAGGATATGCCACGCCGGCATTATATCGGCGGGGTTGAACTGAATTTATTGTACCCGCCGTCAAATTTTATGGTATTGAGAAATAAACAAAAATGGCGCAACACCAATAATAATTCGCTGGTTGTGAAAGCAACCCTAAAATCAATCTCAATTTTATTCCCCGGCGATATCATGGCTGAAGCAGAAAAAGAACTGGTCCACATTGCCGGGGACAAGATAACCAGCACGGTATTAATTGCACCCCATCACGGAAGTTCCACATCGAGCAGTCAGGCCTTTTTGAAGGCCGTGGATCCCAAGGTGGTGATTGTATCGTCAGGCCGCAATAACCGGTTTAATTTTCCGCACGGTGTGTCTTTAAAGCGATATGAAAGTCGAGGCTGCTCCATTTGGCGCACCGATATTAGCGGCGCAATCCGTTTTGCCACGGATGGTCGGGGTTTTACGATAAAAGCGATGGTTGAATCGGATTTCGGATTGAGGGTGGGGGATTGAGGGATTGAGGGATTGGGGGATTGAGGGTTTGAGGGATTTGGGGATTTAGGGATTGAGGGATTGAGGGATTGAGGGATTGAGGGATTTAGGGATTTGGGGATTTAGGGATTTGGGGATTTAGGGATTGAGGGATTGAGGGATTGAGGGATTTGGGGATTTAGGGATTTGGGGATTGAGGGATTGAGGGATTGAGGGATTGAGGGATTTGGGGATTGAGGGATTGAGGGATTTGGGGATTTGGGGATTGAGGGATTGAGGGATTTGGGGATTTGGGGATTTAGGGATTTGGGGATTTAGGGATTGAGGGATTGAGGGATTTAGACAGTTATTAATTCAGTTTTGCGTAAAAAGCACAAAATATTTTTCAGTTTCTTTGTAAACCTTTGGTATACAGGCGTTTACGAAGATAAATTTTGGCGTCAACTTATTAAATAGTGCCTGAACGAAAAGTGGCCGTTTTTCCAGTTAGCCCGGCCGCTAATTATCACTCATTAAATTACTGCCGTTCAAAACGATGGCGAACAATAGCAAATCAATATTTAGCAGCGTTTTCTCTAAA
>Ga0209786_1000714_pt1 | contig 10270 bp, 9 predicted proteins | sample WorMetilvaeELBA2_FD_187405 | JGI IMG/M metagenome (GOLD analysis project Ga0209786, IMG submission 187405) | Marine gutless worms symbiont microbial communities from Max Planck institute for Marine Microbiology, Germany - Olavius ilvae ELBA.2... ...
CGATGGCCTTTGTGATGTCTATTTTTGCAACCAGAAAATTTCGCAACTAAATGTAAAAGAACAATGAAACACAAAAAGTGTTACCCATGTCTCCGAACACATGTAACCCTTGTCCCCGGTCCATACAATGGGGGAGGATCGGTGGGGGTGATGGAATGGTGATTCTCCGCAGCTTCAAATTTGGTAATAGGCCCGAAAATGTAAAATCGATAGACCCATTGCGAGCGTAAACCCTCGATTTTTTCGAGAGGAGGATCATGAAACACTATCCACTGGCCATATATAGCGATCATCCCGAGCTTCATTTTGAGCGGCGCGTTGCGGCACGATTGGCGAAGGTATCGGTAACGTTCATTCATGAATGTGAGCGTGAGGAGCTCATTACGTGTCGCCGTATGTTGCACGGTAGAAGGGGATTGTGTTGTTCGGATGTCAGTAAACTCAAAATCGTCCGGCACCTGTATGAAGACATGGGTCTGGATCTCGAAGCCGTGGATTTCGTGTTGCAGTATCGAAGCCAAATCGAAACCATGAGGGGTCGGTTAAAAGAGATGGAGTTCCGGATGCAGCGCAAGGAGGCAGCCTATCTGGAAGAGATTCAGGCCCTTCGACGACGGCTTTCACGCGAATCGGGAAGGGAACCTTAGCATAAAGGTTTCAGGATTCAAGGTTTTGGGGTTCAACCGGAAAACAGGCAAACCGGCGAACCGGCAAACCATTAAATAGGTTTCAGGTTTCAAGGACAAAAGATATGTGAATGTCCAACGACAAGAGAGGGAGATGAATCATGGCACAAACGAAAAAAATTGAACAGGAACGGTGGTCGGAATTTTTGCGGATGTTCAGCAACGGCAACCGGGGGAAAAATATTGCCATCGAGGTTACGAGCCCGGCAACCGGGGATCAACCGCTCACTGAAGCGGCACCTCTGTTTGCCATCGATTATGATCCGGCTGGAAAAGGAGATGACCTGGTAATTACCACCGGCCGTGATGACATCGATTACAGCCACAAGATCAGCGCGCCGGCGGAAATCTGGGAGGCTCAGGACGACAACGGGAAGGTGGCGGCGCTGGAGGTTGTCGACCGGGAGGGGGCCAAGACCATTGTGGCGTTTAAGTCGTGAACAGGGTAAAGAAAGATTTCAGGTGTCAGTGTTCAGGTGTCAGCAACCGCTACCTGCCTGACACCTGAAACTCGACACCTGACACCCGAAACCTGAGACCCTTATCGTGGCAGATGAACCTCGGAAGCAACGTAGACAACCCAAACAATAGGAAGGAGGATGCTATGAGTGACCTGGTCGTAATCGGATTTGAAGATGAGCACAAGGCGTTTGAGCTTCGTGCCGAGCTGGTAAAACTGCAAAAAGAATACCTCATCGAGATGGAGGATGTGGTCGTTGTAACCAAAGACGAAAAGGGTAAGGTCAAACTCCACCAGGCCGCCAATCTCACTGCGGCGGGGGCTGTAGGAGGCACCTTCTGGGGGATGCTGATCGGACTGATTTTCCTGAATCCGTTGGCGGGGGCGGCGATCGGAGCCGGCGCCGGTGCGCTGTCCGGTAAGCTGAGAGATATCGGTATCAACGATAAATTCATGAAAGAGCTCGGTGAGAGTTTCACTCCGGGATCTTCGGCGCTTTTCGTTTTAGTCCGCAAAGTTACCCCGGACAAGGTGCTGGAAGCACTCAAAGACTTCAAGGGAAACGTTCTCAAAACCTCCCTTACAGCAGACAGAGAAGAGAAATTGCGGGAGGTGCTTGAGTCAGACTGATCTCTGGAGCGGGAAAATGTGAGTGCATTCTGAATAAGGATTGGACAGGAAATTAGGTGTCAGGTGTCGGGATTCATTAGTGTTCAGGTGTCGGGTGTCAGGTTTCAGGGCAGGCAGCGTTTGCTGACACCCGAACACTGACACCTGACATCTCAATCCGTCCCGAAACCTGAAACCCGACACCTGAAACCTTTATTACCCCTGAAACCCGACATCCCTGGCCCAGACCTGATTTCGTCAGAATCTGTAATGCGCCATGCTTTATAAACTCTCACTTTAAACGGTGAGGCTTAGTTAGTGCCCATCCATAAATGGCATCTTGCGGCCAAGGCCTGTGTTCTCGCGTTTTGGCAATCCTCGACGTAGCGCCACTACGCCTGCGGTTGCCAAAACACTGCGGCCTTGGTCTGAACCACAATCTACCATTTCTGGATGGACACTAGTTGTAGGTCTTGTATTCGTAGAGCGGGCCACCGCGCCCGCTGGGAAACTTACCAATACGCCCACAAGGTCGCAATCGGAACGGAATTCTGAAAATCGCTATAGTTATATCGCGAAAGGGCGGGACTCGTCCGGAATGACGGAATTTGGTAATTGTGCACAGCCTTGCACGAGGGCACCAGCATGGAGGTAAATTTATGCCAACACCTATGAGCCAATGGCGAGCCCGGTTAGAATCCCAGCGACAAGAATTTCAAGCGCGTATCGATAAGATCCGGCGAGACGAACAGCAGGAGACCGCGAGAGGTGAGACGGATACGGCCCACGAGTGGGAGAACGCCGACGTTCGCGATGATCTGCTCGCGGTGGCAGGCCGGGAATTGAGGCAGATCGATGCAGCACTGCAGCGCATCGATCTGGGGACCTATGGCCTCTGTGAAGTCTGCGAGGAGCCGATCGCTGAAAAACGGCTGGATGCCCTGCCGTTTGCCACTCGCTGTATCGAGTGTGCCGACTGATAGCAGTGAATAGTGACTTTCTGCTCAGCGTAGACACTGATCACTACCGTCTCAATTGTGCTGTTTACAGGAAACCTTTTGCAAGTCACCCTTTATCTGGAGCTCTTTCCCCGAACCCCCCTCTCAGGGATTCGGGGAAACATACAGTTCCTTTGCGTCCTCTGCTTGTCGGGTCGAAGCTCAAAGAGCGAAGCCTGGCGACTCTGCGGTCATCGTTTGTCACAACGCTGATGCGTCGACAGCGAAGCAAACGCAAAACAAAAAATGCATCGGATTTCTGACATGCAAAATTTTCTCATCCGAATCTTTCTGCTACTCTTTTTGCTGATGATGTCTTCCGAGGGCATCGCGGCCGATGGCGCCGGGGAAGAGCAATCGCCGGCTTCCAAGAATACGAAACCGTCGGTATCCTGGGATTTGGCGGACTTAATTCCCAAGGTTTCAGAATTGTCCGTTCGCCTATTCGAACTCCATCAAGAGCTTGCTGTCGGCAAAGACCTGCCCGCTATCGAACACGGCTTATCCGAGGTTGAAACCAAGCTGGAGGAAACGGCAGCGCAGATTGAGCGTCTAAAGGCTTCGAAAGAGAATCTTTACATCCCGTTGGTCCAGCTAAATCGTGTATTGGAATTGCTTCACCAGCAGCTCGAAAAAGCTGCCAAACCCGCGACCACTAGTGTCAAACAGTTGTCGACATTGCACAAAAAATGGGCGCATGAAGGACAGCGCTGGCAGGCGGCCGCAGCAGGGCTTAGCGTGGAAGAACAACAGGATGGCATAGGATTGGCTTTTACGAAGGGTCAGGCCACCATATCCAAAGCCCTCGGGCTCATCCGGCAGTCATTGCAGCCGTTGTTGGTGTTGCAGGGAAAGGCCGCCCATATACGTGTTCGGATAGCGGACATGACCGCCGAATCTAATCGTTTGATCCAGGCTGCCGTTGGCGGTGATCTTACGGACACCTATCCCCCGATCATTTCTGATGCCTACCGGTCGCAGCTTAAAAGCACCTGGCACCCGCAAGCAATGAAAAATTTTCTCTGGGTGAGATCCAGCGATCATCTTTTTTTTGCTCAACAACGCGGATTGATCATATTTCAGGTGGGCTTGGCTCTGTTTCTAATTATCGGCATCTATCGAAATCGAAAGACCATCGAACAGACACAACTCCTGCAGTTTATGGCAACCCGGCCGATTTCGGCCGGATTATTTCTGTCCTTCGGACCCTTTCACACATTCCACACATTGAGCCCCGCCTGGTGGCAAACCCTGTTAACGGCCACGGTGGGGATCTGTTTGCTGCGCCTGGCCAATCCCCTGCTCAAAAGCACATGGAAACGATGGTTCCTGTGCTACCTCGTTATCATACTAATCAGCATTAATATCCTATTCACCATTGGGTCATCTATTCCCGCACTCAGACTCTTCTTTGTTTTAGCATCTGCAGTGGGAGTTTATTTTTTCCTGCGATGGGCCAGGGCCGCAAGCAGCGAAGGCGATGGGATCGTTTTCATTGCAGGTCTTCGAGTGGGGGCCTGTTGTTTGGCCGTCGTTCTGGTGGCAGAGCTATTCGGCAATGCCGCATTGGCTAATCACCTGTTTGTCATGCCGGTGCGTGCCATCGGATTGACAATTGCCTGGTGGCTGGTGATTCGGTCAATGAAGGGCGGGTTGGAATGGATCTTTCACCGTTCGGATTGGCCCCTTCCCGCCGCAATGCGTCAGAATCCCGATACCGCCGTTCGCCGATTGGCAATTATGTTCAATGGTCTGCTGGTTGTCATTTATGTATGCACACTGTTGGTGATCTGGGAGATATATCCGGATCCAATCGCGGCATTCAATGGATTGCTGGCCATCGGCGTTACCGTTGGCGAACAGCGGATCACCGTCGGACTGGTTCTCGAAGCTGCTGCCCTGGCGTTCGGCGCCTACATCTCCGCACGGGTTATTCAGCGGCTGTTTCTGACAAAAATATACGATTTGCGCCAGGTGGATCCCGGTGTCCGGTTTTCCATCAATCATCTGATTACCTATGCGTTCGTTTTTGCCGGATTCCTGCTGGCACTGGCGGTTTTGGGGTTTAGGCTCAATCAACTCACCATCATGATCAGCGCCCTTGGGGTGGGAGCCGGGTTTGGGTTGAAAGAGATCGTCAATAACTTGATCGGTGGCTTGATTTTGCTTTTTGAACGTCCGGTTCGTGTGGGGGATGCCATCCAGATGGGGGGACAATGGGCCGAAGTCAAAGAAATTGGGTTGCGGGCCACTCGGATCCGGACGCACGATTACGCAGATGTCATTGTGCCCAATAGCGATCTGACCACCAACCCTGTCACCAACTGGACGCTTTCCAGTCGAATGATGCGGATTCGGATTCCGGTGGGCGTGGCCTATGGTTCGGATATCCCTCTGGTGATCAAAACGTTAAAGGCCTGCGCCAAAGACCACAACGGAGTGGCCGCCAGACCCGAATCCAAGGTTCTGTTTTTGAGTTTCGGAGACAGCACCCTTGACTTTGAACTCCGTGTCTGGATATCGGACTTTGACGATCGCCGCACCATTCAAACCGAACTGCATCAACAAATCGATCAGAGCTTCCGGGAGGCGGGTATCGAGATTGCTTTCCCACAAAGGGACCTGCATCTGCGAAGTGTCGATGAAACGGTTCTGAAGCCACTTCGCGATCCGAAAAGTTGATGGTATTTCGAAATTGGAGTTGACCCTATGGCATCCGGATCCAAAAAAGTAATTTATGCCGCCCTGATCGGCAACAGTCTGGTGGCTGTAACCAAATTTATTGCTGCTTCCATCACCGGCAGTTCGGCAATGTTTTCCGAGGGCATCCATTCGGTTGTGGACACAGGCAACCAGGTGCTTCTGCTCTTTGGTTTGAAGCAGGCCGAAAAGCCTCCGGATGAAAAATTTCCCTTCGGCCACGGCAAGGAAATCTATTTCTGGAGTTTTGTGGTTTCCATCCTGATCTTTGCCCTGGGTGCGGGCATCTCCATATACGAGGGCATTCATCATGTGCTGCATCCACAGCCCATTCAGAACCCGCTGATCAATTACGTCGTTCTGGGCCTCGCGATGATATTCGAGTCGGGAGCCCTCTATTTTGCGGTTAAGGAATTCCGAAAGGCCAAAGGGGACCTGGGCTATTTCGAAGCGGTGCGCCGGGGAAAAGATCCTACCCTTTTCGTGGTGTTGTTCGAAGACACGGCGGCAATGCTCGGTCTTTTAATCGCCTTTTTAGGAATCGCGCTGGGGCAAGTGACCGGCATCCTGATCTTCGATGGTATCGCCTCCATTCTAATCGGTATCCTTCTCGGGCTGACTGCCATCTGGTTGGCCTACGAAACCAAAGGGCTGCTGATCGGAGAGAGCGCCAGAAGAGACGTTCGGGAGACGATCTATCGAATCGCCCAACAAATTGAGGCGGTTGAGCATGTCAACGAGGTATTGACCATGCACATGGGTCCGGAATTTATTCTGGTGAACCTCAGCGTAGACCTGAAGGATAATCTTCAGACCGGTGAGGTGGAGAGGGCCATTGCGACGATTGATCGGACGATTAAGTCCGAAATCCCTGAGGTAAAACGTGTATTCGTAGAAGCCGAGGCGCGCGTTTCCTCTTCAGCCGGTGTTTAATGTTCCGGTTATTCCAACACTGAAAACCTGGTCCTGAGGGCCTGGTCAGAGGCACCTGTCTCCGCAGTAGACGAAGTCTGTATTGGTTTTGAGGAGAATTCAGGTGTCAGGTGTCGGGTTTCAGAATTGAGGTGTCAGGTGTCGGGTGTCGGGTTTCAGGAAGAATCGGGGTTTCAGGTGTCAGTGTTCAGGTGTCAGCTTTTTCCGATTGTCCTGAAACCTGACACCTGAAACCATCTCTTGCCACATGAGCTCCCGGACACAGCTGGTTACGATTTTGAATTCTTCAACCCCTCCCGGCTAGCGGTGCCCGCATTCGGGTGTTGATTTTATACCCATTCGTGATATTACTGTGTAAATCCATAACATATTAAATTTCTTGTCAAATAATAGAGTTTCCCAGGGCATGGGATGCATTCTTTTACGGTCCTGTAAACAAAAATAAGGAATGAACCAATCTTACCCCCTCCCTCTGGCTCCCTCCCGCCAGGGGAGGGAGAACATATAGTCCTCCCCTTGACGGGCGGCTGGGAAATACGGCCGGTGCAGAATCCGCTCAAGCTGATTCCGGAGGAAACCCGACAGGAAATGCTCGAACGGGGCAATTATTGGAAGAAGACGTTTGAGAGTCAGGAGCGGGAAGCCAACGAAGTTCAGCCTGTATCGGAGGAACGGTAATAAAGGTTCAGGGGTTCTGGGTTCAAGGTTCAAGGTTCTGGGTTCAAGGTTCTGGGTTCAAGGTTCAAGGTTCTGGGTTCAAGGTTCAAGGTTCTGGGTTCAAGGTTCTGGGTTCTGGGTTCAAGGTTCTGGGTTCAAGGTTCAAGGTTCTGGGTTCAAGGTTCTGGGTTCTGGGTTCTGGGTTCTGGGTTCAAGGTTCTGGGTTCTGGGTTCAAGGTTCTGGGTTCTGGGTTCAAGGTTCTGGGTTCAAGGTTCTGGGTTCAAGGTTCAAGGTTCTGGGTTCAAGGTTCAAGGTTCTGGGTTCAAGGTTCTGGGTTCAAGGTTCTGGGTTCAAGGTTCAAGGTTCTGGGTTCAAGGTTCTGGGTTCTGGGTTCAAGGTTCTGGGTTCAAGGTTCAAGGTTCTGGGTTCTGGGTTCAAGGTTCTGGGTTCAAGGTTCTGGGTTCAAAGGTTAAATGAATAGATTTCATTCCGACAACCCTGAACGGTGAACCTTGAACTCGGAACCTATCTGTAGTCATGGTTTAATGTTCAGAGGTTCAGGGTTCAAAGGTTCAATGAAAAAGTTTTCTTCCAAAAACCCTGAACGGTGAACTTTGAACCTGGAACCTCTATGGGGTCAAAGTTTAGAGTTCTTAGGTTTAAGGGAAAACGAGTGGCGATTGAGCGGTTTGAGGACATTGAGGCGTGGCAATTGGCACGTGAGTTAACACAGAAGGTTTACCGATTGACCAGCAACCCACGCTTTTCAAAGGACTACGGATTAAAGAACCAAATACAGAATGCCGCTGGTTCCTCAATGCACAATATTGCAGAAGGATTCGACTCTGAGACGAACCCAGAGTTCATTAGATTTTTGCGGTATTCTAAACGGTCATGCACGGAAGTACAAAGCGAGCTATATGTTGCCTTGGATGAGAAGTACATTACTGAAGATGAATTTAAAAGTACATACGATCTTGCTGCCCAAACTCGGGCTGCCATTCGTGGTTTTATAAACTATCTTGTAAAATTTGAGGCGAACAAAGGTTGAACTTTGAACCTTTCAACCCTGAACCCGCCAAAGGCGGACAAGCCTCTGAACTTTGAACCTTGAACCTTTGAACCTTCAACCCTTGTGCCTTGAGCATCGACATACTCGCCATTTGTGTGGCGATCCATAGTGGAACGACAGAGAACGTTTCAAGGAGGATACATACAGATGATAGTCCGTAGTTATCGAATCGGCGCAGAATCCGGATCGGCCCTCGAAATATGCGATGATGTCCTGGAATGCCGGCGGCAGGACCGGGGGAGTTATTGGATCGATATTCACTCCTACTCACCCGATGACCTAGAGTCGTGGTTGGACAACCTCACACTGTCCGATCAAGCCATGAAGAGTTGCCTGGAGGCCGGTCAGGCAACCCGGTATCTGCCCTTGCAGGATGAGATGTTTTTTTCGTTTCCAGTATATCCGGGCAGTCTGGAAACAGAACCGGTCTACCTCCCGTTTCTCTGCATGCAGAATCTTGTCATTACCCTGCATGATGTTCCCATTGAAACGCTTGATAGCGCCATAGATGGATTGATTTCCAGTCTACCATTATTTGAGCCAAACACTTCCGCTCTGGTTTGTCTGCTGCTGTTATTTGAATCCACGGAAAGTCTCAAATCATCAGAGGCCCTGAAAGAAGCGGTGTTCGAGTTGGATGACCGAATGGATGACAACCCCGACGGTGTGGAAGGGGATGAGATCCTCGATCAGAAGCGACTGCTCCGCTCCCTCGACAGCGTTGTCGCTGCACAACACTGGTGTTTCGAATTTTTGGGCCGCCTCAGCAGACCGTTTCTTGATTTTGAGGCGCTCACGGCACAATTTCAGTTGGCCCCAAGCAATACTCTTGCCGCCACTCAGATTTTGGACCGGGTTGAAAATACAATTTCAGACCTCCAGCAGCGGTTCAACATGACCCAGCAGGATAAGACCAATCATCGGCTGGCGATTTTGACCATTTTATCCGCGATTTTCATGCCTCTGACATTGATCGCTGGAATTTATGGCATGAACTTCGACAAGATGCCTGAGCTCCATTTTTCCTACGGCTATCCGGCAGTGCTGATTATCATGGGGCTGATTGCGATCGGCATGTTTCTGTTCTTTAAAACGCGAGGGTGGTTGGAGTGAGTCTGAAGGCCGAAGGTCTACACAGCACCAATTTTCGGGGAACAGACGTCTCGATGTTGGATATCGGGTGTCGGGTGTCGGGTGTCGGGTGTCGGGTGTCGGGTTTCAGGTGTCGGGTTTCAGGAACTACCATTCGTCCCGAACACAGTGGCTGATACCTGAACACTCTCATCCCTGAATGCGGGACCGCTTATCCGAAAACGTACAAGGAAATTATAGACTCCACTATTAAAAATCAGGATTACGTGGGAGCATCATATGGGCACGTATGTGATATTGGGCAGCGGCATGCTCGTTATTTGTATGGCGATCCAGGTCTTTGTGGTTTCTGTCTTATTGAAGGGGCTCGATGCGTTGGAGGAAAAGCATCTTATCAAACACACCATCGCTTTCGGGTGGACACTGATTATCGCGGTCGTGATGGTGCTGTTTGCCGGAAACCTCTTGCAAGCCGCTCTTTGGGCCTGGATGTTCCTTGCCTTCGAGGAATTCAAGGATTTTGGCACCGCATTCTATCACTCGCTGGTCAACTTCTCCACTCTCGGCTACGGCGACATAGTAATGAGTGATGAACGGCGCATTCTGGGCGCCCTGCAAGCTGCCAATGGGGGTGTTCATGCTGGGCTTGACCACAAGCGTCCTCTATTCGTTCGTCAGTGCACCAATGCAAAGACGTCGGCGTACTCGTAAAGCAAAACACGCCTCCTCAAATGATACCGGTGCGAACGACTAGCCCGAACATTGCATAAAATCTTTTCGCTCAAATCTCAAATTGCAGTTGCAGATTTACACAAAAGCGTTGTCCCACAACAGGTCCAAAAATTCCTGATATGGCAAGATCTCTACAATGCCGACTTTTCTTCGCCGAGGCTCCAGGCTTACGCATACATATCGCTTAAGTATGAAAGGGGTCACCCATTAAAGGGCGTGTCAATTTAAAAAACACCTCACCATAAGGAAAATTAGTAAACTTTTCCTTTGTCACCAGTCTAGCACGATTGCCAAGAACTCTGTTCCCATTTGAACCGCATCCGCAATTTC
>Ga0209786_1000718_pt1 | contig 10237 bp, 10 predicted proteins | sample WorMetilvaeELBA2_FD_187405 | JGI IMG/M metagenome (GOLD analysis project Ga0209786, IMG submission 187405) | Marine gutless worms symbiont microbial communities from Max Planck institute for Marine Microbiology, Germany - Olavius ilvae ELBA.2... ...
TTTCGCCACAGCTGTGCAGTTAGAATGCTCTCTTGCGGCAAATCACTGTCGGATATCAAAAACCGCCTGGGTCATGAAAATATCGAATCCACCATGATATACTTGCACCTGGATCTGAAACGAAAGAGACAATTGCAAAAAACATTTATTGAGTATACCAAATCCAATCTCTCGGATGACCTGAAGATAAATGAGTTAATCGATTGGGAGAATAGGAAAGACATTTTGGAATGGCTCGATAGCCTCTAAAAGCCCTAGTGCATTTAGAGGCCGGCTCTAAAGCACAATGCCCTTAGCAAAATTGTTATGTTGACAGTTTTTTAACAAATCTGTAAGTTCTTTGATAACCAACTGTAATTTATATAAATTTGAATTTCCTTGACACAAACTTGATTCCTATATATTTTCAGTGGGTTAAGACAACTCGCAACATAACTCAATATATCGATAGTTAGGTTTTTTTAAAAAAATGTAACTAAGAAGGTCTCCGAGAGGCTCAAAAATGCCGGGCGTCGAAAAGCGAAGTATCTCACAGAAAACGATGCTGAAGGTGGTCGTCGGACTGACCGTCGCAGCCATAGTCATCGTTTTCGCGGGGGTCGTCTTCACGAACGCGGTCCAGTTGGGTTGGACGCTCGGCTGGATCTACGTAGGCATCGTTGCAGCGACCTTTGCCATCAACCTGGTCTGTCTGAGACTGTGGAACCCCGAGCTGATCCGGCGACGCATGCGCGTCTCTAAGTTTTCAAAGACTTGGGACAAGGTGTGGGCCGTGATGTTCGGGCTCGCAGTGATCGCAATCTACGTTGCCGCGGTAATGGAAGCACGAGACAGGATTTCGAGCGCACCGGGGACAGCATGGCTGCTGGGTTTGGCCATCTTCGTCCCCGGATGGACCCTTGCCATTTGGTCCATGGTCGTGAATCCATTTTTTGAGAAGACGGTGCGGATTCAGTCGGATCAAAGACATCGCGTGGTCGATACAGGACCCTACGCCTACATACGCCACCCTGGTTATGTGGGTTTCTCGGGCTGGATGCTCTCGACGCCGCTTCTGCTTGCGTCGAACTGGGCCTTCGTTCCGGCCCTAATCACGGTGGTCTTGCTCGTGATCCGCACGGCGCTCGAGGATCGCACGCTCCATGAGGAGCTCCCAAGCTATCCCGCGTACGCGAGTCGGGTTCGCTTCCGCTTGATCCCAGGCATCTGGTAGCATGGAGGCGTTCAGGCAAAGCGGCGCTGCTGAGCTCAATCTTAATACGCCAGACATCAATGTGGATTATTCAAAATGAAAATATTGGCAATTGAAAAGGAATATGATGGAAAAGCAGTAGAAGATTATCAACCTCATTTAGAGGCTGAGGCAAGACAAGTCTGGGAGCTTTATAAAAAAGGAGTGATTCGTGAGATATATTTCCACGCTGACCAAAAAAGTGCGATAATAATACTTGAATGCAAAAATATAGACGAAGCAGAAGAGAATTTATCAACCTTGCCATTAGTCAGGGAAGGTTTAATATATTTCGAATTTATGCCATTAGATCCCTATCCAGGATATGAAAGATTGTTTAGATAAGATTTAACAGTTTCTGTCGTTGGATGGAGATGATTTGACCTCTTTCTTTAACAAAATCTCAAGTCAAAAATTCCGCCATCTAAGCTATTATCCCCGATTTTGTATTAGTAAACGCATCCCACACTTTGGCTAAATTGTAGATTCCGGCTATGATGACACAACAGGGTCGAATACAAAAATTGTTTCATTTTGGTTTGTAATCTTCAATTTAAAGACCGTTCATATTGGACTTTTGATTATATTTCACCTTCTGCCTGTTACGCAGCTTCCTTTCTGGAAATTTCCGAATCTTCTTTGGATCATCCAGCTTCAACAGGAAATTTTGCATTTTAGCTGGTAGCTTCAGCAGGTTCATAATTTGAGTGATCCTTGCTCGGGTAAGACCTTTTATCCTGGCAATTTCACTCATAGAATTCACAGAGCCATCATCGAGCATGTTTTTCCATTTAACAGCTTTGTGGATTATGTGTTTCTTTTTTTCAGGCTGTTTTACCTTTTTAACCTCTGAGCGATCATAATCTATTGAAATGGTTCGTAAGTCGTTCGTTTCGGGGAGCCACCTTATAAAGGCCCAATCATAAGATTGGGCCTTTTCATTTTTGGAGGTGCATTTTGTGGTTTGTATACATATGTGATCGTAATTGACAACTTTATACAGGAATAACCACGGATTTAGATCACCGAATCAAACAACACAAAGCTATTTTGCTGTATTCAGAAAATTATTCAGACAAATATTCAGCAGCAAAGCGAGAACGTCAGATCAAAGGCTGGCGCCGGGAGAAGAAACTATCTCTGATTAAGAAAGGTGGTCAGGTCCGCGGGTGAGTTTACCCTGAGCGGAGCCGAAGGGAGTCCGTGCTGGGGAGCCATTTTAAAAGGGCCTAATCGAAAGATTAGGCCCTTTTTATTTTTGGAGGTGCATTTTGTGGTTTGTCTACATATGTGATCGTAGAGGGCAACTTTATACAGGAATAACCACGGATTTAGATCACCGAATCAAACAGGGGTCAACAATAGCTTCGTGCTGTCCGTCATAATATTCGCCATTTTCATAGATCCTTCCAGCATATATTGGATTTGATAAGATTCGATAGATCGTTGACTTGGCCCATTTCTTTCCAGCTCGTGTGCGTACACCTTTCAATTCCAGCTCTTTTCGGGCTGTTGCCATCGATTTCGACCTGTAGCCGAAAGACACAATTATCATAATTTGTGAGTAGCATTGGCATCTCAAACCAATATATTAAATCGCAGGCATTGGCATTATCGAAAACAAACATTTATGTGTTCTGTTCTTTTATGAATAATTGGGCAGTGGTTTTTAATTCGGCAGGATTATCTACAATCCATTGTTCTGCAATCAAATTGCTTGCATGGATATTTTTGCGCGTAAAATCAGTCGTTACGGCAATGCATCCCATTCCAGCATCCAGTGCCGCTTTCACACCCGCTGGTGAATCTTCAATAACAAGGGTTTCAGTCGGCAAGACTTTTAGTTCTTTGGCCACCAGCAGATAAATCTGTGGATTAGGCTTACCGTTTTCAACATCGTCTCGGGTTGCGATAAAATCAAAATCATCTTTTATATCCAGAATCTGTAATACGAGAATTGCCTGAGGACAGTGAGACATGGTCGCCAGAGCGGTTTTAAAATCATTTTGCCTGGCCCATTTCAGCAAGTCAATGTTATAAGGGCAGCGATACTGCGTCAATGTCAGCGGATCTTTCAGTAAGGACTCATAAATTTGCAACCTCATCTGAACAAAGGCCTGCCACGGTGTCATGATGCCTAAATCGCTCATTTTAGCCTGCGCCGCATCCATAAGATTAAATCGACTTATCAAATATTGTGCAACTTCCTTGCGGGAACGTCCGACAACTTCTTTAAACGCTTCAATAACCTCATTTTCCACAATTTTACTTTGACAGAGTTCGAAAGCTGCACGGGCATAGGACTTTGCTTTTAAGATTTCAGTCTGAACCAACGTGCCGTCCAGGTCAAAAATTATTGCCTTTATCACTTGCTGAACCTTTTATGACTTTGAGGGATTAATTTTTCTTAAATGCATGCGGGAATCCATTCAAACTGCTCGCTCCAGAATTAGCAATTTTATAAAATTTAATCCGCCTGCGTTGAATGTGTCAGTGCATAGCGTCTCGCTAATTATTATTGATTTTGTTCCTTGATGGACGTTGTAAAATCAAAACGATGAATGCAGGAAACAGCCGATGCTCCTTTGATAACGGAAAAGAATGCATTTTGGGGCCATGGCATGTTAGAATGCATGACAGGGCATCGCCAGGATCCCGTGAGGTCAAGCCTCACGGCGAAGGGTCTTTCCATTCTTACCGCCATCTTTCGTCAACACAGGGTCGCGGCTCTTCCCCACGTTCCTGCGCAAGCGTGGGGTAGTCGGTATACCCTTTGGCACCGCCGCCATAATAGGTTGACGGGTCGTCCGGATTGAGATGGGTCCGCTCCCGAAACCGCTCCGGCAGATCGGGATTGGCCAGGAACAAACGACCGAATGCGATTAGGTCAGCCATATCCTCTTGAAGCCAGGTCTCAGTCATTTCCCGATCGAAGCCGCCGGCGACAATGAGGTTACCGCGATATTTTTCACGCATCAGTTTCATTATTTTAGGACCGGAATCGTTATCGTATGGGTTAACCAGGTGCAGGTAAGCAAGGTTGTAAGCATTCAGCTTTTCTGCGATGTGGCCAAAGGTGGTGTCCGGATCATTATCTCCCATGTCATTGAAAATGCCGTGGGGTGAAAGACGTACACCCACGCGGTCCGGCCCCCAGACCTCCAGGACGGTTTCGACCACCTCAAGCAATAGCCGTCCACGGTTTTCAATGGAACCTCCGTAGTCGTCATTGCGTTTATTCGAGCCGGAATTGATGAACTGGTCAAGCAGGTAGCCGTTGGCAGCATGTATCTCGACACCATCAAAGCCTGCCGCAAGAGCGTTGCCGGCCCCACGCGCATATTGCTTGACGATGTAGGGTATCTCTTCCGTTTGCAGGGATCGGGGCGTCACAAAGGGCACCAGTGCCCCCTCGCCCTGTTCGTTTTCGATAAAGGCTTCTCCGCTCGGCGCAATTGCCGAGGGTGCAACCGGCAGCATGCCGTCGGGCTGGAGCGAAGGATGCGATATGCGGCCAACGTGCCACAGTTGCATGAAGATCAAACCGCCGGCTTGATGCACCGCCTCGGTCACCAGCCGCCAACCCTCGATTTGTTCCTGGGTGTGTATGCCGGGCGTCCAGGCGTAACCTTGCCCCTGTTGTGATACCTGGGTCGCCTCGGTAATGATGAAGGCGGCAGAGGATCGTTGCCTGTAATAGCAGGCATTTAATGATGTGGGCACATTGCCCGGCTGGCGACTGCGTGAACGGGTTAGTGGCGCCATCACGATCCGGTGGGGCAGTGTGTAATGGCCATTCTTTATGGGTTGAAACAACAATTCACTTGTCGTCGCGTCAACATCTCGAGCCGATGCGGGCGATGTAGTAGTTGAAGTCATGAGTTCCCCCGAGTGTGAGATTCATTTTATAAGGATTCGCTACTTTATTTCACATTTCGAGTCAAAAAATCATCAATTTTTTCCGCGATCTCGACATAAAATTCTTCGAGTGCGAAGTGTCCGGAAGGGTAAAAATTATATTCGATATTCTGCAGATCTTTGCCGTATTCCAATGCGCCCTCTTTGGTGAAAAACTGGTCGTTTTCTCCCCAGACAATCAGCGTCGGTGGCTGCTTTTCGCGAAACATTTTGTGCCAATTGGGATATTGGGGTGGATTGTTACGATAATCGTATTGCAGCTGAAATTGCACCTCCTTGTTGCCCGGTCTGTCCATCAGACATTGGTCCAGATGCCATGTGTCAGGTGATATGTGGCTGACGTTGTTTGCGCCTTCTACATATTGAAAGCGCGTTATCTCCAGCTCGAACAAATCCATTACCTTTTGTACCTTCTCTGCACTTTGATCCGTCCACACATCAATAATCGGATCGAAAATTGGCCCAATGCCTTTTTCGTAGGCGTTGGCGTTTTGCACAATGAGACATTCGAGCAGCTGGGGATGACGCGTCACGACTCGTAAACCGACCGGCGCACCATAGTCTTGAATATACAGGCTAAACTTATTTAGCCCGATTAAGTCGAGAAACTTTTCCACAATTTGCGATAGATTTTCAAACGAATACTCAAACTCGTTTAGCGACGGAAAACTGCTATAACCAAAGCCGGGATAATCGGGTGCGATCAGATAGTATTTTTCTTTAAGTTCGCTTATGAGGTTGCGAAACATAAAAGACGACGTAGGGAAACCATGTAACAGCAAGATTGCAGGTTTATCAGCTGAACCGGCCTTGCGGTAAAAAATTGGCAGGTTGTCCACGCTGACAGTTTTGTAAAAAATATCGGTTTTCATTTATCTTTCTCCCTTTATTACCGGTTTTAATCGCGCCAGCCAGCCACTTTCACAGATCGTGTGAGCACCTATGTTTTTTAAAAGCCTTAAACCTGTGAAATCCGGCAGAACGTACGCTGTGACCATTAAACCGTCTTCAGGGATGGTCCGGCCACTTGATATATTATACGTCAATCACCAGATTTGATCTCGGACGGGCGCAGCACAAGAGCACTTGGCCGGGATAAGGCGGATCCAAGGGCTCGTAACTATAGTCGACCTCACCCTTTAAAAGCGCATATTGGCAGGAGTGACAGATTCCGGAGCGGCAGCTAAAGTCCGGAAAAACCCCCTGATCTTCGGCAAATTCAAGCAGGTTTTCATATTCAGGATCCCATTTGGCGGCAATTCCGGACTCTGAAAAACTGATCTCGTAAGCCTTCTCTCCTGCTGCCTTTTTCTTTTTACGGCGTCTTGCTTGGGTGCCCTCCTGCAGGAGGGCTGCCGGGCCGAAGAGCTCGAAATGTATGCGGTCTTCCGGTACACCCCAATCCCACAGATTCTTCAGCATAGAATTCATAAAGGGCGGCGGGCCACAAATGTAAAAGTCCATGTCCTTGTCTGGTAAAAGTGTTTTTAAAAGGTCAACGTCCAAATGACCTATGCTGTCATACTCACGCCCCTTGACATCTTCCGTCCGGGGTTGACTGTAGCGAATGTGTACAGTGATGTTATCATTTTCAGCTGCAACCTGACGCATATGCTTACACATGGCATGATGGATGCCGTTGCGCGTGCCATGAATAAACCAGGTTTGCCTGTTTTTACCGGAATCAACGATGGCATTGAGCATGCTGATCATCGGGGTCAGCCCCACACCACCGCTGAGCAAAACGACCGGAGTTTCCTCCTGTGGATTGAGAAAGAAGTCTCCGCGTGAAGCCGCCACCTGTAGCCGTGTACCGGGCTCGACTATATTATGAAAATAGTTGGAACCGGAAACAATCTCCGGATCCTTTGGTGGAGGTTCCCGTTTGATGGTGACCCGGTAGTATTCAGCGTGGCAGGGACATTCAGAAAGGGAGTAGTTGCGGATGACGGGTTTGGGATGGCCGGGGATGCTTAGCCTGAATGTCAGAAATTGCCCGGGCATATAGACTGGCAAAGGCTCCCCATCTTCAGGCACCAGATAAAAAGACGTAATCGTCTGGCTTTCCCGCACCTTCTTGTCTACGATAAAATTCCGAAATCCCTTCCATGCCCTTTCCGGCGTTTTGCGTTTCTTTCCCCTTTCCCCGGCGGAAGCCAGGATTTCTTCGAACGCGCGGCTCCAATCCGGAGGAAGCGCGGGGATGCGCAAAAGCCGGTGGATTTTTTCCTGATTATTATAATCGAAATAATAGAGTTGGGCCAATTCCCATACTGTTATTTTCTCCGGTCCGGTTTCAAGCAACTCGATTGAGTCGCCGACGCCGACTTCCCCCTCTTCCAGAACCCGGAAGTAAAATCCCAGCCGGCCGCTTTTTATGAATTGCCGGGAAAAACCCGGTAAATCCATTTTCATCTCCAGTTTGAAACAGGGCAGACGCGGTTGGGTCACCTCAAGCAAAGCGCCACCGATCCGGAAGACATCGCCGATGTAGATCCGGTCATCCAGCATTCCTTCAACGGTGAAGTTTTCGCCGAATTGTCCATAACCGAGATCGTCGCGACCCAGTTCCTGTCGCCAGTAGTTAAGATTCTGTAAGTCATAGACGTAAACCGCTTTATAAACACCACCATGCACCGTGAGATCAGCCTGGCTATCACCGTCCACATTGAGCTTGCGCACCATCACTCGGCCGGTCACCGGCTCATTGTAAATCCCTGTGCTCACCTGGCGTCCTAAATGGTCTACCGTCCTGGGCATGGATACGTTTACTGATACCAATTTCATGGCTCCCCCTCCTTATTCTCTTTGCATCTATCTCCCCGAGATACCGGCGAATGGTGTATCGCGCCAGGTTTTCAATGGACTGTGATTATACTGAAAGCGTTTAATCCAGCTGTGCCCCAGCCGACTTGTTCGTTGCACAAGCTGCTATTGTTGATTAGAATTCGGCCGTGCGGATCTTGATTTCCGAAGAAAGCGTACGATGCACCGGGCAACGAGTGGCGATTTGCAGGAGCCGTTTGCGCTGGGCCTCGTCCAGATCGCCTTCCAGATGTATTTCGCTTCGAATCTCGTCGAGCATCCCCTCTTTAGTTTCGCAATCCTCACAGTCTTTGGCATGAAGTCGATTGTGGCTGAGCCGTATCTCAACGTTCTGCAGCGGCCATTCTTTCCGCTCCGCATACATGCGGAGTGTAATGGAGGTTCAGGCCCCGAGCGCGGCCAGTAGGTATTCATAGGGCCCCGGCCCGCTGTCGGATCCGCCAAATGATTCCGGTTCGTCCGCGAAAAGCTGGTGCTTTCCGGTCTCAACTATCTGGGTAAAACGCTCACCTGAAACCGAACGCACAACGACATTTGATGCCATGTCTATCTCCTTTTCTGTCAGTCGTAATTATTATCACTTAAACATGCTTCCTCTTTTTTCATGGGTGCCTAATATAATACACCGTTATTCTGCCTATTCGAACCAGCAAGTTTTTATGCATGCCTGGAGCCGTCGTCTGGCCCGATGGAGCATAACCCAGCAATTTGTCGGTGTAACATTGAGAGTCTCGCAAATTTCTTTTGTGCTAAGCCCATCTATTTCTCTCATTATAAAAGCCTTCGCCAGACGTTCGGGAAGCTTAGATAAGCATTTATGCAAAATTTCTATGAACTCTTTCCGTACATAAAGCTGCATCGGAGTGCTGGATCGTTTACAATAGCGAATCCGCCATTTCCCTTGCCCGTTAAAATTTCGGTCAACCATGTCGGCCAAATACTCTAAATCATTGCTTCCCTGCTCCCAAACCTTTTTGCGAATGTAATCCACAGACTTGTATTTAAGGATGGCGATTAGCCAGGTGCGAACAGTGGAATGACCCTTAAAATTTTTATAGGCTCCCAGCGCCGCGAGGAATGTTTCCTGGACTATGTCTTCAGCTGCTGTGCAATCCTTTACCCGAAACAAAGCGAACCGGTAAAGCAAATCACCATAAAGATCCATCCAGGTTTCCGGATCATGTATTTTATTAGTTGTTTTGATCAGCTCACTGTTCATAGGAAAGCCTATAGAGTCAGGTGTTCTGGAGGAACTCATCGATCAATTTTGCGATCTCCTCTGGCGTGTCCTCATGGCAGTAGTGGCCAACACCCTCGAGACGATGCGTGGTACCATTTGGAAAAGCTTCGCTGAACAGCGGCATGAAGTACTCGGGCTGAAGGGTCTGGTCGGCCATACCCCAGATTGCCAAAGCTGGCATGCGGCGATAAGCCGGGTATACTTTTTAGCATCAAGGTATCATTGCCTCCGGGAATTAGCACCGCGCCCGCATCCATCAGAGCGCCCCCGATAAGATGGCCAGGCCAGACTTGCAGACGGCGCCATTGCAATCGCCAGCTGCCGCGCTGCCATGCAGACAAAAGCATCCCCAAAAACAAGGCAAGAAATAAGAACAGATTGATTGTTTCAGGCTTTCCAATGGGCAACCACAGCGACTGTACAATTTGTTTTAATACGTTTGTATAAGTCCAGGTGTCATGAAGTGCATAATGTCCACCCCCGCTGAATCCCAACATCAATGATGCCGTTGACAGGCGATAATGCCTTGATAATAGTAGTTGTCTCCAACCAAGGTCTATGGCACGTGTCTTCCACAGTCGAAAGGCTTCCCGGCACAAACAAAACCACAGTAATACACCGTTTTTAATATCGCCGCTGCCATATGCGCTTTGCGGGTGCTAAAGAATTCAGCTACCGTTCTGACGGTGCATAGACTGGCGCGATGAATCGTGAAACCGAGCACAGCCGCCAATAGCAACGATATGGCATAAATGAAAAATTCCATCTACTCAATCCAAAAGTGCATAGAAATTATCTTCGTTCAAGACTGACGTCTGCGGTTATCAATATCTTGCAACGACCAATTATGATGTAATAGTGAAAGCGTCTTATTATTGAGATAAATCCAATTTAGCTAATATGGTTATATAGAAAGCCCAAGTGATAAAAATAATTGATTCATCTGTGACCGTATCTGTCACAGGTCTACGGTACAATGGCCTCAAAAACATAGAGGAGGCCTATTATGACAACATTTTATA
>Ga0209786_1000720_pt1 | contig 10211 bp, 7 predicted proteins | sample WorMetilvaeELBA2_FD_187405 | JGI IMG/M metagenome (GOLD analysis project Ga0209786, IMG submission 187405) | Marine gutless worms symbiont microbial communities from Max Planck institute for Marine Microbiology, Germany - Olavius ilvae ELBA.2... ...
GCGTCGCGAACACGTGGTGCAGCGCCACCGTCAGCTCCACCACCCCCAGCCCAGCCCCCAGATGCCCCCCCGTCAAAGACACCGCATCGATCGTCTCCGAACGCAACTCGTCGCATAGCGTGCGCAGCTGGGAGACCGACATGGAATGCAGCACAGACGGATCCGTCACCTTGTCCAGGAGCGGGATTTCGACGGTCATTGGGGCGGTCTCCCTGGCGGCCGCAACGGGCGCGCCTCGTTCGGGTTGGAATGGACCCGGCGCTCACGGAGGATTATCCGCCGCGGCCGGCCCTGTCGAGCAAGCAATTTGTGACCACAGCACCGCTAGGGGCCGCCATTGGCTTGGGCGAGCGCGCCAGCGCGCCGGAATACGCGTCAAATGTGGTCGAACTCGGCCCTGTCGCGCTGGACAGGCGGTGTCAAAGAGTCCATTTGTCTGCTCCCGACCCGGCGCGTCCGGGCCCGCTCGTACCGCGGCCCTCGGCGGAGGACAATTTGGGTATTCCCCTCAAGCAGCAGCTGCGCATCGGCGGCTACATCCTGAAGCAGCGCCTGGCGGGCCGCGCCCGCTATCCGCTGGTGCTGATGCTGGAGCCGCTGTTCCGCTGCAACCTAGCCTGCGCCGGCTGCGGCAAGATCGACTATCCGGACGCGATCCTGAACCGCCGGCTGAGCGTCGCCGAGTGCCTGGAGGCCGTCGACGAGTGCGGCGCGCCGGTGGTCTCGATCCCCGGCGGCGAGCCGCTGCTGCACAAGGAGATCGGCGAGATCGTCGCCGGCATCGTCGCGCGCAAGACCTATGTCTACCTGTGCACCAACGCCCTGCTGCTGAAGAAGAAGCTAGGACTGTTCACACCGAGCGAATTCCTGACCTTTTCCGTGCACCTGGACGGGCTCGAAGAGGAACACGATGCCTCGGTCTGCCAGGAGGGCGTCTTCGAGCGCGCGGTCGAGGCGATCGCGGCGGCGCGCGACGCGGGCTTCCGCGTCACCTGCAACGCGACGGTTTTCGACGGCGTGCCGGCCGAGCGCGTCGCGGCGTTCCTCGACTACGCCCGGGATCTGGGTGTCGAGGGCGTGACGATTTCGCCGGGCTACGCCTACGAGCGGGCGCCCGACCAGGCGCACTTCCTGGGCCGCGCCAAGACCAAGACCCTGTTCCGCGACATCTTCCGCCTGGGCCGCGGCCGCAGGTGGAAGATCAATCACTCGTCGCTCTATCTCGACGTCCTCGCCGGCAACCAGCAGTACCACTGCACGCCCTGGGGCAACCCGACGCGCAACGTGTTTGGCTGGCAGCGGCCGTGTTATCTCCTCAACGAGGGCTACGCGGCGAGCTTCGCCGAGCTGATGGAGACGACGGCGTGGGACAGCTACGGCACGGGCAACTACGAGAAGTGCGCCAACTGCATGGCCCATTGCGGCTATGAGGCGACCGCCGCCGCCGACGCGCTCGGCAACCCGCTGAAGGCCGCGTGGGTGGCCCTGCGCGGGCCGCGCACCGACGGGCCGCTGGCGCCGGAGATCCCGCTGGACGGCCAGCGGCCGGCGGAGTGGGTGTTCGACGGCCTGGTCGCCGAGGCTCAGGCGAATTTGCACTCCCAGCGTCCGGAAGCGGCGCGCGAGGAGGCGCGTCAGAGCGCCTGAGCAACGCGGCGCAACGCCGCGAGCGCGGCGCCGCTGTCGCGCGCGAGACGCAGCAGCGCCGGCAGGTCGCCGGGGCGGCTCACCAGCCCCCGCAGTACCGCGAGCGGACGCAACGCTCCGTCTGGCCCGAGGCCGACGAGCGCCCAGGCCGGCACGCGCCGGTCCGCCGGGTCGGCGACGGCGCGCAGCACGGCAAAGGGCACGCCGGCGGCCTGCGCCGCGACGGCGACGACGTGGCTCTCCATGTCCGCGGCGAGGGCACCGGTGCGCGCATGAAGCGCGGCCTTGCCGGCCGGCCCGAGCAGCGGGGCGTCGACGCCGGCGATCGCGCCGGTCAGGGCGACGGCATTGGCCGACTGGGCCGCTATTCGCGTGCCGTCGGGCAGCACCACGGCGTCGGCCTGCACGACCGTGCCGGGGGCCAGGTCCGGCGCCAGGCCGGCGGCGATGCCGAAGCTGAGCAGAGACTCGGCCCCGTTCGCGGTCAGGGACTGCGCGCCGGCGGCCGCGCGCGCCGGGTCGCCACCTGAGCAGAACACGGCCGCACCGGAAATACACCGGGCTTCGGCGCGGCTGCCCGTGACGACGCCGAAACGCCTCACATGCCGAACTCGACGGTCCGGTCGTTGCGGGCCATCAGGCGGCGGTAGCGGGCGAGCGCCCACAGCGGGAAGTACGCCGCGTAGCCGTGGTACTTGAGATAGAACACCCGCGGGAAGCCGACGGCGGTGAACAGGTCCTCGCGCCAGCGCGCGCCGTCGCGCGGCGCCTCGCTCAACCACGCGATGCCGCGGCGCACGGCGGCGCTCTCGGCCTCGCCCGCCGCCATCAGCGCCAGCACGCCCCAGGCGGTCTGCGACGGCGTGCTGGTCTTGGCCTCGCCGCGCCGGTCGGCCCAGTAGGTGGCGCCGTCCTCGCCCCAGCCGCCGTCGGCGCGCTGGGTGGCTTCCAGCCACTTGACCGCGCGGCGCACCGCCGGGTCGTCGGAGAGTCCGGCGGCGGCGAGTGCGCACAACACCGACCAGGTGCCGTAGACGTAGTTGGTGCCCCAGCGGCCGAACCAACTCCCGTCGGCCTCCTGCTCGGCGCGCAGGTAGGCCAGGCCGCGGGCGACGACCGGGTGGTCGGGCGCGTAGCCGAGCTGGCAAAGGAAGCTGACGCAGCGCGCCGAGACGTCGGCGGTCGGCGGGTCGAGCAGCGCGCCGTGGTCGGCGAACGGGATGTGGTTCAGGTAGCCGTGCGTATTGTCGGCGTCGAAGGCGCCCCAGCCGCCGATCCGGCTCTGCATGCCCAAGACCCACTCCTCGGCGCGTGCGATGGGCTCGGCGTAGCGCCGGGGGTCGGCGCGGTGCAGCGCCATGGCGACGACGGCGGTGTCGTCGACGTCCGGGTAGTGGTCGTTGGTGTACTGGAAGGGCCAGCCGCCGGGCCGCAGTCCGGGCCGCACCGCGGCATAGTCGCCATCGACGTCGAGCACCTGGCGCGCGACCAGCCAGTCGCAGGCGGCGCGCACGCCGTCGTCGTTGTCGACCGCGTCGCCGTCGGCCTCCAGCATCGCGTGGAGCGCCAGGCTGGTGTCCCAGATCGGCGAGACGCAGGGCTGGCAGTAGGTCGCGGGCGCGCCGTCGACGTCGCGCTCGACCAGGAGCTTTTCGATCGCGTGGCGGGCGGTGGCGTAGCGCGGGTCGTCGTCCAGGCCCAGCACGTGCATCGCCTCGACCGCGTTGACCATCGCCGGGAAGATCGCGCCCAGGCCGTCCTCGCCGTTGAGCCGCTCGTATGTGAAGGCCATGGCGCGCTGGATGGCGCGCCAATGCACGCCCTTGGGGATCACCGTCGGCATGTTGCGCAGGATGCGGTCGAGCGCCAGGAAGGCGCGGCCCAGCGGCGCGTCGGTGGCGCTGTGGTTGTAGTTGCGCTCCTCGTCCGGCGGCGTCGTGAACAGCTCGGCGATGCCGACGCCGCGCGGGTTGGCGGCGCGCGGCTTCAGCGCCATCAGCACCAACAGCGGCACCAGCACCGTGCGCGTCCAGTACGACACCCTGTCCAGGTGGAACGGGAACCAGCGCGGCAGCAGCACGATCTCGACCGGCATCACCGGCACGGCGCGCCACGGCACCTGGCCGAACAGCGCCAGCGTGATGCGCGTGAAGACGTTCGCCCGCGCCGCGCCGCCGCGTTCGAGGATCGCCGCCCGCGCCCGCGCCATGTGCGGCGCGTCGACATCGTCGCCGGCGATCTTCAGCGCATAGTAGGCCTTGACGCTGGCGCTCATGTCGAAGTCGCCGGCGTGGAACAGCGGCCAACCCCCATGCGCGGCCTGGGTGCTGCGAAGGTAGACCGCGATTCGGGTCTCGATCTCCTCGCCCGGGCGCGCCGCGGCCTCGCCGAGGAAATGACGCATCAGGATGTACTCGGCCGGAATTGTGGCGTCGGCCTCCAGCTCGAACAGCCAGTGGCCGTCGTCGCGCTGCAGGCCGCGCAGCGCCGCCCGGGCGTCGGCCACGTGCATCTCCAGCGGATCGGCGTCGGCTCGCTCGACGGTCGCCATGCTCATCCCAGGTCCCTCAGGCCGCGGCGCGGCGTGAGCCGGCCAGCACCGACTCGGCTGCGGCGTGACCGGAACGTATCGCGCTCTCGATGGTGGCGGGCAAGCCCGTGTCGGTCCAGTCGCCGGCCAGGCGCACGTTGCGCCATCGCGTCAGAGTTGGCGGACGGCGCGCCAGGTTCGCCGGTGTCTGCACGAAGGTCGCGCGCTTCTCCTTGACGATGCGCCCCCGCGGCAAGGGCTCGGCCGGCAGCTCCAGCGCGCGGGCGACGTCGCGCCACAACAGCGCGCTCAGCTCCTCCGCCGGCCGGTCGACCAGGGCGTCGGCGCCGCTCACCGTGACACTGGCGATGTGCCCGCGCAGGAACAGCCACTGCGCCGCGCCGCCCAGGAGGCCGACGAAGGGCGCGTCGCCGGGCAGCCGCGCGGGTGTGGGCAGGCGGTAGTGGGCGTTGACGATCGGCGCCCCCTCCGCCGGCACCTCGAGGTCCGGCAGGAGCGACGCGGCGACCGACGGGGTCACCGCCAGCACGACTTCGTCGTCGGGCGCCAGCCCCACCTCGTCCTGGCCGAAACGCAGCGTCGCCGCGCGGCCATCGGCGAGATCGAGCGCGCGCAGGCGGCGGCCGAAGCCGACGGCGACGCCGGCCTTGGCCAGCGTTTCGAGCGCCGGGTCGACGAAGGCAGGGCCCAAGCCGACGCGGGCGACCAGCGGCCGACACTTCTCGCCGCCGCGGCCGAAGGTCTCACGCAGCACCGCCGCCAGCGGCGCCGCCGCCGCGGTCGCCGGGTCGGCGTTCATCACCGCAACGGTCAGCGGCTCCCAGAACGGGCGGTAGAGCGGGTGGGTGGGCCGCACGCGCTCGGCCACGGTGGCGCCCGCGGGCGCCGTCAAGAGCGTCAGGCCCGAGAGATAGTCGCGCGGCTGAGTGTGCGGCACCCGGCGCGACGGCACCAGCACCCACCACGGTGCCCGTCCCCGGTTCGGGCGCAGCGTCCAGCGCGCGCCGCTCGCTAGGTCGATGAACGGGAAGGCCGGTTCGGCCGGGCCGGTCAGCGGGTCGTCGGCGCCGATCTCGTCGAGGTAGCTCAGCGCCGCGCGGTTGGCGGCCATCAAGAGGTGATTGCCGTTGTCGATCGTGGCGTCGAGCACCGGCTCCTCGAAGGAGCGGCAGCGGCCGCCGGCGCGGGGGGCCGCCTCGTAGACCCGCACGGAGCGGCCGGCGGCGGCGAGGCGCACCGCGCAGGCCAGGCCGGCGAGCCCGGCGCCGATCACGTGCGCCGTCGTCATCGACGCAGCAGCCGGGCGAGAGCGGCCCACAGCTTGGCCGGCTTCGAGAGGCACACGCGGCGCGTGTCCGGCCGCCAGCCGGTGCGCTCCAGGCGGTCGAGGGTGCGCTCGTAGATGCCCCACATCAGCACCGCCGGCCTGAGCGCCCGGCGGTCGCAGCCAGCCAGCAGCACATCGGCTTCCTGGAAGCGCCGGCGTGCTTCTTGCGCCAGATCGCGGCACGCCGCCGGTAGTCCCGCATGGCGGCGCACGTCCTCCGCGGCCGCGTCGAATGGCACGCCATGAGACTCGAGCAACTCGCGCGGCAGATACAGCCGGCCGTCGTCCAGATCCTCGTCGACGTCGCGCAGGATATTGGTGAGTTGGAAGGCCTCGCCGAGCGCGATGGCGAACTCCTGCGCCCGCGGCGACGGGTCGCCGAAGATGTTGATGGACAGCAGCCCGACGGCGCCGGCGACGCGGCGGCAATAGAGGCGCAGTTCGGTCATGGGCGGCGCCCAGACGCCGTCGCGCGCGTCCATCTCCATGCCGTCGATCAGCGCCAGGAACTCGGCGCGCGGCAGGGCGTAGGCGCGCACGGCGCCGGCCAGCGCAGTGCCGGTCGTCGTTGCCGGCGTGCCGTCGTAGATCGCTTCGACCTCGCTGCGCCAGTTGCCCAGGCGACGCAGCTTGTCTTGCGCTTCGCCGGGCTCGTCGGCGATGTCGTCGATCTCGCGACAGAAGGCATAGACGGCGAACATGGCGTGGCGCCGCGCCGGCGGCAGCATGCGCATGCCCATCGTGAACGAGCTGCCGGACCGGGCGACGACAGCGCTGACGTCGCGCAGCGCCGCGGCGTCGGTACTCACGGCCGCGCCGCCACTGCCGGCGGCGCCGGCGTCTCGCCGGCGAACAGACCGGCGGCGGCGCCCAGAATGCCGCAGCGCGCGAAGTCGGCGCCGCTCAGCGCCACGCGGCCGGCCAGCGGATCGCCGCGCCGCAACCGCGCCACCAACCGCCGGGCGAGGCGCAGGATGACGCTCGACTCCATGGCGAGGCGCCGGCTCTTGAGCGCGCCGGGCAGGGCCCGGGCTTCGACCAGCAGCGCCTCGACGCCGTCGAGGCAGTTGTCGAGGGTCTTGCGCACGGCGGGCGTGGCCGCATCCCGCGTCAGGTCGCCGACCGTGCCGCCGGCGCCCTCCAGCCAGTCGAGCGGCAGGTAGACGCGGTCGAGGGTGCGGTGGTCGTCCTGGCAGTCCTGCAGGTGGTTCAGCACCTGCAGCGCGTTGCACAGGGCGTCGGCCGGCGGCCAGCCGCCGCGCGCCTCGCCGTGCAGGTCCAGGAGATAGCGCCCGACCGGCGCGGCCGAACGGTCGCAGTAGTCGATCAGCTCGCCCCAGTCGGCGTAGCGCAGCTTGGTCGCGTCCTGGGTGAAGGCGTCGAGCAGGTCCAGGCAGTGCCGCGGCTCGACCCCCGTGGCCGCCAGGCTGTCGCGCATCCTGAGCGCCGCCGGGCTCTCCGGGCTGTCGCCGGCGCCCGTGGTCAGCGCGGCGCCCATGGCGGCGAGGCGCGCGACCTTGATGTCGGCCTCCAGCCGGTCGGTGTCGGCAATATCGTCCGCCGCCCGCGCAAACGCGTAGAACGTGGCGACGTGCGGCCGTAGCCGGGGCGCCAACAGCCACGAGCCGACGGGGAAATTCTCGTCGGCGGCCGTCTTGCCGGAGGAAACGTCGGAAACCATTGCGCGCAGCCGTCCGGCACCCGTCATGGCGGTTTCATCGAGGAGTTCGGCGCTATATGCCCCGGCGCGCCCGACCGGTCAATCGGTGCCGCGCCGGCCGCACCGTGGCCGCTCGACCGAGGCGCCGAGCTATGCCACCTTGCGCCGCAGCGATCCCCCGAAGCCCCCGCGCCGACCGCCCCGCCGTGCAGCCCGCCGCCCCCCGCCGCCGCAGCACCGTCCCGGCCCGACGGAGCGCCTCGTCATGACGGCGAACCCGGTGCTGCGCGCCTTGTTGGCGGCCGTGGCGGTGGCGCACCGCCGGCCGGGCACCGTGCTGTTGCTATGGCTCGTGCTGGCGGCTGGCGCGCTGTTCTACTCGGCGCTGGCGCTCAGGATCGACACCGACACGGCGGAGATGATCGACGAGCGGGTGCCGTTTCGCCGCCATCTCGCCGCCTACGACGCCGCCTTCCCGCAGCTCGACGACCAGATCGTCGCCGTCGTCGACGGCACCAGCGAGGCCGACGTCGACGCCGCGGCGGCGCTGATCGCGCGCGCGTTGAACGCGCGTCCCGATCTCTTCCGCAACGTCTTCTACGCCGGAAAGGACCCGTTCTTCGAAAGGAACGGCCTCTTGTATCTCGGCACGGCGGAACTGGAGGCGATCGCCGACCAGATCAGCGACGCGCAGCCGGTGCTGGGGGTGGTTGCCAAGGACCCGTCCCTGCGCGGCATGTTCGACTTCCTGGAGACCATCCTGGACCTGGGCGCCGAGCCGGGGGCCGACGCCAGCGCCGCGGCGCCACTGTTCGACAGCGTCGCCGACGTGGTCGCCAGCCACGCCGGCGGCGGCAACGAGCGGCTGGCCTGGTCGGTCATCGGCCCCACGGACGAGACCGCGTCGAACCATACGCAGTTCGTCCTGGCGCAGCCGGTTGAGGACGCCGGCGCCTTCGACCCGGCGGGCCAGGCGCTCGACGCGCTCGAGGCAATCCTCGCGGCGCACCCGCGGGAGCTGGTCGAGGCGACGCGCGTGCGCCTGACCGGCGGTCCCGTGCTGACCCAGGTGGAGCTGCGCACCGTGCGGTCGGGCATCGGCGTCGCCGGGCTGCTGTCGCTGATCCTGGTCGCCACCATCCTCGGCTTCGGCCTGCGCTCGCCGGCGATGATCGGCTGCGTGCTGGCGACGCTGCTGTCGGGCCTCGTCGTGACGCTGGGCCTGGCGACGCTGACGGTCGGCCAGCTCAACCTGATCTCGGTCGCCTTCGCCGTGCTGTTCATCGGCCTCGCCGTCGACTTCGGCATCCACTTCGCGCTGCGCTATCGCGAGGAGCGGGCGGGCAACGGCGACGACGGGGCGGCGCTGGCGGCGGCGGCGCGGGGCGTCGGGCCGGCCCTGGTGCTCAGCGCCGTCACCGCCGCCATCGGCTTCGGCGCCTTCGCGCCGACGGACTACCGTGGCCTGGCCGAGCTGGGCATCATCTCCGCCCAGGGCATGGGCGTGGCACTGGTCGCCAACTTCACGCTGCTGCCGGCGCTCTTGGTGCTGCTCAAGGCCGGCGACGGCGTGGTGCCGCGCCGCAGCCCGACCGCCCGCCGTCTGGCGATGCTCAACGGCCACGACGGGCGGGCGGTGCGGCTGGGCACCGCGGCGCTGACGGTCGCGGCCGTTATCCTGGTGCCGGCGGCGCGCATCGACCTCAACCCGCTCAATCTGCAGGACCCCGACGTCGAGGCGGTCGCCACCTATCGCGAATTGGCCGCGGGCGACCGGGCCAACCCGTACTCCGTCAACGTGCTGACGGACGACCTCGAAGCAGCGGAGGCACTGAAGGCCCGCGTCGCCGACCTGCCCGGCGTCGCCGCCGCCTACACGCTCGCCGACTTCGTGCCCAACGAACAGGACGAGAAGCTCGATCTCGTCGACGAGATCGCGCTGGCCGCGGCGTTCCTCAGCCTCGCCGAGACACCGCCGGCCATCGACCCGGCGATGCGCCGCGCGGCGATCATCAAGCTGCAGGCGGCCATCGCGGGCTATGCCGTGCAGGCGGGCGACGGCGATGCGCTGGCCGGCGCCGCCAACCGGCTGTACGGGGCGCTGGAGAGCTTCGCGGCGGCACGCGGCGCCGACGACGCGGCGGTGGTCGAGCTGGAGACGGCGCTGGTCGAGCCCATCGGCCGCGGTCTCGACCGCCTGAAGGGCAGCCTGGAGGCCGGACCCGTCGCACTCGCCGACCTGCCGCCGACGCTGCGCGCGATGTGGCTGACGGCGGACGGCCGCACCCGCGTCGAGATCGTGCCCGTCGAGGACCTGGCCGCCACGGACGCGATGGTGGCGTTCACGGACACGGTGCAGGCCGTGGCGCCGACGGCGATCGGCGCACCGGTCATCGTCACCGGGGCCGGCCGCGCCGTTTTCCGCGCCTTCGCCGAGGCGACGGCGATCAGCCTCGTCGCCATCGTCGTGCTGCTGGCGTTCAGCCAGCGCCGGCCGCTGGCGCTGCTGCTGACGCTGGCGCCGCTGGTGCTCGCGGCGCTGTGGACCGTGGCCGCCGCCGCGGCGCTGAGCATCCCCTTCAACTTCGCCAACATCATCGTGCTGCCGCTGCTGTTCGGCCTCGGCGCCAGTTCGAGCATCCACATGGTGATGCGCCAGAGCCAGGTGCGCGGCGACCTGTTCGAGACGACGACGCCGCGCGCCGTGCTGCTGAGCGGCATGACGACGCTGGCCTCGTTCGTCAGCCTGGCGATCTCGCCGCACCGCGGCATGGCCTCGATGGGCCTGCTCCTGGCCATCGCCATCGTCTGCATCCTGATCGCGACGCTGGTGGCGGGCCCCAGCCTGATGGCGCCGTTCCGGCAACGCCTGGTGGGCGGACGCGGAGCGGCGGGCTAGTGTCCGGACCCATAAAGGGGATTCCCTTTTCGGGCGAAGCATGATTCAAGCTCCCAACTGTTTGGGGGTTTGCCATGTCTGAGCACTGTTTCTGGCTTTCGGACGCTCAGTTCGCGCGGCTGCGGCC
>Ga0209786_1000721_pt1 | contig 10190 bp, 8 predicted proteins | sample WorMetilvaeELBA2_FD_187405 | JGI IMG/M metagenome (GOLD analysis project Ga0209786, IMG submission 187405) | Marine gutless worms symbiont microbial communities from Max Planck institute for Marine Microbiology, Germany - Olavius ilvae ELBA.2... ...
ACGAACGCACACTGCGGACAGTACAGTAGCCAGTCAGAAATAATTTTTACGAAGTGATTACGGACACGGCGGCCGTGTACGTCCTGGCGAATATTAGGGACACGGCGGCAGCCGAAAAGCTGAAATTTTGAGGAAAAGCTTGCAGCATCGTTGAACATCACTTACCCCACCCAAACCCCTGTTTTGCACTCGGATCCCGCTTAGAACGTTTACTAGGCTTTTCGGTTAATTTTTCTTCGCGGACGTTTAGATCGTCGGAAACTGTATTTGCCCCACCCGCATGCCCTTCCGCTAACGCTACACCCCGCGAATTTTTGAATTATTAATTCAATTTTGCAAAAGTTTGGGGTTCACATTTTGTGTGTTTCTTTTACGATTCATTGCCCGCGCAATGCAGTAAGTGGGCTATTGCCATTATCGTGTGTGTGTCTGTCTGTGCGTCACACGCCGGTATTGTGTCAAAATGGCTGAACCTATCTTAAAATTTTTTCACCGTCTCGTTGCCCCCCCCCACCCTAGTTTTACCATGCCGAACATCGTTGGGAAATCTCAACGGGGTTTTGACCCAGGGACGAAAACCCCCAAAAATGGCATTTTGGCACCAATGTCGCGCTATATCTCTGAAACGAAACGAGATAGAGCCATAGTTACTATAGAACATGAATATCAAGTCGCACATGCTCTATCGATTTCCGTTGTTTCCGCCATATTTCCACTTCCGGTTACGGCGCTACGGGCGTCGGGATGCAATTTTTAGCCGTTTTTGCGGCCGTACGCGTGTCTTATCCCTATGGGACGTGTGTAGAGTCCACGGCGACATCAAATTCGTCGCCATATTACTTTTTCCGGTTCACGTTGACACCGGAAGTGGTTTTATATCTCAGAAACGGGACGAGATAGAGCCAGTTACTACAGAACGTTAATAGGAAGTCGTATACGCTCTATCGATTGCTGTGGTTTCCGCCATATTTCCACTTCCGGTTTCGGCGATACGCGCGTCGGGATGCCATTTTTAGCCGTTTTCGCGGCCGTACGCGTGTCTTATCCCTATAGGACGTGTGTAGAGTCGACGGCGACGTCAAATTCGTCGCCATATTACTGTTTCCGGTTCACATCTGTGTCTGACACGCGTTGCGCGGGCTTCTCAGCATCTGATGAGCTTCTTGTTTCTGCTTTGCGATCAGCATTTACGATTGGCTGATGTTATACGCAGGACGGTCCTGCTTATAACTGACGCAGGACGGTCCTGTAAATAGCCATAAAAGCTGAAAATGCGTTATACGCAGGACCGTCCTGCGTATAGCCAGTTTTGGCTATGCACAGGACGGTCCACACTTAAGAAAATTTTTTTATCTTGTTATGTCGATAGTTCAAGATTCGGGGGTTGTCGCCCCCCAGCCCCACCGCCCACTCCACCCGAACATGTATAACGTATATGTGTTTTTTGGCGGGCTGCCGCCCCCAAACCCCCCGCCAAAAGCCGAAAAACGGGACACTTGTAGAATACACCTCGCGACTCAATGAACAGCTCCACTTGTAGCTGGCACCTCGCGCACTGTGGGCGTGGTCACACAAGCTGTAACGACAGATCATAACACTGACCATAAACCAAACACTGACCCTAAAAGACATGTGAAGCCTGCACTAACCCTAAAATGACGAAAATGCTGAGAGAAAAAAAACAGAAAAGACGGTTTTTTGAGCGCGCTAGTAACCAAACAGCTCCAGTTTTCGGATGACGACGCCGACGACAACAATCTTTTTGATTACAGGTTAGTGTGATTAATGTTGTTAATTACATCGTACAAGATAATACATCGACTGGAAAGTCCTAAATGCAGGAAAAAACCCAAAATAGGGTTTATGAAATCGTGAGGTGTGTCCTGCACACTACCCCGAAAAACATATCCGCTAGGTGGCAGCACAACAAGAACACCCAAATGGTACCGTAAAAAATTGATTAGTCAAAAAATTGCGGGGTGTAGCGGTAGCGGAAGGGTATGAGGGTGGGGCAAATACTGGTTCTGACGATTTAAACGTCCGCGAAAAAATACCCTGGCTCACGTAGTGGACATCCTAAGCGGGATCCGAGAGCAAACCATGGGTTTGGGTGGGGTAAATAGGACGGAAAATAGCCTAGAGTTGATACAATTCATTGTCCTGCGTATAGCCAAAATTGATCAACCGTGCCGGACGGTCCTGCGTATAACCTGTGTGTTTACGATTAGTTTCATTCGGTTACGATTATGCTTAGCTTTAACGTTTGGTTTTACACAGTGTAGCGGTAGCGGAAGGGCATGAGGGTGGGGCAAATACTGGTTCTGACGATTTAAACGTCCGCGAAAAAAATACCCTGGCTCATGTAGTGGACATCCTAAGCGGGATCCGAGAGCAAACTAGGGGTTTGGGTGGGGTAAATAGGACGGAAAATAGCCGAGAGTTGATACAATTCATTGTCCTGCGTATAGCCAAAATTGATCAACCGTGCAGGACAGTCCTGCGTATAACCTGTGCGTTTACGATTAGTTTCATTCGGTTACGATTATGCTTAGCTTTAACGTTTGGTTTACGTTTAGTTTTCATTACTTGCTTTATGACCGTTTTCTTGTTGTTGTAACATGCCGCCACGTAGTGAATATGGGTGCTTTTTACGGTTACTGCAGGAGGGCCATTTTTGGGCTTTATTAGCGGTTTTCGGGTGATTTTTACGGTTACTGCGGGGTTCATGTGTCTTTTAGGTTCAGTGCTTACGGTTAGGGCCAGTTTTACACAGTTGTAGATTACCGCATGTGTCTTTTAGGGTCAGTGTTTAGGGTTACGGCCAGTTTCTGGCTTTATTACCGCTTTTTGGGTGATTTTTAGGGTTAGTGCAAGCTTCGTGTGTCTTTTAGGGTCAGTGTTTAAGGTTAGTGCCAGTTTTACACAGTTTTAGATTACCGCCGTGTCCCTAATATTGGCCAGGACGTACACTACAGACGCAGCCGCCGTGTCCCAAATTTTGGTTCGTTGTACACGGCCGCCGTGTCCCTAACGTTTGCGAGTTACTTAGTTAGAGACCCGGCCGCCGTGTCCGTAACGCTTGCGTAATTTTTAATCGGCCAAAAATGTAACAATCAAATGTTATATGTCGCTTGAAACAGCAAAGTGAGCTGAATTTGAGGGACACCTAGACGAAATGCACCGCAGCCAGCAGTGCAGGTCCACCTCAGTGTTATGCGCCGCAGCTATTATGACTCATAATGCTGTAACAAAAAATTCTAACACTGACCATAACCCAAACACTGACCCTAAAGGCCATGCATAGTACGTCCGACTAGTTTTATGATATTGTACAACAGAATAAGGCCTAGGTGCAGATTAGATATACAAGAAGCTCAGCAGATGCTGAGAAGCCCGCGCTACGCGTCTCTGTCTGGCATCGTCTGAATACTATTTCCGGTTTTTCGGTGTACCGAAAGTGGAAATACGGCCGTCAGAGGGCATTTGGAATTTTCCTCTAGTACTTCGTAGTCGACTCCAATACCAAAAGGGGCCAGTTTTACACAGTTTTAGATTACCGCCGTTGGCAACCGTACTGCCGATAACAAAACCATTTCCGGTGTCGACATGAACCACAAATAGTCATATGATGACGAAATTGAGGCCGCTGTCAACTCTACATACGTCCTGTAGGGGATAAGACACATGTACGGCTGTGAAAACTGCCAAAAATGGCATCCCGACGCCCGTAGCGCCAAAACCGGAAGTGGAAATATGGCGGAAATCACGGGAATCAATAGAGCATATGCGACTTCCTATTTATGTTCTGTAGTAACTATGGCTCTATCTTGTCCCGTTTCTGAGATATAGCGTGATAATGGTGCCAGAAAATGCAATTTTTGGGTTTTTTGGCCCCCTGGGGCAGAACCCCGTTGAAATTTCCCAACAATCTTCGGCGTGGTAAAACTATATGGTGGGGCTACCAGGCGCTGAAATTTTTTTAACGATAGGTTTACGTTTAGACACAATACCAGCATGTGACATGGACAACGGCCCATGGCAATAGCCCGTTATACTGCGTAGCGCGTGCAAAAAGTGTGTTTGCTAACAGCATCATATGCAGCTGGAACTCTGTCTGATTATTGTGTCAACTGCACTTCAGTAAGTTATGTTAAGTGTAAAAGTGCGCACAATGCAGACGTGTAGGCTGCGTGCGGGCGGGCTGCGCTGAAGCAACTTGGCGGAGATGCCGCCAAGCATTGTGCACCCGGCTAGTTCAGAAGTAAATCCAGGCTTTTTAACCCTCTGTCTAAGAGTCCTGTGGCTTTCTTGTCTCATCATAGACTCAGTGTTCACTTGATCTGTGATGAGACAAGAAGGCCAGCTATAATGGGGTAGTTGTAATCATACAAGTCTTATAATGACATATATTGTTAGTTTGATGTTATGTGTGTCTGGCACTGGCTCACCCAGGTTGTCCTGGACACGGGCCATGAAACGTTCATTCATTACCTAAGAAATTGAAACTGTTTTCTTTATACAGATGTTCTGCTCGTCGTGTGGCAAAGCAAGACATCACGACGATGACAAGTTCTGTGCACAGTGCGGCTGCCAGTTTGCCGGCACCAGTAATGAGTCATCAGCCGTCGCAGGTGAATTTAATTTTGATCTGTATTTGTCTGTGTATCTTTTATGTAGACACTGGACAGATATCAAGTACGTGCAAGAAGACTGTCTTGTGCACATTTGCTCGTCGCATGAAACAACTTAATTAACTAAGCTCAGGTATCTTTTCATGGAGAAATGGCACAGTACAAAGCACTGCTTGATCCCGGGTCTGTAGTAGTGATGTGCAGAAAACCGAAATTCGGTTCGGATTCGGTTTTTAAAAACCGAAACATCCAAAAATTTGACATCCGTTCACACGGTTTTCCGAAAGAGACCTCATGCTACTCACAATTCCAATTATAAGTGTTAAATATAACTTTTTTGGCATTCAATGTGCAGATAAAAGCGTTTTAAAACACGAATGAAACGAATATTAGGATTTAGAGTGTCACGGATGCGGCAATTTCGTCGTCCTTGTCTGCCAAATTCCATACACGGGCGTCCGCAAAATTAGTCATTGACAAAAACGTTACAGACAACAGAAAGTAAGCAACAGCAAGCAAACCAATTAGAAATGTTTCTCGTCACATAGTTAAATTGCCAACTGTGGAGATCTGAAGACACTTCTTTGCATACGCAATTCTGGAGTAGCCGTCCGCATCTGCAGGTGGACGACAATTTGCAACCGCCCGCGGTCTCTCAGATAACCTTGCCGACGTCCGCACATCTCTGATTTAGATTTTAAAGAATGCAGTTACGTTACTTACTTCATGTTGTTATTATAACGTGACTGAAGCTATCCACTGTTGCAAAATATGGTGTCGCCATTTGAAAATAAATAATAAATGACTAAAATATCGGAAGTTCCGAACCAAACCGTGTTTTTCTCGAACCGAGCCGAACGAAATGATTTTGAACCGAATCCGAAGCGAGTTTTGGAAATACGAAACCGAACCGAAAAAACTATTCCGCACACTAGTCACATAGTGCAGTGTCATGGAAATCGTACTTAAGTGTATGCGAAAGCACTCAGTGCTTGGATTCCTTGTGACGTGCCTCCAGGTCTCAAGCAGCAAGCAGCACCTGTTGAAGAAGATTACATATAATGATCGGATTGATGGAATTGGGAGTGATTCATTTTGCTGCTGTCTTTTAACGTTGAACGTTTTTATTTTTTTTGTGCTTATGACCTATGACCTGCTGGTTGAAACTGCAGACACGTCAATATTGGAATGGTTTTGTTCTGCAGCAGCAGTAGGTCTGGAGGCCGTTCGGCAGTCAACTCGGCAGCCACTCACCTATGATCAATTTATGGACTTCCGTCGAAAGACAGAAGCGAACAGGCACGGCTGGTTTCAGCCGAAGGCCAAAAAAAAAGCTGCCTCAGCCTGTGTCTGTAAGTCTACTGAGTCTTTGTGGTGTATATTGCACAGTATGCTGCGCATTTGCACGTACAGTTTACGTGTAGTCCTTCCCTACATGGGACCATCTTATACATCACACACTGTGCATTTGTCTGATCATTCCGTATGGTACTTGCATTGACAATGGCAGTTCATCATTGTTCAGTACACGTACATCGTACACCACCATTGTTGATAACTGGGAAGGAAAGTTTGCCGCTGTGAGGTTTACAAGGTGAGTCCAAAAAAGTAGCCGCTACGACTTTCAACGATATTTTTGCTTGGTCTAAGACTTTTTGTGTGAAATTTTGCACATTTATTGGCAATTCATATCCACACATGCTTACCGATTTCGGTATATTTATGTCGAAATTAAATGAAATGACGTTAATTTTAATATGAGCATTGAGCACCCATCATTTATACGGTTTCAACTTTTTACTGTTCACCAGGAAATAACAGTGCAGAGTACCAGTTTTACGGAAATCACGTCATTTTTTCTTCTTCAAATGTCTTTCTTACCGGTGCTCAATTTCCATTCTCCACCCGTTATCAGGGTAACTGGAGGCGATGGCTTTTGCACCAAGCCTCTGCTCCGGAAGTGGTTGGATGCGCAGTTTATCATCATAAGACAACTTTTCCATTGGTATTGACAATAGCTTTAAACAATTAGTAAAACACTAATCAGTCCAGAGATCACACAATTTAAAAACCATTAGACATTTGAGGACGAAAAATGACGTCATTTCCGTTAAACTGGTACTCGACATTTCTATTTCCTGGTGAAGAATCAAAACTTGAAACCATAAAAATGATGGGTACTTGTATTAAAATTAACGCCATTTCATTAAATTTCAAGATAAATACACCAAATTTGGTAGGCATGTGTGCATATGAATTGCCAATAAATGTGCAAAATTCTATGCAAAAAGACGTAGTCTCAGCGAAAATATCGTTGAAAGTCTTAGGGGGCTACTTTTTTGGACTCACCCTGTACATACTTCACTAGAGGTATGAAAGACAAAATTAACAGAGACTGTCTGTGGCAATTGAAAACATTTACATTGCATCAAACATGAACAGTATTAAGTATTGGCGAAAGGAGTAGCGGCTAGTATAACTAACATATTGCATGATTGCTTGTCAGTGACACTGATAACTGCAGTCGGCATATTTGCAGTAACTGTATGATGTGTCAACTGACAGTATGTAACTAGTGATAGAAATTGCTTGGCATGTTCTACAATGGATGTCAGTTTTTCCTTAGGTTGTCGCTGAAGTCTTGGCCTTGGTATTCAGTTTAGCAATCGGCCATTACATTACTACGCATCCATTGCAGCAATGCGTTACGTTATTTTAAGATAACCAGATACCACAGTGTGGGATCATTTTAAGCATGTAGTCGGCACTATTTGTTTTCACTGCAGTTGCTAACTGCAATGATTACCGGTATGGATGCATGCCACCTTGGTCAGTAAAACAGCTGCATTTTTTGCACAGTAATTTTGCAGCGGTGCAAAGTGCAGTAACAGTTGAGTTACAGTAAAGCCAGCGCACTGTCCATAGTCGATGAACTGTGAATGCACATAGTTTGCTGTGCATGTGAAAAGTTTCAAATTTCTGCACTTTTTGTAAACTTACCTGCATAACTGACAAAGTCAGCTTCAGTTGTTGTGAACAGTTTGCAGATGTAAACCATTGAGGTAAATAGTGACTGCATTTTCTCGTGTTTCAACAATCGATTATCGAAGTTAATATACTGAAGAACATACAGATTGATAACAGTAAAAAATACACATGCAAACATAATAATTTTACAATCAGTGCACAACAACAAAATAACTTAACGAGTTTTGAGCTGGGCAACACTTATACGTAGGCTACTGATAATCGATAAGAAATCGATTTTTAGCAAACGATAATCGATTTCTAAAACAATTTGATTTTAACTGTATAATCTGCAGTCCTTTGCATTTACTGAACGTATGCTGAGCCTGTGTTGGGATGTGATGAGATGCCAAGCTGTGTGACAGAAAATTCCAAACATTGACAGTATGCTCGACATTTCAAATGATGAAATCTGGTACCAGATGCTACTCTGAGAGGGCATAACCGCACTTTCCTGGTGAATTCCCGCAAACAATTGTCTGAAAAATGGTAACTTTGCATTGTCTACAACTTATTATGTCATTCAGTGTATGTGACGTGTTATGCAGTTTCAGATAGGACGGATGCACCTTTGCTGTGGTCGGCTCATGAAGATCCGTGGAACTAACATTATGCTGACAGTAGAGCCCTCAGCAACTACAGACAACATCTTGTCAGCAGCTGTCAACAAACTCAGTATGCTGGACAGAGAAATGTCGACAGATGTGTCGTACGTGCTGCTGTTTCCGGACGGCACAAAGGTGGACCGTGCGCCTGGCAGTACTGAACAGTTCACGCTGCTTGCTTACAAACAGTTCACCAGTCGGCCGTATCAGAAGCTGGCCCTCTTTGTATGCACGGAAAATGACTATAAAGAAGGTTGAATATGCTATCAATTTGCTGTATGATTTCTTCACAGTCATGTGATAATAGACCCCGGCGTCGTCGAATTTCGTCGACGAACTGCGTCAAGTTTTTATGGCGTCGAAGTCGTCGAGTGACCAGTCACGCCGCCGTCGAATTTTTTCCGCGCCGTCGCCGTCGGATTTTATCTCCCGTTTTTCGACGCAATCAATCAATAAATCGGCTTGTTTTATTTTGACTTATGTTTTATTACTTTAGCCAAAATCCGAATTGGGTACACTACATAGTAATACTTTTCTTAGCCGGCCCAGTTACCTGTAAGGGTGCCACTTGCTTTTGTACAACAGGCCTAATTGAGGTAAACAGGTCGGGTCACCAACGGACCAAGACCAATGACTGCGCAGTAATGGCATGACCGTGACGTGTTTGACGTCATTACCAGATTGTGTGTGCTTACTTGCAGAGGATTTTGAATACAGACATGATTAGATGATGTTATTTTGTCATTTGCATTCATGCGTATAATTCGGGCTTAACAAAAACGGCAGCTGGCGCTGACAGGCCGTGCGTCAGCAGCGCTGTGTTATACGGGTGCTCGGCTAATTGCGATTGCGCTGTATGTGTACTTTGGGTGACAAATGTGACATTAGATTCGAACTCATTTACCCCGGTTTTGTAAAAATGTGTTTAAATTTTAGCAATACGACATCGTTTTGGGTAATTTTTTGGCGAAATTTTCTCAGCGTTTCTATACTTATTCAGTGAAGCGGAGTCGGGGCTGAAAAGCCCGACTTTGTGGTGTCGAAGCGCTGTCGGACCGTCGCCACGTTCGGCGGCCTGGCGCAATATCCGCTCTGAAACTTGCGCGTTTCCGGCGTTATTCTACTTCCGGTTTGAAATCCGATCGCAGATCCTGAATCGTCGATAGTGATTTCCTATTCGTGAATAATACAAACTATAATGCTACGACGCACCGTTTCCCAGATATAGACACTCAAAGTCGGATTTTTGCATTTCCACCCACCCCTCCCTTATTCAACGGCTTGGTAGGGGGTGTCCCTTCGACTTTTGGGACGATGTTTGGGGTTTCTGAAACTAGGGTCCCGGGGCTGTCATGTGGTGAAAACCCCGTGATCCTAGGCTCAACCGTTTCGATACAATCCCAGCGTTGGACAGACAGACGGACGGACTTCCATAGCTATTTCGTGCACTGCTTACAGCAGTTAGCTGCTGACGCACGTAAAACGCAATACATTAAAACACATTTTATGGTACCGTATACGGTACCAATATTCAACAAATGAAGTAGTAGTAATAGCCTTAAAATTTTCTACACAGCGCACTAAAAACGAAAAGTAATGCGCCGCCGTCTTACCTATCCCTAAACTGAATCATCTTGAGAAGTCAATTGAATGCCCGCTGTTCAGTGTCAGGCCGCCGTAGACACTGCGGTAGAGTGTTCCACTTGCAATCATTCCAGTTTGAATTGGGGAACGCTTTGCTTCCGACAATTTATTGTGTGTGTGCTGCTTCATCGTAGTTTAGATAAATGAATACCCAAGCTGCTCAATTGCTGTAAAAAAACTATCAGAAAACTGCAGCAGGCTACAATTCAAGTAATTTTAAAGTGGTTTACAGCATTTTCAAAAACCTTGTCCATTTTCCAGCACTTTCACGGGCGTTGAATAT
>Ga0209786_1000722_pt1 | contig 10189 bp, 14 predicted proteins | sample WorMetilvaeELBA2_FD_187405 | JGI IMG/M metagenome (GOLD analysis project Ga0209786, IMG submission 187405) | Marine gutless worms symbiont microbial communities from Max Planck institute for Marine Microbiology, Germany - Olavius ilvae ELBA.2... ...
TTTAGAGAAAACGCTGCTAAATATTGATTTGCTATTGTTCGCCATCGTTTTGAACGGCAGTAATTTAATGAGTGATAATTAGCGGCCGGGCTAACTGGAAAAACGGCCACTTTTCGTTCAGGCACTATATACTCACGGTGCGACAGATCGCATCGCTGAATCGAGATCAGCCCAGAGATCATCCGAGTTCTCGATACCAACACTGATTCGTAGGAGCGAGGGCGGAAGGTGATGCTGTCCTGGAATAGCGCCCCTTCGTTCCATCGTTGATTCCACAGCACCGAGACTAGTGGCGTGACGGATGAGTCGGATGCGTCGGCAGACTGCATCGGCAACCTCAGCTCCCCCAATCACATCAAACGAGATGATGGTTCCAAATCCTTTGAGTGCACGTTTAGCGACAGTATGCGTCGGGTGCGAGGACAGGCCCGGATATCGAACGCGAGAAGCCAGTGGGTGCTTCTCAAGCCGCTCCGCTAGTAACATGGCTGTCTGCTGAGCCCGCTCCAATCGTAGGGAAAGAGTCCTGGCCCCGCGAACTGCGAGGAACGCCTCCAGTGTTCCTGGTGTGGCCCCAGTTAGCTCTCGGGATTTTTTCAGAGCATCCCATAGTGCATCGTCCTTTGTCGTGGCGACTCCTGCAAGCAAATCGGAATGGCCGCCAATGAACTTTGTTGCTGATTGCAAGGAGACTGTTGCACCAAAGGCAAGCGGTTGCTGATTCAGTGGTGTAGCAAAGGTGTTGTCCACGGCTACAATCGCCCCTTGCTTACGCGGGGCCGCGCAAATAGCCTCAAGATCTGCCACAGTAAGCAGGGGATTCGAGGGTGATTCTAGCCAAATTAGGTCCGCGACGCTGCAGGCGTGAATCCAGCCAGCTGTATCATCAACGGGCAAACGCTGCAACGACCAACGCCGTTTGTCAGCGCCTGCTGCAGCTAGACCTGCAACACCCTGATAGCAGTCATCTGGCAGTACTATAGCTGCGCCAGTTGCAAGCTGATCGAATACCGAGGCGATGGCTGCCATGCCGGACGCAAACGCCACGGCCTTGCCAGACTCAAGCCCACCGACGATTTCTTCTAGTGCTTCCCAAGTTGGTGTACCATCATCCCGAGAGTACTCGTGACGATTGCCGATAATGAAGTTTGACGCGGGGACCAGCGGTACATTGAGCGGAGCGCCGGGAATGGAGTCGCGACCAGCCGAGACGAGCCATGAATCCATGCTGATTTCAGATGTAGGTTTATCCATTATTACAAATACCTCCAGATAAGAAAGTTTTCTACGCCTGTGGGATAAATTCCCATCTTTTAGATGACATAATTACCAATTATAGCTAGACATAACTTAATTACAACTATATTACGTATCCGCCTAACGTAGAGGTCAGTTGCAGCCAGAGCTTTCTACGGCATGAGCAATGGGTATGAGCATTGGAGCATTGGGTCGGACCAACCTAACGTCTTGATTTTCAATCTATCGATGTAGGATATTCGCCTGTTTTCTGGCTTAGGGCCCTCTTTTTAGGCTCAAAATGATCTCTTAAAGCTCATATTCGCATCCAGATAATTCTATAGAGCATTTTGCCAGTAAATTGTATTATCCTCCGATTGCAGGCTTACCGCTGTTTCTGAAATACTTTGATATGAAACCTGGGGCCCTCTTAATACAAATGAATCTCCGTTCTCAACAACTTTGCGCCCAATCGCCTTGTATCCCATCTGATCTTTCACTTTTTCTACATATACCTTGTCGCCCACGGAGATGCTTTTCGTCCACTGCAGCTGTCTTTTGATTTCTCCCCGCATAATAGCGGAGTCTACCCAATTGCGGTAGGTTTCGCGAAGTCGATCAAATTCTTTGATATTCATCAGATCCATAAGTTTTTTGTTGTTTGTGAGCCGATACCCTTTTGGAGGTGTCAATATATACCGGTATCCACCAAATGGCCAATCCTCTGGATGCTTAACGACACCGGCGCGCACCATGTTCAAATCAATGTAAAACCATGCATCGAATTAAATGATCGTCTGTGGCCACAGCCGTCGCATGATACCGGTCCTGCCAGAAAGCACCTTTTCGGCTCTTACGGCTATTAAATCCTTGACCCGTTTTTCCGGCGATCAATTGAATCGATTTCGGAATCGTTTCATTCCCGTTTCCAGTATCATAGATAAGAAGGTAGATATGATTTGACGTGACTGTAATATTCAGAATGCAAAGCCAGAAACGCTTTTGGGCCTCAAACAGCGAGTACATCCACCGTTGTTTATCTTTTGCAAACTTCAGAAGAAATTCGCGTTTTTGGCAACGACTTGTCGGGTCGAAGCCGAAGGCGTAGTCTGATGGGTTAGGTGCCAGGCATAACCGGATATGAAGTGTCGATTCGCTCGGGCCATTTAATTTCCATTATCCTCATAAAGTGGCGATTCGTTGTTCCTTGATATTTCTTAAAACGGTGTTTTCAGCCTTAAAAAATAGCTTCTAAGGCTTCTTAGAGCGTTATTCTTGAAGATTTTCCATGAATTGTCAAATTGTTTGTTTGGTCCGACTCAATATCCAAATGATTAAAATCGAGGAGGAAAGGAAAAATGTCTGAGACCAAAAAGAGGGATTCATCAAACGGTTGTTCGGGGGGAAGAAAGAAGGTTGTTGCGGCGTGCAGATCGAAGAGATTAAAGATGAGGCCCCGCGGGAAAAAAAGGCGACGACCAGCCATCCGGATGCTGCGCTTCTGACGCCTAACTGGCGTAAATGGACATGCGCAGCACCCGTGAGCACTGTTGCCGGGAAAAATATAGCGTAAGTCTATGAAAAATAGTTCACAAATCTGGTTAATGTCTTTCCGGCTGTCCAGCTGTATTTATCATCCTCATATTCACAACCATCTGAAATTACGTTGATTTACGGAACTGATGCGCAATGGCATGTCTCTTGCTCCCCAAAATTGCTGCCTGACCAATCGTTTATAGACCAAACTGCTTTTATCATAACGTCATTCTTGAGAAAACGAGCCATATAATTTGGTCAGGTCTTCTTTTGCAAGGGGCGGACTCCCGCCCGCCCTTATTAAAGAACCCGGGTCCAGAGGGCCCGGCTTTGGGTCGCCCCCTGAGAGGGCTCTTGGTTTAAGCCAGCGGAGTACTGGAGTATGGGAGTGGTGGAGTAATGGAAAAACATATCCGGGTATTTAAAATATATTGCACCCACAAACTGAATTGGTTTTTGATCCAACTCACTCAATTCGCAAATCAACTTATTGCCGCAGTGTCCAAAACACCATCCAGATGCCTCGGTATGGATTTCACCCAACACTCCAATACTCCAGAACTCCAACACTCCGGCTACAAGTTATCGGCAAAGCCATTTACCTGTGACCCCCGGGCGGCGGCGGGATCAACGACTGGCACAGAGGACCAGGATTTCAATTTTGGATTAAAGATTCTTGCCAACTACCGGATCTCCATTATGGATTGGGAGAAAGTAGGATGATCCAAATTATCAAGAGGATGATATCCACAAATCCGAAATTTAGAATTATTTGTCGGGACGATAAATTCGTCCCCCAGGAGTTTCTCGGTATCTGGAAAGTGGGTTTTTATGCGGACATTGCCAAGGAATTCAATCTATCAGAGCGCATCCCGTTTCAATTCGAACACGACAATATAGCTGAAGCCGAAGCGGTTATCGAGCGCAGGAAAAAGCAAATCGGACATAAAAAATTCGTTGTTCGGAATTACTATAAAGCCTGATTTTCTCGCTGACGAAAAAATTGTCAAAAACGCGATATTGAGCATTGTAGCATTAGGTCCAACCCAGTAATTAGCCAGGTCGTCTCAATCCTTATGGGTTAGGTGCTTACGGCGACAAATTACATAAGATACCTTATCCTATATTCCCATCATGCCGGTGGCTACAATCTGCCAGTTAAACGAGGCAATCAGGCTGATCACAGCAAGCAGAGCAAATACAGTTACTAACCGAGATCGAAACGTATACCACAACAAAGATAGAGCCACGGGCCAGTATACCACTGCCATGAATAAGACGCCACTAGTAGAGTGAGGATTAGTGATGCCCACGGTATCTGCAAAAGCTTTTGGTACTGCAAATGGTGCGAGAAGTGTAAGACTCATCAGAATGTCAGACAAATCCGGCCAAACACCCCATTTAATTTTGAAGCTTAGCGTTGATATGGCTACACAAACACAAGCCAAAGTGACAAATGCGGCTAAAAGTTTTCTGTTATCGAATTTCAGTTTTCGAACATCCATATGAATTCCTAGCCAGCAGGGCTTTTACGAAGAACCGCTATCTTCACGCCGGCTATTCCAGTGGCATGGTTAGGCGACGTCTCACACTAAAGCATCACAATAGGCGCGGATTAATAGCCACATGCCACACCATGCTTTTTTCCATGGTCGAGCCACCCGTCCGCCGATATCATTTTCACCCTATGCCTCCAAGGGCTACGGTTATGGCCTCCCCGTTGACGCCACTGGATTCCTCGGATGCCAGGAAGGCGATCACCTCGGCCACTTCTTCGGGTGTCACCACCCGGCCCGCCGGGTAAAGCGCAGCTCTTTCTGCCCAAACCTCATCCGGGGTGATACCACGCTGCGCGGCTTCGGCTTCGGCCGAAATCTCAGCCATTGTTGTTCGCACCCAGCCGGGCAGCACCGCGTTGGAAGTCACGCTATGCGGCCCGGCATCCTGAGCAACCGAGCGCATCAGGCCCAGAAGACCGTGTTTTGAGCTGTTGTAAGCGCTGCCGGCGTATTCCGCCACCTGTCCGGCCGTCGAACTCGTGAACACGAGTCGGCCGTAACCCTGTTCAATCATATCTTTGACAACTAGCCGTGACAGGAAATAAGGGCCATCCAGGTTGATGCGCATCGTTTCACGCCAGAGTTCCGGCTCCTGCGCCCAGATCACCCGCTCATGGGCCGAACCAATACCGTGATTGCACACCAGGATTGCAACCGGCCCCAGGCGATCCTGTGTTTCCTTCACAGCAAGTGTACAGCCGTCAGGTGTACCCAGATCCGCCACAACGTAGTCCAGACCCAGCGTCTGCAATTCATTTTCACTGCGCGCAACGGCCATTACCCGTGCACCGCGTGACGCCAGCAAATCAGCCGTTACCCGCCCGATTCCACGCCCCGCACCCGTTACCAGTGAGACCCGTCCTTCTACTCCCGGCATACTACACCCCCTTTTCGATGACTAATCCATGTTCCCAATGGAAAGAAGAAAAGGGTCGCATCTTAATTATTAATTATTCTATTTTAAATCCGCTATATCCGCCTTCTCAGCTTAAAATCAACAAAGATTTGCTTTGCCAAATGGTTGTACCTACCTGTAATGTCGGCGCCGAAAGAAGAAAAGGGTCGCATCTTAATTATTAATTATTCTATTTTAAATCCGCTATATCCGCCTTCTCAGCTTAAAATCAACAAAGATTTGCTTTGCCAAATGGTTGTACCTACCTGTAATGTCGGCGCCGAAAGAAGAAAAGGGTCGCATCTTAATTATTAATTATTCTATTTTAAATCCGCTATATCCGCCTTCTCAGCTTAAAATCAACAAAGATTTGCTTTGCCAAATGGTTGTACCTACCTGTAATGTCGGCGCCGGATATGTCGCCAAAATATTTTCCAAATTATCGCCGCTATCGCCAGTGAATTCCCTGCTCAGATTGACGGCGACATCGCGAAGCATATTTTTATTGCGACCCATTTGCGGAATAAATCTGTAGTGCAGTCAAATTCATCGCATACTGCCGCGACGATTTGGTCAGCCGATAGCCTTATAGCCTTGGTTTTAACTCTGTTTGTTGTGCGATATCCCTTTTGTCAGAGCGCTTCGCAAGAAACGTTTCTTTAACCCTAGTGACAAAATCTGAACTGCCGAGAATAAACCGACCTACCAAATTTTCGGCTGGATTTTCAACCTCAGCAAGGCTGATCTTCTCGACAATATACTGATAGTTTCCGGCAGCCATTTTACGGCACTTGACAAAAAATGAAAGCAGCCAATCCGTTTCTATCCAGCATATTATAAATATTCCAGGAATTTTTCAGAATATGCGCGCTAGATACAGTTGTCCATCATCCTGTAATTAAATTGCAGGTTATCTCGGTTAGTAGGTAGCGTCAATAATTAATAAATAAGATGCGACCCCTCTCTTTTCCCTTTGTTTCATTTGAGCGTCTCGACAAAAACCGCGCGGAGAGCCCCGTTACTTGCAGCCAGGTTCTTACTGGCTGAGAAAAAGGCGCACTTCCTCCAGAAACCGGCCAAATGCTGGCTCATGCTCGAGAATCAGGTGGTTTTTGCTCTGTAGTGTCACAAACTGCGCTCCCGGAATGCCGGCAGCCATGCTGCGCCCGGCGTCGAAGGGTACGCGCGCGTCGTCGCGGGCATGCATGACCAGCGTTGGCACCTTCAGCTGGGACAATAGCTCCGTGACGTCGATCACGCCACTCGCCTGCATATATCGTATAGCGCACTCCGCCGATGTCGTGAGCCGCTGCAACTCGTTATACCACTCTGCCTGTTCCTTGGTCGCGCCTGGCACGAACTGTGACGTGAACAGTTGCCGGAAGGCGGGATTCGCCTTGCCCCACCCCACCCGCATCAGCGTCAGCATGGCAGCGTCCTCCTCCTGCTGATTCTCGCTTCTTGGACGACTGCTCCAGCCCTGCGCGAAGCCGCCGTAGAGGACGAGGTGCGTCAAACGCTCCGGATGCCGCACCGCATAAGCGATGGACACCGCACAGCCTTGCGATATCCCTAATAAGGCAAAGCGTTCGAACTTGGTCGTGTCGCAAATTGTTTCCAGATCGTTGACCCACGCTTCAAAGGAGATGTCGTCCGCCTCCCAATCCGACAGGCCATTTCCCCTTGTGTCGTAGCGGATAAGCGTATGCTCCCTGGCCAATTCCCGCCACAAATGGCGCCAGATCGGGCTTTCCAGATCGTATTCAAGGTGGGTCATCCAATTGCCTGTCTTGACCATTGGGAGCCCCGTGCCGATAGTTGAGTAGGCCAACCGTACACCATCTGGCGCACGGCAGAAGCGGACCTCCTGCTGGCTCAAAACCGCTTTCCCGGAGACCTGTGAGGACGGTTGCAGATGTTGACGCCAATCCACCGCATAGACATCGACCGGCCGCTCGATGTTTTTTAGGTTCCGCGGCCCAAGCGCCTTGCACATCATGTCCAGCACACGATCGACCTGCTCGAAAACCTGACGCGAGATGTAAATGCCGCCTGGCTCGGCGATTCCCTCGAGCCGGGCAGCGACGTTGATCCCGTCGCCATAGATCCGCGATCCGTCGTGGATCAGATCGCCCAGATTGATACCGATTCGAAACAGCATGCGCCGGTTCTCCGGCACATCGGCATTGCGGCGTGCCATCGTCATCTGGATGTCGGTGGCGCATTCGACTGCGGCGATGACGCTCGGGAACTCCGCAAGGATTCCATCGCCTGCGGTGTCGATGATGCGCCCCCCGAACTTGGCGACCAGCGGAAACACCTCCTCTTGATGGCCTTTCAGGGCTTGTACCGTGCCCTCTTCGTCTTCGCGCATGAGCCGACTGTAGCCGGCAATATCAGCAGCAAGGATTGCGCTTAGTCGTCGTTCCATATGTGCCTCCCTCGACGGGTAGGATTTTTTAACACTTTTTTGTGGCCGAACGTCAGCTTCAGCCGCCGAGGAACGAGGTCGGCTGGAAGCTCTCGTTAGGCGAATTGTTGTGCTAGAAACTTGAAACCAAGTTTTAACTTCTCAGGTGACTCCAACCTCTTTATTTCTGGATTTTGGCTACGGCCAGTTTTTCTCAATTGAGCCAGGTGTTAATCAAATGGATCGCCAGCAATAAAAACAACTGCCCTAGACCAAGGTAAACCAGGCCACCGAAAAAGGCAAAACGTCTGTGGGTACTTTCCGATGGATTTTTCGGATTGTAATAAACCACAATAGTGTCACCGGCTTTCTTCTTGCCCAGATATAGCGGCCTCTCGCCCTTCTTTCTCTCGAAAGAGCCCCCTTCGTCATAGCCCACGTACACGCGTCCGTCCACCTTGAAAGCGTAGCTTAGCTTTAGCACGCTCGATACTCGATTATCGGGCCCATCACTACTACTAATCCCATATTCCTCTACAATCCTGGTGTCCGTGATACGTGCCTCCGCTGGCGTAAAAAACAACGCTGGCCATTTGCTAAGGGCATAACGAATGGTCCAGATCGTGATGCCGATCCAGACAAGCAGACAACAGCCAATAATGTAGTACTCGATAAGCATGGCAACTGGAAACCAAGTTTAGCCCAATGAAAATGGTTTTCTTTTCTTTATGTATACAGCGGGATTCGGTGAGCTAACCTGCCGGCCGACAGACTTTCGGAATTGCACTGACCTTTGTGTAAAACCGCAATAATTTCCCGGTCAGGTTCAGCGGATTGTTAAAGGATCGCTATTTCATTTAAGCGCTTCTTCGCATAAAGCTTGCTCCAATTCAGGATCAGGCGACCAGGTAAATTCGTGTTTGAACCGCTTTTGGGCGAATTTATTTCTAGCACGGATTATATTGGGAGACTCACCAGGTAAAGGAATTGTTGGTATCATACCCATCGCAGTTATATTTTCCTCATCAAGAAAATCTCGATCAAGTCTCCCTTCAGAATCCAATGCAAGATATCCGTAGTCAATCCTTGCAATTGAAATTGGTCTCCTATTTTCCAACTCTAATATGACCATCGCATAACGGATACGAGAATTTTTGAATTGTAAAAGACACTCTTTAGGATCTCGATTGCGAAGCCTGTCAAAACGGGTGGCGGCAATGCGGATAAGATGATCGGCTTCGTCGATGAGAAATATTCGAAAGCCAAATCCCATATATCTCTCCTATATTTGGTCCCTTTAACGGTTCCGGTGAGCAACGGCCCGAACAAATTTCAACCTGGCAAGGGCTTTACGTAAAACCGCGATCTTCACGCCGCCGTGCCGTGGCGAAGCTCGAAGAGCGAAGACGGGTCTGCTCCACTGGTTGGTTCGCTGTGGCAAGTGAATTTCCCATAAACAATTCAAAAAATTTTCAGACTCTATAAATCTTTTCCCCTGCCACGCCTCTCTAAACAGCGCTAACTTTTATCAGTCCTTCTTATTTGGTATGTTCGCTTTCAACATTTAACTGTTTATAGTTCGTCTCCTTTCAGGGGCTCTCGGTCAGCTACTTTGTTCAATACAGCATCCATATCCTTGATATTGGCTCTGTCGGCTCTTTTCTGCAAATATTCTTCGGTCATAATAGCAGAAATTTTTTCCGTTATTGCAGAAGATATTAGCTGATTAATTGATACACCTTCCGCCTTTGCGATTTCTCGAATATGGCGATGTATGGATTCCGGTAATCTTAGACTTAATGCACCCATTTTATTTCCTCCAATAACCGTTTGGGACTAATTATTTTTATCCCGAACTTGTCAACATTTTTGAAATCTTTAGCATTGAAGGTGGCAATTTTTTTAACTTGTGAAGCAACGGCCAATTCGAGAACATGATCATCTTTCGGGTCAGGTAAGAACGGACGCCATAGATAATGAATTTTTTGAAAAGAACCTAAGTTACACATATTATCAAGAAAAGCATCAATATCCCAATGAGTGAGACCTAGCATCCTGCTGTTACGTTTGAGGACATCCTCATATTCGAATACTAATGCAACTGACAATACCGGCTGAATTTTTCCAACGGTTAAAGCACGTAATATCTGAAACGATGCTCCGTAAGTTGAATAGAGTCCTGCAAATATAATATTTTTATCTAAGACGATTCGAATTTTACCACCTTTCCGTAGTACCATATACGGTATTACCTAATATGTCAAGCGAACGTTTCCGGTGAGCAGCGGCACGAATAAATTCCAAGCTGGCAAGGTTTTTACGAAAAACCGCTATCTCCTCGCCGCCGTGCCGTGGCGAAGCTCGAAGAGCGAAGACTGGTCTGCTTCTGGGTAAAGGCACCGCTCGCGCGGCGCCCTCCCAGCAGATCCGTACGTGAAGCTTTCCCTCATACGGTTCTTCGGTTCCAACCCTTTTTACCGGATTGGAAACCAATCAGGCGACACCCCGATTGGCGCATAACTTTGCTGCCCGTAAGGCTAATCAGATATTGTG
>Ga0209786_1000723_pt1 | contig 10186 bp, 9 predicted proteins | sample WorMetilvaeELBA2_FD_187405 | JGI IMG/M metagenome (GOLD analysis project Ga0209786, IMG submission 187405) | Marine gutless worms symbiont microbial communities from Max Planck institute for Marine Microbiology, Germany - Olavius ilvae ELBA.2... ...
ATGATATAAAATGTTGTCATAATAGGCCTCCTCTATGTTTTTGAGGCCATTGTACCGTAGACCTGTGACAGATACGGTCACAGATGAATCAATTATTTTTATCACTTGGGCTTTCTATATAACCATATAATTTTATTTTTCCCATCCGGCTTCAAGGGGCTTCCACATCGGGGCTACCGGTGATCTGCCCGGGTCGCCATTCCAGATCAAAAGCTGCAGTTCATGCACCGCAAGCGCTGTTGTGGGGCTTTTGCCACCTGCCGGCCACCAGTTAAAGCGGCCTTTGGAAAGTCGTTTCTGGCACAGCCAGAATCCCTGGCCATCATAGATCAGCACTTTGATGGCCGTAGCCCTTTTATTGCGAAAAACGAAAACATGACCCGAAAAAGGATCGGATTGCAGAACCGTTCGACACACTTGAGCTAGACCATCAATCCCTTTTCTAAAATCCGCTGGCTGCACCGCTAAAAGGATACGCATTTGGGGTGTGATCTGTATCATGACTGTTTGCTCCAGAAGGCTTTGGCAAGTTCGAGAAGGTCAAAATCCGGCTTGCCTCTGAAGTGCATCCGCATTTGGGCACCCAGGATATCTTGCATCTCCACGATACATTCCGATACAGCTGCCGGTGGTTCAAGGTTCAATTCAATAAAACCGGGCGAGCTCTTTTTAGCTCCCCTATTTTTCTTTTTGATGGGTACACGGTTCTTCAAGGCAGTATAATCAACAACCAGCTCTTTGGATATTTGACTAATGGAATGCGTGGCTGTTAAGCTCACAGCAGCCTGCCACAGTTTCTCGGGTATCGGCCGGGGACTTTTTCGGGTTCTACGCCAAATCTTAAATTGCTCTTTGACTTCGCTGAGATTGGACCGTGTGGTTGGGGACTTTTTCGACGCCATCGGTTATCCTCCTTTGGATTGTTGGATAACCGATCGTAACACTTCTGATAAGGAAGGTCATGCACCCTTGCCGGAAGGACACAATTATCACGGGATATGCTAATCAATATTGACGGCTTTTTAGACGGCTTTCAATTCCTATAAACGGATTTTAACGGTCGAAAAAGGTTATAAAATCAGGCGGAATACGCTCTCACTCGGCCTTTCAAACCGGCAATAGGGAACTTTATTTGTCAAAGCCAATGATTTATCATCCCAAATCTTAAATTTTTGAGGTTGAAAAATCGTTACAAAAATCGTTACAATGAAATGTAAAAACAACTCTGATTTTAAAAGGTGCTGAAAGTTGCGCTCTGCATAACCCCTTGTATAAAGGAAATATAGCGATATATCTCAGATTTCAGAAAATTTTTAGCTCGCCTGCTAAGCGAGTATGGGGGTTATACTCCATCATGGGTTCGAATCCCATTCTCTCCGCCAGTTGAAAGGATTAAGGTCAATTTGAGGTCTCTCAGATTGGCCTTTTTTCATTAGCATTCGAATAAATACAATCGGCAGCCGCTTATCATCGGAAAAGATGGCAGTTTCCAACTGTGATCCGGAACACAACGCCGGCAATGGCCTAATGCACCCGTAATGTTTCTTGACACCCAAAAGCCAAAATCTTATGTTAGACACTGAAATAATTTCTGTTGGCTGCGACGATTAATACCTTTGTTTAATTGTAGATAATTCTGGTTTGACTAAAATTCCAGAGGCCGCGAACATCACCATGAAACTCTTGACGACAATTTCAGCCATTATGACGGTTTTGGTGCTCGCAGCCTGTGCCCAGACACCTGCCGGCAAAACCGCGAGCCCCACGCAGGAAAATACCCGGTCCACTCCCCCCGCCGAAAGTGCAGCCGCCTCCAAACCGTCTGAATCAGAGCAGCAAGATTCCCAAACCGAATCTCAAGCCGGCGAAACCGGCACGACTGAAGCAGCGCGGGACCCCAAGACAGAACCGAATTCGACGCCGCCGGCCAAATCCGAAACACAAAAATTAGGGCAGCAATCAAGCGCCGAACAGGTGATGCAGGAGGAATCCGCCGAGGATAAATTGGCGCAAGCGCGGGAAGATCTGCGTATCAGCCAGGAAACCGAAAAACGAATTGCCGCCGAGCTTCAACAGCTCCAAGAATCCGGCAACCCTTCCGCGGAAGCTGTCAGGGACTATGAAACATACCTGGAAAGCGTCAAGGCCATGACAGCCGAAAACCGTAAAATGGTGGCGCAAATGGAAGCAGCCTATGCCGCCGGTGTATCCGCAGAATCCGGATCCGGCGAGTTGGATAACATGAGCGATCCGGCTATTCCGGAAGCGCAAACCATCGACGAGGTCACAGCGCTCGATCGCCAGCTGAACGCCTCTTTGGCGAAATTCGACGGCATGCTGCTCAAGGAAATGAATGAAATCCGCGCCGGATCATCCAAAAGATTGCAGGATCTGGCCACAGAGGCCGCTGGCGCAGCCAAACGCCTGCGGCAAAAAGGCCTGGATGTGGAAACTTCCGGATCGAAAACGGCCGGTGAGTCCCAGAAAGACGGCCAGGCAAAGGACCGGGAGTCCACGGCCGACCGCAAAGGCGGCCAGACGGCATCAAGAGATGGATCGGGCAAAGGCGGTGAGGGGCCGGCCCGCACAGACGGGCGCCGGTCGGAATACGAAGATGACGACATCGTGGCCCGCCAACTTCGCGAAGCAGCTGAAAACGAAACAGATCCCGAGCTGAAAGAAAAGCTTTGGAAAGAATATGAAGAATATAAAAAAAGCAGGTAATTAACGGGTTAATATTGTATGGTGCAAGGGACTCTTGTCATATCCGAGGTAACAAGGGAAAAAATGAAATCCCAAATCTCAAACACCAAATTACAAACAAATATCAAAACTCAATAATCAATGACCAAAAGATCCACCACTGTCATATCGCATTGTTTTGTAGGCCCATGCCTGCCGTCGATAATGACTGTGGTAGAACTTTAGTCGGATCTATTGTTTCGAATTTGGAACATTGGGATTTGTTTGAGATTTGAGTATTGGTGCTTGGAATTTACAGGGCTGTCATGAAATTAAAATTCCACATTCTTGTCATCGTCGCCGTTGTACTGGTCTTAAGTTCCGGCTGTGCCACCTATTATGCCCAGAATGTCGGCCCGACACCGATCATGCGCGCCGAGCAGGAGATCCCCGAGGATCAGCTGCTGGATGTGGGCATTCTTGTTTTTAAAAGTGAGGAATTAACCGAAAAAAAAGCTGAAGACGAAGGGACCAATGACGACATCCGCAAAGCTGAAAGTCATTTCATCCCCTACCATTTGAAAAACACATTACAGCAAAGCGGCCAGTGGGGGGCCGTTCAAGTCATCCCGGCTGCAACCGACAGTGTCGATTTAACTGTAGACGGCGAAATCCTCGAATCCAACGGACAATACCTGGGATTGGAAATCGAGGCGGTGGATGCCACCGGCAAACCCTGGCTCAACAAAAAGTACAAAACTGAAGCAGCCCAAAGCACTTACGGCGGCAATCGTCCAGGTGAAAAGGATGCGTTTCAGAATATTTACAATGCGATTGCCAATGACCTGGCCGAATTTAAAATGAAGTTGAGCCCTGAACAGGTTGTCAAAATAAGAACGACGGCCAAACTGAAGTATGCCGAAACATTTGCGCCGGATGCCTACAAGGGCTATCTGGCAAGGGACAAAAAGAATGGCATTACCATCAAGCGATTGCCGGCCGATGATGACCCCATGATGGATCGTCTCCTTAAAATTCGAGAGCGGGAATACATGTATGTCGATATCCTCAATGAACAGTATGACGGTTATTATAATGACATGTGGCCTTCCTACGAAAATTGGCGCCAACTCAACATGACCGAGCGCAAAGCCATCAAAGAAATTAAAAAGAAAGCGTTGACGCGGCAGCTCCTCGGTGCCCTGCTGATCGCCGGGGCAATCGCCGCCGGATCCAGTAATTCGGGCAATGTGGTTGCACTTCAAACCGGGATGGTGCTCGTCGGCGGTCAGGTAATTTTAGACGGCTTCAATATCTCCAAAGAATCTGAAATCCATGAAGCAGCCATACAGGAACTCAGCCAATCATTTAGCGGCGAGATGAAACCGGTGGTAATGGAATTCGAGGGAAAACAGTACGAGCTCACCGGTTCCGCCGAGGAACAATTCCAACAGTGGCGGGAACTGCTGCGTAAAATATATTATGCTGAAACCGGTTTTGAGCCGGATAATTAATCCGCCAAGAAGCTTAATACCAGCACGTAAGCTTTGTAAGTGATTCGTGAATACTGAAGGTTGGACATGGGTTCAATTTAGGGATTTAGGAATTGATGGAATTCTATCTCTTTTAATTTATTGATTTTATACTTTAATCCCCCAATCCCTCAATTCCTAAATCCCTCAATTTGGCGCATGGTGATTATCCACGGAGCGGGTCGGATTGGAAGAATCCATCGATCCCTCAATTAGCTAAAGCATACGGAGATGCAAAGACCCCTGTCGCGGCTGATAATATGTCACATAAGGACTCATCCAATCAATCACGCACGGAAACCATCACCCCGCTCAGCGTTCATATCAAAAACCGTGGCAGCGACCCGGAGGGTCTTCAAAAACGTCATCGATATGGCTTTATCATCCTGATTTGCGCTGCAATAATATTGGTTGCCTTGGGCGGCTGGTTTTTGCACTATCTTTCGGAAAATCCAATTCAGCCGAATTCGACCTCGGCCGGGCCATCAGCTACCCCGCCCAAACCGTCCCCTGAAACGACTGCCCCTGTCGCAATAACGCCTCAGCCGGCTGAGGATCCTGAAAAATTGGCCATAGATAAGCAGGTGGCCGAACAAAAGCTGGCCGACTATTTGGAGATCAAAAAGGAACTGGATGATCAAGGCGCCGCCGAATGGGGGGGCTGATTCCTACGTTGAAATGCTTGCCATCGGCGAACAGGCGGACTCCCTTCTGATTGAAGAAACATACGAACCGGCATCCGCTGCCTACGTCCGGGCAACGGTCATCGGCCGCGAGATTGCCCAACAGTCTGACAAGGCCCTGCAACGCATACTGGCGGAAGGCCGCACCGCCTTGACTGAGGGCAACGGAGCGGATGCCCGGAATAAATTCAAAGTGGCGTTGATGATTGATCCTGCCAACCAATTGGCCCAAAAAGGACTCAAACGATCGCAAACCATCGAAAAGGTGCTGCAGCTTGAGGAAACGGGAAAACAGCATGAAACCAATGGCTCGTTGGCCCTGGCCCGGGACGCATACCTAAAGGCCCTTGAGCTTGACCCCGCGACGGAAGTCGCGCGCCGGGCGCTGGCCCGCGTCACGGAACTGATCAAGGAACAACGATTCAGTCAATTAATGTCGGCCGGGCTGGCTGCATTGCACAACAAAAAGTACGAACTGGCGAGAACCAGACTGATGGAAGCCAAAGCCCTCAAACCGGACTCCCGTGAGGTGTCGGATGCGCTGATGCAGGTGGACCAGGCCCTTCGTCTGGCCCGCATCGATCTGCTGCGCAATGCCGCACACCAGGCTGAGCAATCGGAAAACTGGCAAACGGCCCTCAAATCCTATATAACGGCGCTAAAAATCGACCAAAATCTTCAGTTTGCCGCCCATGGCAAGGAAAGGGCCCGGCAACAAATTCGCATCGCCAAACGCCTCGACTTTTACCTTATCCAACCGCAGGTACTCGAGTCGGACAAACAGCTTAAAAACGCCATACTTTTGCTGCACGAGGCCCGGGAAACGGCTCCCCGTGGTCCAAAGCTGACCCGACGGATTAAAAATTTGGACGCCTTGGTTGTCGCGGCCCAAACACCTGTGATTGTCACCATCGATTCGGATAACCTCACCCATATTGCCGTATATAGGGTCGGCAAACTCGGCCGATTCGCCCGGCGCGAACTTAAACTGCGGCCGGGCACCTACACGGTGGTGGGAGCCCGGGACGGGTACCAGGATGTGCGCCGCAAAATCATCGTAAAACACGGCCAGCCGGCAATGCGGATAACAGTTAAATGCAGGGTTAAAATTTGAAGTCCAAAAACGATAGCAAAGATCTGGACGCGGCACCGGTTGAAATAAAACCGGTCTCTTTCCACCCCCCGCGTGGTCCAAGGAAAACAGCATCCTCAAAGGTGTTGAAATGGCTTCTCAGTCTGGTGCTCGGAAGTCTTCTGACCTTGCTGTGCGCCTCGGCCTGGTTTGTATTCACCGCCCGCCAGGTTGTCATCCGGATTGAACCAACACCGGATCGAATGGGGATCATTGGTGGACTGATAACGCCCAAGATCGGCGACTACCATTTAATGCAATCCGGCGACTATATCATAGAAGCCGAAAAAGAATGCTTTCAGCCATTGCAGGAAAAATTCGCGGTGGCCAAGGACAGGCGCCAGAATTTTAAATTTTCAATGGCGAGACTGCCGGGAATACTCTCATTTACCGCCCATCAGGTCGATCATCCGGCAGCCCTGGTGGCAGACGCCCTGATTATGATTGACGGCCAAAAACAAGGGCGGACTCCTTTGAGCGGATTGCAGGTTGAGCCCGGACGCCGCAGCATTACGGCGCAGGCCAAAAATTATCAGGCATTGCATACCGAAATCGAAGTGGCAGGCTGCGGCGAGCGCCAGCAATTTGATCTGGCCCTGATCCCCGGCTGGGCGGGAATCACACTCCAGTCCGAACCGACAGGAGCTGACGTCTCAGTGGATGGATCAGCAGCTGGAAAAACCCCACTGACACTTAAACTGTTAGAGGGTGACCATGATCTTCTGGTGCAGGCCGATCGATTCAAACCGTGGCAAACCCGCCTGGCGGTGGTGGCCAATCAGCCGCAAACACTGGGAGTCATCCAACTACAACCAGCCGACGGTAAACTGGCAGTTCGAACCCAACCGGCCGGGGCCAATGTGATGATCGGCAAGACCTTTGCCGGTCAAACACCGCTTTCCTTGACGCTGCCGGCTGACAAACCGCATCTGCTCCAGGTATCCAAAGCCGGGTACCAAAAAGCCAAGCGCACCGTAAAACTGCTCAGTGAAGAGTCAAAAACCCTCAGCATCACCTTAAAACCGGAAATGGGTACTATCGATTTTGTCGTACGGCCGGCCGATGCTGAACTCTTCATTGACGGCAAATCGGTAGGCCGGGTTCCGGCAACTCTGCGGCTGGTTGCCGTTGAGCATCAATTGGAAATAAGACGCCAAGGCTATCGTCACTACCAAACCAGGATTACCCCACGGCCCGGATTTAAGCAGGAAATCAGCGTTGCGCTGACCAAGTTGTCATCCGGCCCCCAGGCCACCGCCGGTATCATCAAGGCCCCCAACGGGTATGAACTGAAGCTGGTTCAGCCCGGGATTTTCAGCATGGGTTCATCGCGCCGCGAGCAGGGCCGACGCTCCAACGAAACCCTGCGCAAAATCAAATTGCAACGCACATTTTTTATGGGCATCCGGGAAGTAACCAATAAAGAAGTCAGACAATTTCTCAAGACCCACAACTCCGCTGATTTTAAAAGGCACAGCTTGAACCTGGATTCATTGCCGGCCGTAAACATTACCTGGGAGCAGGCCGCCCTTTTTTGCAATTGGCTCAGTGTCAAAGATTCCTTGCAGCCCGTTTATGTGCGAAAAGGCGGCCGGTTGACCGCCGTCGACCCGATCGGAAATGGGTATCGCCTGCCTACCGAAGCCGAATGGGCGTATTGCGCCCGCTTCAACGGCAGCCGGGCCGCATTGAAATACCCCTGGGGAACCGGATATCCGCCATCGGCCGGTGCCGGTAATTATGCCGACGCATCCGCCAAGGACATTATGACCAATTACCTGTCATCCTACAATGATGGTTATGCAGTCAGCGCACCGCCCTCAAAATTTAAAAAAAATGTCCTGGGCCTTTTCGATCTGGGGGGCAATGTATCCGAATGGTGTCACGATAACTATTCTATCTATCCTTACAAAGCTGGAAAACTGTATGTTGATCCCATGGGGCCCCGGGAGGGCGCCCACCATGTAATCAAAGGTGCTTCCTGGATGCAGGCCGGCATCAGTGAGCTGCGCCTATCATATCGAGACTACAGCGACACCAAACGCCCTGATTTGGGATTTCGGGTTGCCAGGTATGTGAAATAGGCCCTAATTTCAGATATCGTAACTTACTTTTAAAATGAGTCAACTTTTGGGGACACGATTTAGGTTAATTTGCGGAAAATTGAGGGATTTAGGAATTGAGGGATTGGGGGATTAAAGGATAAAATCAATAAATTTAAAAAGATAGAATTCCTTCAATTCCTAAATTCCTAAATTCCTGAATCCCTAAATTGAACCCATGTCCAATTTTCATGCAATTCCTGGACGTAAAAAGTTTCACAGCCATTTTTTCAATCGAAATTCCGAGGTCTGAATTTGTGATTTCAGAGCATATTGTGGTAAACTGTTTTTGCCGCCAAGGCCCCTGGGCACAAAGATGACGATTACCGGCATTCTACTTTATGTCTTTGCTGCATTAAGAACCGAGTCCGGGGTGAATCCAGGATAGATCATGAAAATTAGCACATCTATAGCTCTAATATCCCTCTTTTCATTTCTCATATGTGCGCCGGCGGCTTGGGCATGGTTATTTCTTGCTCCCGACATAAAGGCCGAACGAATTAGAACCCACCGCCCATTCAAATGGAATTGGAGCTCAATGGTTGTAGCACAAAATGAACCGCAAGCAACTGAAGGTGGTAATGCGTCGGCTAAGGGAAACGGAAAGCAGGCCCAGGATTCGGAGGCGGACGACCAGGAGAAAAGCGGCCAAAAAACAGATGAACCGGATACCAAGCCCTTAAAGCCCTTCAAGCCCTCGGAGGAAATTGCCGCCGAGCAGGCCGTAGACTATCCGGTCGATATATGAAATCGCAGAGGGCAAAGAGCATGGCGCAAAGAGCAGTGGAGCATGGGGTTGTGGGAATAGGGCCTCGGGTTTGCGTCCATTCACAGTCTTTAACGTAAAGCTTTTTGCTTTTTGATATAAAATTTTTTTTACACTCAAAGCTATAGCGAATTCAATATCTTCGAATAAAAGTTTAGCAACAAAAAATAGTTCTATATTGGAAAACAAATTTATAATGAAAAAAAATTCTTCGATCGAGTTCTTCTATCAGCTGTTTGCTTTGATACTGATTATCATCATCATCCACGCAGCTTATGTCGCCATTATTCGACCCCGGGCCGACGCGATTCTGGCTGAGCAAGCCGCCGGGTTGGAAGCAAACCAATCACAGGCTACTGAACACTCGGTATTTGTCCTGGTGCGCGACTACGAGCAGGAGGCCTGTTTTGTTCTGATGTTTTGGGCCTTGGCCATCATGGCCTACAAAAGCATTGTTACAATCCGCCAGCGGTCCTTGCTAGAAAAAGATTTAATTCCTTTGGCCGAAGGGGTGCGCATCCTGCCAGAAGACACGCGCGAGCTTTCACGGCAAATTCAAGCCTTGCCGTCCCATCAAGGCAACGCCCTGCTGCCCAGAGCGTTGTTGGCTGCCTTGCACCGCTTCAGCGCTACCGGCAGCATTCAGGATGCCGCCGATGCCACCCATGCCTACTGTACGGCTGAAGCAGATCGCCTGGAGTCTGATTTGTCCATGATCCGTTATATTGCGTGGGCGATTCCATCGGTTGGTTTCATTGGCACCGTGCGAGGCATCGGGCAAGCCCTCGGTCAGGCGCACAAAGCGATTGAAGGGGATATATTCGATGTCACCACGAGTTTGGGCGTGGCCTTTAACTCAACGTTGATCGCGCTGTTGATCAGCATTGTCTTAATGTTTTTGCTGCATCAATTGCAGTCGCTCCAGGAACACTACGTGTTGGACACGGAAGCATATTGCGAGGATAAGCTGACGCGTCATTTACATGCACAATGAAAAATAGGCATTCTGCGCTCGGCTCACGGCAAATGAAGCAATGTTGGGACAAGGTAAGGGTATAAGGTTTAGGGTGTAGGGTTTAGGGTTTAGGGTTTAGGGTGCAGGGTGTAGGGTAAATATAAATACGATTGATTTATTCCCAAGAATCGGTGCCCCAGCCTTAACTAGTGTTCGAACGGGTATCCAGAACTCTTTGATATTGCTGATTAATATCGCATAAAAGGAAAACGAAGATTTTCCAGTTTAATGCATTTTTTACTTGCATTAAAAACTCGTAAACGGTAGTTATCTT
>Ga0209786_1000725_pt1 | contig 10171 bp, 9 predicted proteins | sample WorMetilvaeELBA2_FD_187405 | JGI IMG/M metagenome (GOLD analysis project Ga0209786, IMG submission 187405) | Marine gutless worms symbiont microbial communities from Max Planck institute for Marine Microbiology, Germany - Olavius ilvae ELBA.2... ...
GATCCGGTCCTCGGGGGGTGGCCACCCCCCGAGGACCGACACGAATGCTGCACCGATTCGCGTCTCAATGAACATGCAAGGGTCGGCGTGGGGGTGACTTCCGCCAGAGGCAAAGCGACGCCAGCGCATCGCATGCCATGCTCAGCGCGCGGGCCCGCCGCCGCTCTCAGAACCCCGCGACCGCGCCGTCGCTGCGGGGGTCGGCTGCGCCTTCGATGACGCCCCAGGGCAGGCGCACCAGCGCGCCGGCGTGGCCCATCAGGTCGTCGTAGGGCGCCGCGGTCTCGACCCGGTGGCCGGCGCGCTGCAGGTCGGCGACCAGGGCGTCGTCGAAGCGGTCCTCCAGCTTCAGCGTCGTCGTCTCCGCCCCCCAAGTGCGGCCCAACAGCCAGCGCGGCGCGGTGACCGCCTGCTGCAGGCCCTGGCCGAAACGGGCGTAGCGCGTGAAGACGGCCGCCTGGGTCTGCGGCTGGCCCTCGCCGCCCATGGCGCCGTAGACCATCTGCCGGCCGTCGGCGAGGCGCGCCAGCGCCGGGTTGAGGGTGTGGAACGGCCGCCGCCCCGGCGTCAGGCGGTTGACCGCGCCGTCGTCCAGGCGGAAGGCGGCGCCGCGGTTCTGCCAGACGAGGCCGCTCTGCGGCAGCACGACACCGGAGCCGAACTCCCAGAAGATCGACTGGATGAAGCTGACGGCGCGCCCGGCGCGGTCGATGACGCCCAGCCAGACCGTGTCGCCGGCAACCAGCGCCTGCGGTGGCCAGGCCAGCGCCCGGCCCGGGTCGATGGCGCCGGCTAGGCGGTCGAGCGCCGCGTCGGTCAACAGGTCCTGGGCCTCGACGCGCATCGACTCCGGGTCGGCGAGCTCGGCATCGCGCACGAGGAAGGCCTGCTTCGTTGCCTCGAGGAGGCCGTGCACGTGGGCGAAACCCTCGCCGTCGGCGGCCAGGCGGTCGAACAGGCCGAGGATCGTCAGCGAGGCGACGCCTTGGGTGGGCGGCGGCATGTTGTAGAGCGTGCCGTCGCGGGTGCGCAGGCGCAGCGGCTCGACGAGCCGCGCGTGCTGGCCGGCCAGGTCGTCGCGCGTCAGCGGGCTGCCCGCGGCCTCGAGGTCCGCGGCGATCGCCTCGGCCAACTCGCCCCGATAGAAGTCGTCCAGGCCGTACTCGGCGAGCCATTGCAGCGTGTCGCCCAGCTTCTTCTGGCGGGACAGGGCGCCGGTCTGCGGCACCTCGCCCTGCGGCAGGTAGACCTCGGCGAAGCCCGGTTGGGGCTCCAGCTCGGCGCGCTTGGCCTCAGTGAAGCGGCGCAGGCTGGCGGTGACCGGCACGCCTTCGCGGGCGTAGACGATGGCGTCGACCAGCAGGCGCTCGAGCGGCTGCCGGCCGTCGGCCCAGCGCCCGGCGTACTCCAGCGCGGCGCGCCAGCCGGAGACCGTGCCGGCGACCGTCAGCGCCGCCATCGGCCCGCGCGTCGGGATCGCCGCAAAGCCGTTCGCGGCGTAGAACGCGGGCGTCGCCGCCGCGGCCGCGCCGCCGCTGGCGTCGATGGCGACGGGGTCCTCGCCGGGCTCGGCGATCAGCCAGAAGCCGTCGCCGCCCAGGCCGTTCATGTGCGGGTAGGCGACGGCGATGGTCGCCGCCGCCGCGACCGTCGCTTCGACGGCGTTGCCGCCGTCCTGCAGCACGCTCAGCGCCGACTGGCTGGCCAGGTGGTGCGGCGCCGTCGCCATGCCGCGGCTGGCGCGCAGAGTCTGCAGCATGACGCGGAAAGTTCTCCCAAAGAAGCGAGACAACTGCCCTAGCGACTTCGTCGCGTACGGGCAAGTAGTGATCCTTAGGGCGCGCTACGTCGTACCGAACAGAAAGGAGCGAGTGTTGCGCGCGGTAAGCGTGCCCGACACGAAGGCGCGCCGCCGTCGCGAAGACGCGACGGAGGAGACGATGGGTATCTTGATGCGAGTAGCGGTTCACGGACTGTGGGTGGCACTGGCGGTGCTGCTGATCTGGACGGCGCCGGTCGCCGCCGAGGACGGGGCAAGCGACGCGGACCGGTCGGCGATCCAACAGGTGATCGCGCGCCAGATGGCGGCCTTCAAGCGCGACGACGGGGTCGAGGCGTTCTCCTACGCCTCGCCCGGCATCCGGGCGATGTTCGGTTCGGTCGAGCGCTTCATGGCCATGGTCAAGGCTGGCTACATGCCGGTCTACCGGCCACGCGAGGCGACCTTCGAGGAGGTCGCGCTGCTGCGCGGCCAGCCGGTGCAGAAGCTGCTGATCGTCGGGCCGGACGGCGCGCCGGTGGTGGCGCTCTACACGATGGAGATGCAACCCGACGGCGCCTGGCGCATCGACGGCGTCGTGTTGGTGCCGCTGCCCGACAAGGTGACCTGACGCGCCGATAACGTCGCCCGGCTTGCGGAAGCTGGCGCCTCCGCTATAAAGACCCGCCATCGGCTCAGGGAGTAACGGCGATGGCGACGGGCGCAGATACCTATCAGAAGGGCTTTCCGGTCTCCTGGGACCAGTTGCACCGGGACGCCAAGGCGCTGGCCTGGCGCCTGGCCGACAAGGGACCGTGGAAGGGCCTGGTCGCGGTGACGCGCGGCGGCCTCGTGCCGGCGGCGATCGTCTCGCGCGAGCTGGAGGTGCGGCTGATCGACACCTTCTGCGTCAAGACCTACGAGCACCAGGACATGGGCGCGGCCAAGGTGCTCAAGACCGTCGAGGGCGACGGCGAGGGCATGCTGATCATCGACGACCTGGTCGACACCGGGCGCACCGCGACGGTGGTGCGCGAGCACCTGCTTGCCGCGCACTTCGCCACGGTCTACGCCAAACCCGCCGGCCGGCCGATGGTCGACACCTTCATCACGGAGGTCTCCCAGGACACCTGGATCCACTTCCCCTGGGACATGGAGCTGCAGTTCGTCCAGCCGATCGTGGCGGCGGGGGCTGGCGCGGACTAACGTCCCAGCCGGTGCGGATGGAAGCGCGGGTCGAGCACGTCGCGCAGGCCGTCGCCCAAGAGGTTGAGCCCCAGCACCGAGAGCGCAATCGCCACGCCGGGGAAGATCGCCAGCGACGGCGCGAAACCCATCATCGTCTGGGCGTCGAATAGCATGCGGCCCCAGCTGGGGTTCGGCGGCTGGGTGCCGATGCCGAGATAGCTCAGCGCCGCCTCGGCCAGGATGGCGATGGCGAACTGGATCGTCGCCTGCACGATCAGCACCGGCGCCACGTTCGGCAGCACATGGTGCAGCGTCACGTCGAGCGGCCCCTTGCCGATGGCGAGCGCCGCGCGGGTGTATTCCAGCCCCCAGACCTGCCGCGCCGCGCCCCGCGTCACCCGCGCGAAGACGGGAATGTTGAAAATCCCGATGGCGACGATGGCGTTGGTGGCGCCGGGCCCCAGATACGCCGTGATCAGCACCGCCGAGATGATCGCCGGAAAGGCGAAGACGACATCGTTCCCGCGCATCACCAGCTCGTCGACCCAGCCGCGCCGCGCCGCGGCCCAGGCGCCGAGCGTGACGCCGAATGCCAGGCCGATGCCGACGGCGACGACGCCGACGGCGATCGAGTTCGCGGCGCCCTGCATGATGCGGCTCAGCACGTCGCGGCCGAAGGCGTCGGTCCCCAGCCAGTGCGCGGCACTGGGGCCCTGCAGGCGGTTCCTCACGTCGATGGCGTCGACCGGGTAGGGCGTCCAGACCAGCGAGATCAGCGCCACGAGCACCAACATCGCCGTCAAGGCACCCCCAATCGCGAAGCTGGGGTGGCGCCAGGCGACGCGGAGCCGCCGCGCAATGCGGTAGGCGGTGAGCACCTCAGACGTCGACCTTGGGCCGCGGGTCGATCAGCGAGTAGGCGACGTCGACCGCGAAGTTGACGAACACGACCATGGCGACCAGCAGCAACACTACGTCGCGCACGACGATGACGTCGCGCTGGCTGACCGCCTGGTAGACCAGGCGCCCGAGGCCGGGCAGGAAGAAGACATTTTCGATGACGATCACGCCGGCCATCAGGAAGGCGAGCTGCAGGCCCAGGATCGTCACCATCGGCACCAGCGCGTTGCGCAGCACGTGACGGAACAGCACCGCGGACTCGCGCACGCCTTTGGCGCGGGCGGTGCGCACGTAGTCGGCGTGGAACGCCTCCAGCACCGCCGAGCGCGTCACGCGGGCGAGGATCGCCGCCTGGCTCACGGCGAGCGCCAGCGCCGGCAGCAGCAGCGAGGTGAGCGCCGGCCCGACGCCGGCGTCCCAGCCGGCGAAGCCGCCCGCCGGGAACCAGCCGAGGGTGACGGCGAACAGCAGCACCAGCAGGATGCCGAACCAGAACTCCGGCACCGCCAGGCCCAACTGGCTGAACGCCATGACGCCCCAGTCGCCGGCCCGGTTGTGCTTGACCGCGGCGAGCATGCCGAGCGGCACGGCAATGAGCGTGGAGAGCGCGAAGGCGATCAGCGCGAGCGGCACGGTGATCTCCAGGCGCTCGGCGATCAGCTCGGCGACCGGCACGCTGTAGGTGTGGCTCGATCCCAGGGTGCCGCCGGCCATGCCGCCGAGCCAGGCGAGGTAGCGCAGCCAGGCCGGGCGGTCGAGGCCCATCTCGGCGCGCAAGGCCCGAAGCGTGTCCTCCTCGGCGTTGATGCCCAGCATCAACAGCGCCGGGTCGCCGGGCAGCACCTCCAGCACCAGGAAGACCACCAGGCTGGCGATCAACAGCGTGACGACCAGCGCCAGGAAGCGCCGCGCGACGAAGGTCAGCATCCCGCGGGGCTCGCGCCAGGCAGCGTGGCGGGCGCGCTTGCGTGCGCGCCCGCGTGCCTCACTGCCAGTAGACGCCCGTCACGTCGTTGGCCTGCACCGGGCTGTTGTGCCACAGCCCGACCACGCCCTTGCGCCAGACGCCCAGCTTGGCGAGCTGGAACATGTAGCCGTTGACCGCGTCCTCGGCGATGATGCGCTGCGCCTTTTCCAGCAGCGCGTAGCGCGCCTCCTGGTCGCTGGTGTTGGCGAGGTCCGCCATCACGGCGCGGAACGGCTCCGACGAGTAGTTGAAGTAGTAGGTGTCGCGGCCGTAGATGCCGATGTCCATCGGCTCCGTGTGGCTGACGATGGTCAGGTCGTAGTCGGTGCCGCGGAACACCTGCTCCAGCCACTGCGCCCACTCGACGGGGATGATCTCCGCCTGGATGCCGACGGCGGCGAGCTGGGCGGCGACGATCTCGCCGCCGCGCCGGGCGTAGGTCGGCGGCGGCAGCTTCAGCGTCAGCTCCAGGCCGTCGCCGTAGCCCGCCTCCGCCAACAGCGCCTTCGCCCGGGTCGGGTCGTAGGCCGAACCGGCGGTCAGGTCGACGTACGCCGGGTGGTGCGGCGCGAAGTGGGTGCCGATCGGCGTGCCGAAGCCGAACATGGCGCCGTCGATGATCGCCTGGCGGTCGATGGCGTGGGCGATGGCGCGGCGCACCCGCACGTCGTCGAGCGGCGGTTGGGTATTGTTGGTCGACAGGATGGTCTCGCCCTCCGTCGAGCCCATCACCACTTCGAACTTCTCGTCGGCCTGGAACAGCAACACGCTCTCCGGCGCGTTCAGGTTCGCCACTGCGTCGATGTCGCCGGCGCGCAGCGCGGCGACCTGGGCCGACGGGTCGGGGATGATCTTGAACGTGACCTTGGCCAGCTTGACGTCGCCGACGCGGCTCAGCTCGATGCGGTCGCCCTTGACCCATCGGTCGAACTTGAACGGGCCGGTGCCGACTGGGTTGGCCTTGTTGCCGTCGGCGGACTCCGGCGCGACGATCACCGCGTCGCCCCAGCCGAGGTTGAACAAAAGGCCGCCCTCGGGCCGCGACAGGCTGATCCTGACGGTCGTCGGGTTCACCGCCTCGACTGTCTCGATGGCGGCAAACAGGCCCTTCTGGGCGTTCACCGAGTCCTCGGCCATGGCGCGCTCGAAGGAGAACACCACGTCCGAGGCGTCGAGATCGGTGCCGTCGTGGAACTTCACGCTCGACTTGAGGTTGAAGGTGTAGGTCAGGCCGTCGTCGCTGACGGTCCAGTCCATCGCCAGCTGCGGCTGTACGGCGCCATCCTGGTCGATGCGGGTCAGGCCCTCGAAGACGTTGGCGTAGACCACCTCGTCGATCGCCGCGGCGGCGCCGGCGGTCGGGTCCAGGTGTGGCGGCTCCAGCGTGACGCCGATGGTCAGCGTGTCCTGCGCCGCCGCCGTCGCCGGCAGTAGAGCCACGGCCGCGATCGCGAGCAGTCGTTTCATCTCTCCCATCCTCCCCAGGGTTGCTTGCGAAGACGATAGCAAGGGCGCGGCTAGCCGTGAACCTCGCGGTAGCTCGGCCAGTCGCCCAGCGTCTCCGCCTCGTAGACCGCGCGGGCGCAGGCGCGGGCGACGCAGTCGGCGGCAAGTGTGCCGAGGCGCGCGAGATCGGCGAGGGGTTCGCGCAGGGCCTGCCGGCCGGTCGAGAGCGCGAACACCACGTCGCCGTCGAACGGCGTGTGCACCGGGCGAATGGCGCGCGCGAGGCCGTCCTGGGCCATGATCGCGAGGCGCGTCGCCTGCGCCTTGTCGAGCGCCACGTCGGTCGCGACGATGGCGAGCGTCGTATTGCCCTCGAACGGCGGCCGCTCGGGCACGTCGGGGTCGGGCGGGGCGGCGGGCGGTGCCGTGCCGCCGAACTCGCCGTCCCGCTCGAACGGCCAGGCCCAGAAGCAACCTGTTCCCGGCATCACCGTCTCGCCATGGGAGTTGACCGCCGCCAAGGCGCCGACGGTCATGCCGTCGTCGACGACGGAAGCGCTGCCCAGGCCGCCCTTGAGCGCGCCGGCCGTGGCGCCCAGCCCCGCGCCCGCGTTGCCGAGCGCGAATTCGGCGCCGGCGGCATCCGCCGCGGCGCGGGCCAACGCGTGAAACGGCGGGGCGTCCCAGGCCTTGTCGCCACCATTGGCGAGGTCGAAGAGGATCGCCGACGGCACGATCGGCACGAGGGCGCCGCGCACGTCGAGCCCGCGGCCCCGCTCCGCCAGCCAGGCCATGACGCCGCCGGCCGCGTCGAGCCCGAAGGCCGAACCGCCGCTGAGCACCAGCGCGTGCACGTGCTGCACCGTCGCCGACGGGTCCAGCAGCGCCACGTCGCGCGTGCCGGTGCCGCCGCCGCGCACGTCGACCGCGGCCACCGCCGGTTCGTCCGGCAGCACGACTGTGACGCCGGTGCGCGCGGACAAGTCCTCGGCGTTGCCGACGGTCAGGCCGGCGACGTCGGTGATCAGGTTGTGCGGGCCGGGCGCGCTCACGGGGCCGGGACGTCGCCGCTCAACAGGCGCAGGGCCGCGGCCGCCATCACCTTGGCGCTGTCGACCATGTCGTCGATGCCGACGTACTCGTCCGGCTGGTGCGCCAGCTCCAGGATGCCGGGCCCGTAGGCGACGCAGTCCTTGAGATGCCCGATGCGGGCGACGTGCTTCTGGTCGTAGGTGCCGGGCGAGGCGACGTGCTTCGCCGGCGCGCCCAGCTGGCGCGCGATCTCCGCCGACAGGGCACGCACCACGGGCGCGTCGGCGTCGGTCATAGTCGGCGCCACGCTCCACAGGTCGCGCAGGGCGTAGGCGAAGTCAGGCCGTTCCGTGGCGACCGCATCCAGCAGCTCGCGCACCTCCGCCTTCACCTCGTCCTCGTCCTCTTCGATCAGGTAGCGGCGGTCGAGCACCAGGCGGCAGCTGTCGGCGACCAGCGCGGAGGGAAATCCGTCGCCACCCTCGGGCAGGCCGCCGTGCAGCGAGTTGAAGTTCAGCGTCGACTGGCGCGCGCCCTCCGGGATCACCGGCATGCGAGTGCGACGCTGGTTGAGGCGCGGGTACAGATCAGTCTCGACCCTGGCCATGAACGCCGCCATGCCGCGAATCGCCGAGACGCCCAGGAACGGCATCGAGCCGTGGGCGATCCGGCCCTTGACTTCGATCTCCGCCCACCAGACGCCGCGGTGGCCCAGGCAGACGCAGTCCTTGTTGAGCGGCTCCGGGATGATCACGTGGTTGACTTTGGGCGGCGAGAAATACCCACGCTCGGCCAGCCAGGCGACGCCGGCATAGCCGCCGGACTCCTCGTCGACGGTGCCGGAGATCTCGATGGCGCCGGGGAAGTCCAAACCCTCGTCGAGGATCGCCTCGACGGCGATCATACTGGCGGCGAGGCCGCCCTTCATGTCGCAGGCGCCGCGCCCATACACCTTGCCGTCGCGCACCTCGCCGCCCCACGGGTCGACGGTCCAGCCGGCACCGGGCTCGACCACGTCGATGTGGCTGTTGAAGTGCACACAAGGTCCCGCGCCGGCGCCCTCGATGCGCGCGACCACGTTCAGGCGCGGATAGGCGTCGCTGTCGCCGACCGCGCCCTCGGCGCGCAGGTACTCGACCGCGAAGCCGCGGCCCGCCAGCCGCTCGCCGATGAAGCGGGCGCAGGGCTCGTAGGCCTCGCCCGGGGGGTTGACCGTCGGCAGGCGAATGAGGTCCCGGGTCAGCGCGGTGAGGTCGCCGCGCCGGCCGTCGATGCGCGCGAACAGGCGGTCGAGGCGCGCGGGCGCGGCAAGGGCGGCATCCGACATGGGCTGAGCTTGCGGCGAACGGCTGCCGAGCGCAATGCGCGGGGGCTACATGCCTTCCGCGAGGTCCTCGAGCGCGTCGTGGTCGACCAGCTCGATCTTGCCGCCGGCGAGTAGGCGGATGGTGTGCACGGTCTTGAGCTGGGTGATCGTGCGGCTGACGGTCTCCGTCGTCAGGCCCAGATAGTCGGCGATATCGGCGCGGCTCATCGGCACCGCGACGGGCGCCGCCTCGCCGCCGCGCTGAACCTGGCGCCGTTCCAGCAGCAGCAGGAAGGAGGCGATCTTTTCCTTGGCGCTCTTGCGGCCCAGCAGCAGCATCTGGTCCTGCGCCTGGGCCAGCTCGTTCGAGGCGACGCTTAGGAGCTGGCGCTCCAGGTGCGGGATATCCTCCAACAGGCGCTCGAAGCGCCCGCGCGGGAAGCGACACAGCTTCACCGGGCCGACGGCCTCCGCCGTGTAGGCGTAGATGTCGGCGGCGGCGATGCCCAGGAAGTCGCCCGGGAACAGGAAGCCGGTGATCTGCCGCCGCCCGTCGGGCAACAGCTTGTGAAGCTTCACGGTGCCGCCGGTGACATTGAACAGCGCCTCCGCCGGGTCGCCCTCCTGGAAGATCGTCTGGTCGCCGGAGATGTTGCTGGTCGTCGCTACCGCGGCCAGCTTGGCCAGCTCATCGGTTTCCAGCGCGCCGCAGATCGACATGTCGCGGATGCTGCAGGCCGCGCAGGGCGGCGCGACGCCGGGGATTCCTGCGTGCAGCCGGGGGGCAAAACGGAATTCGGGAAGCTCAGCGCCGTCCTTCGCCAAGGTCGCCTCTCATCCCGGGGTTTCGCTTCTCGCCGGCGTTGCGTCGCCGATCGCGATCAGTGACTTCGTCAGCATGGCCGAACGGATGTCAACCGCCAGTCCGGCATGCCAGACACGCCTTAACGTACGGTGTCCACGCGCCGACTGCAATGCAACTCACCCGACCATAGCGCGTATGTCAGTGCCAGATCACGCCATTCCGTTAACCTGGGTCAAGGCGTCGCAGTGCGTGCCTCCTAACGTGAGGGGCCTGAAGCCGGGGGGGGGGGGGGGGTCGGCGTCACAACCGGGCAGGAGCGCGCGGGTGGCCCACGCAGTCTCGACGGAAACGCGATTTCGCGCGGTCTCGCTGGATCGATAGCGTCTGCCGCAGGCCTACCCACTGGTCCAGTCGGTCAACGGCGCCGTCTCCGTGGAGCGTTGGTTGGAGTTCGCCGAGAACCTGCTGGCCGTGCCTGATGGCGAGGCCGGCGTGATCGCCGTCGAGCGCGCGACCGGCTACCTGCACGGCGTCTTCACCTACGAGGTGCGCGACGACCTGGAATTCCAGCGCGCCCTCTGGGTCGCCAATTTCTGCGCCCAGGACCTGCTGTACCCCGACCGCGTCGTCGACACGCTGATCACGGCGATCGGCGACCTGTCACGGCGCACCTCGTGCGCAGCGGTGCACGTCGAGGTCGCGGAGTCGGTGGCGCTGCACCGCGACGGCGACACCACTGTCAGCCGCCTGTTGTGCGACACCGGGCAC
>Ga0209786_1000726_pt1 | contig 10170 bp, 7 predicted proteins | sample WorMetilvaeELBA2_FD_187405 | JGI IMG/M metagenome (GOLD analysis project Ga0209786, IMG submission 187405) | Marine gutless worms symbiont microbial communities from Max Planck institute for Marine Microbiology, Germany - Olavius ilvae ELBA.2... ...
ATATCTCTGGCTACCCAAAAAATTTACAGTGACCGCCCGAGTTATAGAGTTGGGCAGGCGAGCGAGCTTCACCCTTCGGGCTCGCTCACCTGCCCAGCATCTATCTCTCGTAATGGTACCAGTTTCATAAGAGGTTTCGGGTGTCGGGAAACTTAGGTGCTAATTGCTCTTATGAAACATTGCATTTGGTGCTATTTTCGTTACGTAGGGCGGGCCACGACACGACTGAGCTCGTCGCAGGCCGTGCCCGCCAAAACCGGTCGGCACAGTGGCCGACCCTACGCTGGTATATAAACACTGTTTCTATCATCGACCAGACTGGCCGTTTTTTGGGCCAGAGGTGAGGCTCGTGTGAAACACCAAAATAGTGCAGTTTTGTCAGTTGGGTTGAATTAACTCCAGACTTTGTTGGATTTCGTTGCACTCAACCCAACCTACATTCTACCGGCTTTTTTTGCTGGCGGCTGGGCTGACACCTGAAACCTAAAATCTACAAACTGGGCCTTGGCCGCCCGGCAGCAGAGCCTTTTCCCGAGCGCAGTACAGGACAACGCATAGGATTTTAACTCCCGGTTTTTAAAACGTATATTTCTTTCAACATCGACATCAAAGGATCAGTTGCAATATAGCCGGGTACACTGTAAATCGGTTCGCCCATCTCGGTTAGAAAGATAGTGGTGGGCAGCCCGGAAACACCATAGCTGCCGGCCGTCTGCGGTTCCCGATCGGTGTTTACCATGATCGGCATATAATTTTCATTCAGAAAACTGATTAGCGCTGCATCCTTAAACGTGGTATTGGCCATCTTACGGCAAAATCCGCACCAGTCGGCATAAAAGTGCAGGAACACCTTCTTTTTTTCAATTTTGCTTAATACCATCCCTTCTTCATATGACCGCCAGTTGATGCTGTCAGTGGCGGAGGCGACGCCGGCAACACCCAGGATCAAGCCCAGAATCAGTAGTCGGCTAAAACACATATGGGTTGATTTCATTTACAATGTTTCCTTTTCCCAATTTTTCGGTCAACAGCAGGTGTAATTAACTAATATATAAGTGCAGCCGGATATTGTCAATTTGAGATAGCGGCATGCCGGGATAACAACGAATGCTATAAACGCCTTAAGATAGTGACATTATAAGCTATCGATACAAACCTCTCACTGATTCTAGAATTTGGAATGCGGATTTTGGATTTAAGGTAATCTGCCGGGTTTTTAGAAAAGATAGAGCTGAGCAAAACCATCGATCCGAAATTCAAATATTCAACCCCAGCTTAAAAATCGATATTGACAACAAAGTTCACTTACGTTACCAGGTTGGGCATTGGTACCGCCTAATTGATGCCTCTATATGTAAGGCCTTTGCCGAATCCGATGCTCAATTCAGCATTTTCCTTTGATACGTGCCGAGAAAGCAATAACTTATCTTTACCTTTCCGGAACCAAAAATCCGAAACACAAAACTCACAACCCGGAATCTGTAAACCGCATCACGCTATGTCAATCAAATGCCACTTCTCGCAGCTGGTCATCCCGAGTGACCCCGCATACGCGGTTGCAGCAAGCAAATATGCCACCGAAATCGCGGGAATCATCGGATTTGATTCGCAGGATATCCAGGCGATCGCATCCGGCCTGAACAAGGCCATAGCGGCCCTTATCGAATATTCTTTCGAACCCGGCGAGCAGGCAACCCTGCAAATGACCTGCGAACGCATTCCTGAGGGCCTAAAGGTCGTATTGAGGGATAAAGGGCTGCCTTTTGGAGAATCACTGCCGGAACCTTCACAAATAGCCACCTTAACGGCCTCGGCAGCTACCTTCGGCACACGAATATTTCAACTAAAAAAGTATCTGGATGAAGTTTCGCTGCACAACCTGGGTCACGATGGCAAGGAAATCGTGTTAATTAAACACCTCGCATCAAAAACGCTTGCCGATTATCATGCCGAATGCGAGCTGGAACCGTATGAGCCCTCCCCACCGGAACCCGCGGCCGGCAATGTTGAACAAAAATTCGTGGTCAGACGGATGAAGGCTTCGGAGGCCGTCGAAGTTTCTAAAACCGTATACAAGGCTTATGGATACACCTATGCCAGGGATTATATGTATTTCCCTGAGAAACTAATTGCCTTGAATGAAAGCGGCCAAATTCAATCGGTGGTGGGGATTGTCGGGGATCATGAGATCGCCGGTCACTGCGCCGTTCAGTACTGGGAAGAAAATCCCCGGGTCGCTGAATTGGCAGCCGGTGTCGTCAAGCCTGAATATCGCTCGCACGGTTACTTCGCCCAATTAACCGAATACCTGGTCGATAAGGTCTGTGATAAAGCGCTTTTGGGCATATTCGTGCACACGGTAACCAACCACACCATTTCACAAAAGGTCGGCCACCGGGTCGGTCTCCATGATTGCGCCATCCGCCTGGGTCTGGTGCCGCCTTCGATATCGTTTAAAGGATTTTCTGAAACGCTTCAGCAAAAACCGAGCATATTGATCCAGTTCAGATACCTGTCGCAACCATCGACTCTGACCCTTCACCTGCCGGAATCGCATCAGGCTATTGTTGCGGCAATCTATGAAAACCTGGGCGTTGCGCCCGAATTTTCCGGCAATTACGCCAACCGCAAATTCAGCAGCCGGTCGGTGTTCAAGATCCAGGTGGTTGCATCGCTAAACTTTGCCCGCATCTTGCTGGATAGCTACGGCCCAAACACCTTTGCAGAAATCAAGGCCAAGCTCAAAGAGCTATGCTATAAAAAGATCGAAGTCGTTAATTTATATCTGAATATGTTCGACCCCCTGACGGCCGTCATGACCGAAGAATTCGAAAAACTCGGATTTTTCTTTGCCGGTGTGATGCCGGGCGGTCTTGCCGAGGGCGACGCGCTTATATTGCAGTATTTGAACAATGTTCCAATCGACTTCAAAGAAATTAATGTTGTTTCGGATATGGCTTATCGCATCCTTTCCCACATCAAAGCGCATAAACCCGACTAATCCGCTTCGAATATACCCGATCGGTTTAAAATCGGGACCTGCGGGTGGTATTGCTTTAGACTGTTTTTCCCGGGCAGGTAAAATAGATCCAGGTAAAATGAGTATGCCTGAAATTTGGAGCAACCAATAGAGAACTAAGTCGATTATTTGATGATTTTAACGACCACTATCGTAATATCGTCTTCTATTTTGGTGCCCTGTAGGAAACCATTTAATGACTCAAAAAGTGCATTAAGAATTTCATTTGCACTTGCGGATGGATTCTTCCGCATTATTTCATAGATTGGCTCTTTTCCGAACATTTCGCCCTGATTGTTTCGCGCCTCCCAAAGACCATCGGTGCTGAGAAAAATAATTTGTCCTTTTTTAAGCGCTGTTTTTGAATATTCCTCAAAATTCCAATCTTCAATTACACCAAGTGCTATCCCCAATCCATCCAGTTCTTCAAATGTATCAGAGTGAGGATCATAAAAAATGCCGGGGGCGTGGCCGGCCCGAACCCATTGGAGCGACTTCTGAGTCGGATCAATGGACAAGTAAAACATGGTGATAAATTGCCCTGAATCCTCTACATCTTTTACCATAAGACGGTTTACATCCGAAATAATGCTGCCGATACTTCCAGGCAAGGATGAGCGCTGTCGCAAAGAGGAGCGAACTGCAGCCATAAGCAAAGCAGAAGCAATGCCGTGTCCCGATACATCTCCTACAGCGATACCGATTCGATGCTGCTCATCGTTATCGTTGATGATAAAATCATAATAGTCACCACCGGTTTCATCGCAGTAAATGCTTCTGCCGGCAATTTCCAAATTATCTGACCTTGGATACTCATGCGGCAGCAGGTTTTGTTGGATCTCTTGTGCCAGATATAGTGATCGCTTCATCCTGTCTTGCTCTTTCAAATCTCGAACCATGCTGTTGATTTGATCCGAGATGACGCCGATTTCATCACCACGCGAAACCTCGACCTTCAAATCAAAATTTCCCTGTCCCACCTGGGCAACGATGCTTCCAATTTTTACTAAAGGAACAATTATCAGTCGATTTAGAAATAGGATAAGACAAAAGGCGATTAGGACACCGGCCAATATCAGGATGACGCTCAATGTGAAACCGGCTTTCTTTATTTGCAAGTTCAGGGCGGCGGTCGAAATCCTTAAATGTAATACGCCCAGAATGTCATTGCTTGTGCCGTGGCACATTTGGCATTCAGGTTCGTTTTTAAGGGGATAGTAATATTCGAGGTATTGATTTTGCTTATCTTCAAATTTAATCGGTCTTTTGTCATTAACAATGTTTTGAAATAGGGGGGTATCAAGTTCTTTTTTGGTAATTCGAGGCGTTTTTCTAAATTTAAAAGCCTGCTGTTGGGCATTTACGATATCCAGAGTTTCATAATCATGAAATGCAGTTAAACCATTGGTGCGATATAGATCAATCTGTTCTAAACCCTCAATCTCTTGGAGACTGCGGATGGTTCGAACTGCGATCGGCGCTTCACCGCTAAGCATGATTGATCGGATTGCGCGTTCAATTGTTTGAGCATTGGTGCGCAAAGTGCGGTCCGTGGCAGTCGACAGGCTTTTTCTGCTGCTGGACATTGAAAGAAAGAGGACGATTACAATGGTGAATAATAAAAATAAGACGATGAATAGAGTGATTTTAATGTGGATTGACACATTTTTCATGGGGGGATAATCCTCCTACTTTTTTTCAAAATGTGGCGCAGGCGCTGACTGAAAAACAAATCATAAAGAAAGATCATCGCTATGGCGGGTTGAACCATGGATTCCCTAATACAGGGGCATCCGTCCAGGGGGGCTTATCTTCCATGATAGGATTGTTGATGTTTCGCCGGAAACCACAGCAGTCCTTGAATTGGATTTGAGAATTTAGCGATTTATGGCTCAGCCAAGCGTTTTCGGATCTCTTCCACCGGTACCCAGTGTATATTTGGATATTTTGGGGCTGCTCCATTTTTTAGGCGCCCGAGATTTTTTACGGTTCGGTGATAGTTTTCGCGGCGGACACCCTGGACTGCATTCCTGAATCCAAACACAAAATAGACCTGCCCGTTTACCATATCCAAAACATTAAAGTAGGATTTAGCCGCGAGATAGCCTTTGCGGTGAAGCGCATTAAAGTGTATGGCATATTGCTCATATTCTTCGATTTTTTTAATTTCGTCTCGCTTGGCAATATCCACCACCAGCACTTCGTATGGGCTCGCATAGGTCGACGAGAAAGATAATAAGCTGAATACCGAAGCAATTAATATGAAACAAGGGTGACGTCTGTTAAGCAATTAATAAGAATTCCCTTTTTGGAACCTGAAGAAGGATAAATTTAAGACCGCGTGCGGTGTCTTAAAGAATCACAACATGTCGCGCCTGCGGACATGCCATGGAGATATTCATTCGAAGAAAGACGTGTAAAATTCAAATAGCAGATGTCGGCGATGCTGTCAAATCGGCAGCTTCCTGCGGCTTTTCGCCCGTGCGACCGAATGCCCTGACATTGTGGCCCGCTGCCGGCACCAGTTCAGTGATATGGCGGCCATTGTTTCCGGTTGCGCCCGTAATTGCGTGTGTATCTGCTATGATCGACCTATTGTTTTCATTCAGAAAGTCGATGCATTTTTTAGAAGGATTTCAGGTTTGAAATTTTGAATTTGTGCTATTGGGATTTGTTTGAAATTTGTTTTTTGGTGCTTGAAATTTTCAACACTTTTGTATCGCAGGTAATTATCGTTAAATCAGTTCATTCCAGCTTAGTTGTGGGGGGGCTTCAGGCGGGAAATATTAGCGTCACCGTCGTACCGACATTCAGGGTGCTATCGATTTCGATGCTGCCGCCATGGGCCTGCATGATCGTCTTGCACAGGCTTAAACCCAAACCATAGCCGCCGGTATCCTTGGTGCGGGATTTATCGACCCGATAGAATGGCTCGAAAATAAAGGGAAGTTCATCCGGTGGTATCCCGCTTCCGTTATCAATGATTTGTACCACGATATTGGGTGGTCGTCGTCTAACCCTGATTTGCACTGGTTCACTGTTCTGGTTTGAAAATTTGATGGCGTTCGTCAGTACGTTTTTGAAAACGATTTTAACCTGCTCGGGATCGACTTTAATTGCGATATCGGTGGGGATGTCCGCGGTCTGAACTCCGGGCGGCTGATTTTCAAACTCTCCTGATAGTTCCTTCAGAAGATCGGTCAGGATGACACGCTCCACGCTAAGCTTACCATGCAGGTGATGCATGCGGGCGGTTTCCAGGATCTCATTGATCATCTTCTCCATCTCGGCAACATCCCCGGTAATGCTTTCCTTGGCCTGACCATCCGGCAGAAACTCCAGGGCGACCTTAACCCGGGTCAGCGGGGAACGCAATTCATGGCTGACATCCAGCAGAAGCTGCTCTTTGGTGTGAAGCATGTCCCGGATGCGTTCGGTCATGTCGTTGAAGGCAGCCGCCAGATCCCTGAGTTCATCGGACCTTTTCAGCGGAATGCGGTATTCCAGATTGCCCCGGCTGACTTCCCGAACCCCATCATTCAGCCATCTCACCGGCTTCAGGATCCATCGAATGGACAGAAAAGCGCCGGTCAGGATCAGGGTTAACAGGGTCAGCAGGATGATTACCAGTCGCTTGCGCGCCGGATCCAGGTCGAAATGCTTGTCCAGTCCGACAATAAATCGCCCGTTAGGATGGATAAGCTCTACAAAGTGGTGGCCGCGGTAGCTTCCCAGCCGGATGACCGGGTCCCGGCTCCATTCCCGCCAGTGGGCCTTTTCGATTCGTGCCAAATTACCGATCGTCGACCATCTTGTGTCATTGCCTTCGTAGTGGATTTGAAGAGAAGCCATTTCACCGATTTGCTTGGCCCGAGCAAGATTCGGGGGTGTTCCCAAATCGTCGATGATATAGTTTAAATACTGGAGGATATTCTTTTGAAGCGGACGTCCCGCGGCACTGCGATGAATCCAAAAAAAACCGGCCACCACCAGATTGATACATATACCGGTTAAAATCAGTACCACCAGCAGTTTGGTAAATATCGACCGGATTATTTTTTTAAACCATTTCATCCGCCTGTCTCACATCAAAGGATTTAATCCCTTGGTTCCCCAATAAACACATACCCGGCACCCCATACCGTTTTAATGAATTTGGGTGTTTTGGGATCATCTTTTAATTTTTGGCGTAGTCGGCTCATCGTAATATCCACGGATCGGTTGAAAGCATCACAGTCAATCCCCCGTAGTTCCTGCAAAATCTCGTCACGGTCAAAGACCTTGCCGGGATTTCGGGTGAGCAGCGCCAAAGCGGCAAACTCGTTGGTTGTCAATTCCACATTTTCCGCCTCCAGCTTTACCGTGTGCTTGGTGAAATCAATCTCCAGCTCCCCGAAGGTCTGGGGGCGTGTGCGGTCTATTTTATTGGCCCGACGAAGAACCGAATGTATCCGGGCCACCAGCTCGCGCGGCTCAAAGGGTTTCGGCAAATAGTCATCAGCCCCTAGTTCGAGCCCGACCACCTTATCCATCAGCTCCCCCCTGGCGGTGAGCATAATAATCGGCACCGCAGAAGTTTGCCTGATCGTTTTGCAAACCTCAAACCCGTCCATCCCGGGCAGCATCACATCCAGTATAACCAGATCCGGTGCGCTGTGTTTGAGCTTTTTTAATCCGTCATTCGGATGGGTGGCGCTCAAGGTCTTAAATCCAAAATCCCCTAAAAATCCGGCAAGCAGTTTATTCAGCTTCCGGTCATCGTCTATGATAAGGATGGTTGAGGACATGATGTTAAAATCGCAATTATGGTTTCAGGTGTCAGCCCAGTGCAGGCCTGAAAAGCAATCACTCTAATCGATAATGAAACCAATGAACGTCGAACATCAAACATTGAACGTCCAACATCGAATATTGAATTCTGTCATTTTATAAAAAGATCAGGCAAGGCCAATCTGCCCTTCTAAAATCCAAGGTTCGCTTTTTTTAAATATTGATAAAGCGCAGCGTCATCATTATTCGACGTTCGATGTTGGGCGTTCAATGTTCGACGTTAAATCAGTTAACTCATCCAACTATGCCTAGTTTCATACGAACAGCAGGCATCTATCCTTAAGTATCCAAATAAACCGTCTCACCGTGCTTTATGTCAATAAACTTTCCAAGAAGCCCTTCTTTTTTCATCTCCTCTTTGACCTGCGTCGGTGGAAAATGCACGGGCTCGTTACCCAGACGAAAAGTTCCCCAGTGAAGGATTATCATCTTATCGGCATTCAGTTCCTTAAATGCCTGAACCGTTTCGCGCGGATTTGAATGGCTTTGGGCCATGAACCAGCGCGGTTCGTAGGCACCGACATTGAAAACAGCCAGATCGATCTGATATTCGCGTCCCAGTTGTTCAAACCCGTCGAAATAGGCGGTGTCTCCGGAAAGATAGATGGTATAGCCGCTGCGCAATCTGATTAAATATCCCCCCCACAAAGACCGGTTGGGCCCGACAATCGGGCTGCGCATGGTCCAGTGATTGCTGGGCAGAAAAGTTATGTTTATTCTGCCATCGTCATATGAATCGTACCAGTCCAATGGTGTGCGGTTTTTCATGGACAACTCTTCAAAAATGTCATTGTAGCCCAGGGGTGAAATCACGTGGGTTTTTTTGTCAAATATGGATAATGACGCTTTGTCGAGATGGTCATAGTGGCCATGGGTAATCAGAATATGCCGGGGCCGGGGCATGTCCCGGGGATCGAAGGCCAGCGGGCTAAAATCTTTGATAAACCAAAAAATTTCAGAAAATACCGGATCCACGATAAGATGGCGATCCACATCTTTGATCATCACGCTGGCGTGCTTTAAAAAGGTAATTGAGCTCCCACGGTGTGCTCGAATCGGCTCCCAGTCAATGGATATGGGGGTCACCTGCTCATCGGCAAAGTATTTTTTGAATTTGTTTTCAGTGAAAAGTTTCCACTTCATCACTTCCCAAAATCGGCCGTCGCGGCCCAAGCCGATGGGATTCACAAAGCCTTCCGAATTATGGTGTTCCTTGGCGCGGGCAATATCGCGTAAACTGCGCCCGTTAAGTGGTTTGTAATGCAAGGATTCCGAACCGGAGTCCGGCGCAACGGCGGATAAAGAGGATTTAGGCATAAGGCTTAACACCGGCAGACTCTGCAATGAGCTGATCAATATTTTTTTTATAAAATCTCTGCGTGTCATGATTATTACGCTCGTTATTTGGTGTGCTGTTGAACATAAAGCAGACAATAATCATTCCCGCATTTAATGTCATCTTTGGAATGACGAATGATAAATGTCGATTGTCGAATTCCGGTGAAACATCACTCATATTACACAGGGTCGACACCTGGGATCTACTTGAAAGCATCACCCAAATGCCGACCCTACCTCTTATGAAACTACGCCTATATTAATCCCAAATAGGGTATTTGAATCGTCCTCGTCGTCGTACTCGTACTCGTCCTCGATACTAAAGGCGGCCCAAAAACTTCGAGGACGAGGACGAGCACGAGTACGAGTACGAAACCCAAAATGGGCTTATGAGAAAATACGTGGGTTCGGCACAGTTTCATATTTGATCAGACTGGCCGGCTGTTTTGGCCGGAGGCCGCGCTCGTGTGAAACTACATCTAATCTATCTCTCGCAAAGGCGCAAAGCTCGCAAAGGAAATGATTTAATATATTAACAATCTTAGCGCCTTGGCGTCTTTGCGAGAAAATTTACAGTTTCTTTTGGTGATCAGACCGGCTGTCCTTTAGCCGGAGGCCGCCGCTCTTATGATACGACCAGCATGGACTACCCGTTTTTCGCTTTGTTACGCTTTGCTCTCTGCCCTATGCTCCAGGCGCTTTGCTTACAGGCTCCGCACCACGCAACCCGCAGCTGGTCCCCGTTCTTTAATTCTTTTCAATCCGAAATCCGCAATCTGCAATCCGCAATCGAAAAACCCCGAATCCCGAATCCCTAATTCCATCCTTTACCATGCCATTTTTTGAAAGTTTCAATTTCAGGGCTCCTGACCTCGCGTAATTTCAATTGCAACTTATTGCGCGGCAAATACCAATTTCATTCGGGTGCCGGGGTAGACGTATGACTCCTGATTCATGACATCGCATAATTGTTTGAGAGCTCG
>Ga0209786_1000728_pt1 | contig 10162 bp, 8 predicted proteins | sample WorMetilvaeELBA2_FD_187405 | JGI IMG/M metagenome (GOLD analysis project Ga0209786, IMG submission 187405) | Marine gutless worms symbiont microbial communities from Max Planck institute for Marine Microbiology, Germany - Olavius ilvae ELBA.2... ...
AAGATAACTACCGTTTACGAGTTTTTAATGCAAGTAAAAAATGCATTAAACTGGAAAATCTTCGTTTTCCTTTTATGCGATATTAATCAGCAATATCAAAGAGTTCTGGATACCCGTTCGAACACTAACTAAAAGATACTTTATTTAACCGCCGAATTAACAATAAGTTGACGCCAAAATTTATTTTCGTAAACACCTGTATACCAAAGGTTTACAAAGAAACTGAAAAATATTTTGCGCTTATTGCGCAAAACCGAATTGATAACTGTCTAAGGGATAGACAAGGACTAATGTTGGGATTGATCAGGTTGCAGCGGTGGATGAATTCTGTTTATCTCATCGATGGTAAAGTATGTCGGATGCTCCTTCAGATCAGAAATCCAAAATCCTATGATACAGCACCGGACCATTGATTCCTACGAATTCGGGTTCTCAGTGAACCTGACGGAATCCCAGCTGCGCCTTCTAAAAGACCTTTTTCACGGTTCAGACGCCGCAGGGGTTGCGGTACTGGGCGGCAGAACCGCGGTGACGCCGGCCCGGTTGGAAGGCATCGGCGCCGTCGTTATCAAGCACTACCGGCGTGGCGGCCTGCTGCGGCATCTCAATAAGCGCCGCTATCTTAAATTCGGCAGGAGCCGTGCCCAACGCGAATTTGAGCTGTTGAATATCGTCGCCGAATTAAACGTGAATGTGCCGCAGCCCATCGCCTTTGCCTGTTGCGGCCGGCTATTATACGAGGCCTGGCTGATCACCCGTGCCATCCCGCAGCCGGTATCGCTGGCCCTCCTGAGCCGGCAGGATGCCGAAAAAACCAGCCGGGCGATGGAATCGGTGATCAACCAAATTTCAGCGCTGATTCAAAATCGAATTCTGCATCACGATCTGCATCCCGGCAATGTCATCGTCGACACGGCGGGCAAAGTTTATCTGCTGGATTTCGACAAGGGAAGATTCTATCATGGCAGCCGGTTAAGATTAAAAAAACGCTATCTCGCCCGTTGGCAGCGCGCGGTCAACAAGCACGGGTTGCCGCAGTTTCTAACTGAAATGCTGCAAACCGGCCTGAATTAAGTGTATTGGAATATCTACACTTCATTGAAATCAAGATATTTTTAGGGGACGGATTCTTGATGAGCCTTATGGAATAATGGAATAGAGGAATGATGGAATATTGGGTATGAAAAACGGAAACAGTCTATCTTACAAGAAACTTTTGAACTACCTGGAAAAATAGCAATAATTTAAATTAGTTATTGAGGGTAAGCGTACGTGCAAAATTCAGGTATTAAATCAATTCTAAGACGACTAAACATAAATTCGGAAAAATTCCTTTCAAAATTCCGCATTCCGCATTCCGCATTCCGAATTCCAATTACTGTCATACAAATCAATATTAACTATGTCTATCTATAGATCGAATATGCAAATATCGCCGCCTAACACAATCCCCCCCCACCCTTCAATTCTGATCATTTTAATGGGATCGCTGGGAGATGTTGCCAGGGGGCTTTGTCTGGTCGCCCATATCAAAGCCCGACTGCCGCAGAGCCGGGTGACCTGGCTGGTGGAGCCGAAGTGGGTCGATCTGGTGCGACTAAACCAGCAGATTGATCGGGTGATCGTCTTCAGGCGTGCCTGGCGCGTGTCCGCCGTTTGGCTACTGTTTAAAGAAATGCGCCGGGACCGCTTCGATATCACTATTGACCTGCAGCGTATTCTAAAAAGCGGTTTTTTTTCCCTGCTTTCGGGAGCCGGGCGGCGCATCGGCTTTCACCGCCGGAATGCCAAGGAGTTCAACTGGGTCTTTAACAACGAACATATCGGGTATTTCAGCGACGACTTGCCTAAAATTAAACATTATTTAAAATTTACCGAATACCTGGGATTGCCGAATCCCGCCAACCTGGATTTCGGCTTTTCCTCGCTCAGTGTCGCGGACACGGCCCCCCGGGTAGTCGCAGAGATGACCGAGCCGTTTGTGGCCGTCGTTCTGGGCACTTCCTGGGAGACCAAAAACTGGTATCATGAAGGCTATCTGAATCTGATTCGGCAGATTTTAGAAGCGTACCAACTGAATATCGTGCTGGTGGGAGATCAAAGCCAGGCGCCGTTGGCGGCCCGGTTGATTAACGCAACCGATTCACCATCAGTGCTCGGCCTGGTCGGCAAGACAACGCTGCCCGAGCTCATCGCCCTACTTAAAGGGGCGGTGGCCGGTGTGGGGCCCGATTCGGGGCCGGGGCACCTGGCGGCGGCCGTCCAAACCCCGTTTGTTGCGCTCTTCGGACCAACCTCCGCCCGCCGGACGGCTCCCTATGGTTGCGAAGACCTGGTCGTAACGGCTGATCTGGACTGTGCCCCCTGCTACCGCAGAAACTGCCCGGACCGCAACCGGGAATGCATGACAGCCATCAGGGCGGACGCGGTGATGGAAAAATTGGCGCTGGTAATGGCCAAGTATGCCCGATCTGAATTGAGATAACCAGCATGCATAGATTTCGGATTTTGGATTTTAGATTTTGGATTTAAGGTATTCTGTCTGATTTTAATTGACGGAGCGCAGCGATTCCATCAATCCGAAATCCGAAATCCGAAATCTAAAATTTCAAATCGCTTTAACTTTAAATTGCGGCATCTGAATTTATCCGTTTCTAAAAAGTTGACACTAGTCGAATGTTTAACTATATTCCGCGTCTAAAAACAGATTGAAAGATTCAAGTGACAGCTGAAATAAAACAATTCAATTCTAAAACGGTCCTAGTTTTTTGCCCCAACTGGGTCGGTGATGTGGTAATGTCCACGCCGACCTTAAATTGTATTCGTCAAAACCTGCCCGATGCCCGGATTATCGGCCTGATTCGCAATTACGCCCGGGGGGTCATCGAGGACGGGCCGTGGTTTGATGATATCCTCGAAATCAATGATAAAGCCACCGGGGGCATTATTGATTTGGTGCTGCAGTTGCGCCGGTTGAAACCGGATCTCGCTTTGATTTTGCCGAATTCATTTCGCTCGGCCCTGATCGCTCGACTCGGGGGAGCCAAGCGGATCTACGGGTATCTACGCAACGGCCGCACAGCCCTGCTGACAGGCGGTCCACCACCGATGCGCAATGGCAATCGCATCACGCCGCGGCCCATGGTTGAATACTACATGGAGATATGCCGCTGGTTGAAATTTGACACCCCGGCCGAACTGAAACCGTTGTTATTTTGCTCGGACGCCAATTCGGCCAAGGGTGCCCGCTTCATCGAAAGTTACGGGATTGCCCCCGATGACATGCTGATCGGCATGAATCCGGGAGCCCGGTTCGGCAGCTCCAAGTGCTGGCCGGTGGAGCATTTCGCCCGCTTGGCCGAATTGATCGAACAGCGCTGGAATTGCAGGATCATGTTGTTTACCGGTCCCGGCGAGCAGGCTATCGGCGACCAAATCGTCAAGCTCAGCAATGCAAACATTATCAATCCCGGCCCGGACAATATCAATCTGGAGCTTTTAAAATCAATGGTTCAGCGCTGCCGACTGTTGATCACCAATGACACCGGTCCCCGCCATTATGCGGTGGCATTCGATATTCCGGTCGTGGTCCTCATGGGACCGACCGATTCGCGCTATACGGATGCCAATCTCGAAAAAACGATCATCCTGCGCCGGGATCTGGAGTGTTTGCCCTGTCATCATAAAGAATGCCCCCTGCATCACGACTGCATGGCGCAAATATTGCCGCAAGAAGTGATGGAGGCCGGCGAGCAACTGCTGCAGGAGCATTCTTGAAAGGAGAAAATGAGCTAAAAATTGAAATGAACTAAAATGAACTAAAATTTTGGTATTCTATCAATTGTTAAAAAGAGATAGAGCGCAGCGCTTCCTTAATTTTAGGCATTTTAGGCAATTTAGTTCACTTTAGGCATTCGTTTAGCATTCAATATCAGTCTGCTAAAGTAAGATACGGAAATGACATAAAAAAGGCAAAGTAGAATTTTTTCATGCAATCTTCCTATTACCGGGATAAATGGTCGACCCTGAAAACGCAAATCATCACCCCGCACGATTTTGCCCGCCTGGCGCAGCAAATAGCCTATTCATTTATGGATGCCTATCTGAAGGACTGTTACTATGAGGAGAATTATATCGATCTGCTGTGCGAAATGACCACATTCTCGGAAGACAGTGATCTCAGCGGCATTGCTGCCCGGGCCCTGTTCGGCATTATAATTGAAAGTTTATGCGACGACTTTGAAGACCTGCAAACCGATACCTACAATCGCGTCATGGCCCAGATCATTTCTTATTGCCGTAAACTGCGGGGCGCTGAAAAGCTCGACCGTTGCCTGCAGGATTTTCAAATCCACTCCCGCAACGATCTTCTGACGCGTATCGCCAGGATCCGTAAGGACGGCAAAGTCTTGTCACGCCGGCGCCATGCGGCAAAGATCCTGTTCCTGTCACGGGTTACCATCGGGGCCGATGTGGTCATTACCAGTATAATCATTCAACGGCTGACAAAATTATTTCCAGAGGCGGAACTGGTTTTGATCGGCGGCGATAAACTCGATGAGATTTACGCCGGCAATCCGGACATCCGGCTGCGCCGTGTGGCCTACGACCGCCAGGGCGGATTGCTCGGCCGCTTAGCCAGCTGGCAGTCGGTGCTCGATATCATTGATGGCGAGCTGGCGGCCTGCCCTCTGGAGAAAACCATTCTGATAGACCCCGATTCCCGCCTATCCCAGCTGGGCGTCCTGCCTATCATCGACCTGGACCACTATTTCTTTTTCGACAGTCGCTCGGCGGTTTCGTTTTCCGACAACCTGTCCATGGCGCAGTTGACCAATGCCTGGCTGGATAAGATTACCGGAGAAAAGGATTTTTGTCATTCCATGGTTTGGCCGGTGCCGTCAAACCTGCAGAAGGCCGCGCAATTGCGTGCTAAACTCAAGGACAATGGTGCGCGCCGGATAATCACCCTTAATTTTGGTGTCGGCGGAAACCCCCGCAAAAAGGTGGGCCGGCGGCTGGAACAGGATCTGTTGCTGAACCTGCTGCAGGAACCCGGCACGGTCATATTGCTGGACAAGGGATTCGGTGATGAAGAACTCCGGAGCACCAACGCCCTGCTGGCCGGGATCGAAGACGGCGGCTTTGCCGTTCAGCATGCCGCATTCGGCGAAGCTCCGGACGGCAATCTGAACCAGGGAGTCATCGGCCTGCAGACCCGTATCGGCGAGATTGCAGCCATCATCGCCAACAGTGACGAGTATATCGGCTACGACAGTGCCTGTCAGCATATCGCGGCGGCATTAAAGATACCCTGTTTAACCATATTTGCAGGATCAAATAACATGCGATTTATACGCCGCTGGAGCGCCTTTGGTTCAAACACCAGCAGAATCGTGCATGTCGACACGCTCAGCGATCGGTCCGCCATCGACGTGGAGGGGATCATTACGAGGATTATGAACGAAAGGAGAATATGATAAATCCCAAATCTCAAGCACCAAATTACAAATAAATTCCAATCACCAATATTCAATGACCAAAACAAATTTGAACGTTTCGTTAACGGATTATGATTCCTTTACCTCGTCATACTTGCAAAGGCCGGAATCCATTAGATACAGTACCTTCTGGATGCCAGATCAAGTCCGGCATTACGGATTCAAGTACGACATTGGAGGTTATCAGGTTTGGAATTTGGAATTTGGTTATTGAAATTTGTTTGGGATTTGTTAATTGGAATTTTGACACGCCATCGATCGGCACCTTATCGGACCAACATCGCCATATTTAATCATGAAAATTCTTTTTATCTACCCCAACGCCGGTTCCCAGCCGGGATTCAACTACGGCATTGCCCATCTGTCGGCAGTCCTCAAAGCAGCCGGGCATCAGGTCGCCCTGTGGCAGCTGTGCGAGGATATCGCGCCGCTGCCGTCTGAATCCGAGTTTGTCGAGCGCCTGAAAAGCGAAGCGGCCGACATCATCGGCTTTTCGGTGGTGACCAATCAATGGCCCTACACCGCCAGGCTGGCCGCCTGGGCCCGCAAGGCAACCCGCGCACCGCTCGTCTGCGGCGGCATTCACACCATGGCGGCCGGCGAGGAGGTTCTGCAATCCGGTTTGTTTGACTATATCATCCGCGGTGAGGCGGAAGAGGCCCTGGCTGAATTCGTTGAAAAATTTCAGCACGGGGAGGATGTATACCGGGTCAGAAACCTCGGGTATCAACGGGACGGCCAGGTGCACTTAAACCCGCTGCGCCCCCTGCCGGATTTGCTGAATCTGCCGTTTAAGGATTACGAAATATTTGATTTTCAAAATATCATCACCGCCAAAAACGGCTGGGTCGGCTTGATGGCGTCCCGCGGCTGTCCCTTTTCCTGCACTTACTGCTTTAATCATCAGCTGGTTTCCCAATACCGCGCGGACCTGCAATGCAGCTTCAAGGGCTTGAACTACATCCGGCATTTCGCCGTGGAGCAGCTGATGGCCGAAATCGCCTATCTGCAGGAAAATTATGATGACATCACGATGTTTATCCTGGACGATGACCTGTTCACATTTTACCGTCCCTATGTCGAACAATTTTGCAAGGCCTACCGTAAAGTCAGCCGCCTGCCCTTTGTGGTCAACGCCCACGTGGGCTTTTTCGATGAACACCGGGCCGGCTGGCTGGCGGATGCCGGCTGTAAAATCATTAAATTCGGGGTGGAAAGCGGCAGCGAGCGCATCCGGAGTCAAATTCTGCAGCGCCGCATGACCAATCAGAAAATTATCAAGGCCATCCGCACCGCCCACAAGCACGGGCTGCACACCTCCGTCTTTTTAATGATTGGACTGCCCGGTGAAACCCGTGAAGATCTCATGGCGACCGTCAAGTTGATGGCCGAAGCCCGGCCCGGGCGCTATCGCTGGTCCTTTTTCTTCCCGTTTCCCGGCACCAGAGCCTACGAAATCAGCCGGGAAGGCAATTATATTGATTTTGACAAGATGGCCGACCTTGAAAATTTTACCGACGCCTCCTGCCTGAAGTTCGGCAGGGAACATGATCTGCTGCTGCAAAAAGTCGGCCGGGTCATGCCCTGGTTCGTCAACGCTCATTCGGACTTGCCGGCGGCCGACTATTACCGGGAAAAAATCGAAGCGATCCTGGCGCTGGATGCGCAAGCCTGGCAAGCCCGCGTCCCAAACCTCGAGCAGGAAGACCGGGAGATTTCGCAGAAGCTCGTCTCCCAGGGGCTCAGTCACTACGCCATCAAATACAACCGGTTTATGGGGGTTATTTCGGATTATTTTCTGGCCGAACTTTAGAGCCATGCGGAAAACAAAGGGGTCGCGTCTTCATTCTTGACATACGTGAAGAATGAAGACCCCTTTGTTGAACAATGACAAATCTCTTGCTTACCAGCTCACGAACTTACGAACTAAAGAACTAAAAATCTTTGTTGAACACTTTTCATTTGATCCTGCGTTCAGCGCATCGCTGTGACCGCTGACCAAACACCGGAGTGAGAAAGTATACACTTCAAAGATTTCCCTTTAACATATCAGCGGAGGATGGTGGCGATATTTATTCAAGTTAAGAATGGCTCCGGATGCAAGGATCAAAATCCGCCGCGCTTTCTATGCTGATGAAGTCCGAGCTCGGTGACGCCGATTTGTTTTTTAGACAATTGCATCAATAGAAAGAATCTGTATGGAAGGAATTTCGGGTAATCTGACATCGTTGGTAAAAAAGTGAGATGCCCCTGCGTTCAATGCCGCGCTGATCTGAATGGCATCCGGGGTGCGGATATTATGGGTGGCTCTGAGCTGTGCAGCCTGTTCCGCAATGGCGTTTGAAACTTCTAAAGTCATCAGTTTTGAATTAAGCAAGATGTCCCGGTACTCTGTTGCGAGTTCTTTACTTTTGTTGCGCAATGGATGCACAAGGACTTCCAGTAAGGTCACAGTTGAAGTGACAACCAAAATGTCACCCCTGTCCATTGCTTCAAAGAAAAGCTTTACCGTTTCGATATAAGCGCGATTTTCTTCAATAAAATAAATGAGAGGTGCCGTATCAAGCCCAACCGTCTTTCCCTGTAAATCGTTTATCCATTCCACGATGATCTTTCCTCATCGATATATGCTTTTACATTAATTCCCTTCCAGATATCCTTGCCTTTTCCTTTTAACTCCAAAATACTGCGGGGCTTGGCTTTGCTTGTCTTTTTGCGAATCAGCGCTGCCATTTCTTCCAAAAGACGAAGCTGGTCTGATAAGTTTAAGTTTTTTATCTCAGACATTACTTGCTTATAGTTTACTTCAGGCATGTTCCGTCTCCCATCTTAAACATATTCATGTTTTTCTAATAAATGGCTGGTCATTTTATTCTTTGCATGCATGGCATCAAACACTTTGAACAGGTTCTTTTCCTTTATCGTCCAATAGATCCAGTAGTTTGATTTTATCGACAAAGGTTTGATCCAGAATTTTCACAATTATCTCCCGAATATGCAGTTTGAATCAATAATATACACTTTCAGCAATAAATCAATGAAAGTTTGCGTAGGCATACTTTTTTCTAACGTTGTTGACTAATCAAACCAATTGATGCCAAATAATTGATCCTTAGAATCTTACAAAGGAGAAACAAAACGCCGCGTCGAGCCAGATTGGATGCCCCGGGGACCCTGCATCATGTAATCCTGAGAGGAATCGAGAAACGCAGGATTGTCAACGATGTTGCTGATCGTAAGAATTCACGGTATATTAATGGGCAAAGTTAAAAATGATTGGCAGGAACGCGACTATGTATTGAAATGGTTTGGAAAAACGGAAAACGAAGCAAAGGTGTCCATAAATGAACTAAGGTCGGGCAGCAGGCGCCAGGAGGTCTCCGGTATTCGGTCATTGATTGCCATTGGGTTGGTAATAAACCACGGAGTTTCATTGGCTGAAGTTGCCAGGCGGGTTGACGTATCCACCACAGCCATTTCTAAAATAATCAAACGGGCCAATCCGTAAGTTACGTTAGTCAACAACGTTATATATTTAAATAACTAGTGGATATACTTCTGCTAGTTATTATAAAAGAAGTAATAGGAGAATGACCTGCAACATGGAAAAAAAATAACTTCTTGATAGCATAGAGGCAACAAAGATGCAAAAGTCAATACGCAAACAGGAGGTTATTGAAATGAATGACGTTGACAGATTTATCGAATTTAATCAATTTCGGTGTCAAATTCGAAGTTCTAGGACACATCTGATTGTGGGAATAGATATCGCCAAAGACAAGCATCATGCCTTTTTCGGTACTGCCAATGGCAAGACATTATGGCGTCGACTTATTTTTAGCAATGATCTGATCGGTTATACTCGCCTGATTGAACAAGCCCAGGCAATTCTATCTCAGTACCAATTGGGCGAGGTTGTTTTCGGTCTTGAACCGACGAGCAACTATCACAAACCGTTGGCATACTGGCTGATAAAACAAGAGTATTTGGTTGTGATGGTTGCAGGCAAGGCCGTTAAGGATAACCGCGAGTTGCTCGACGGCAGATGGGACAAAAACGACACCAAAGACAGTGCCAATGTGGCGGATTTAATCAGCCAGGGCAAATGTCAATTTTATGAGCAGCCCGATGAAGATATTGTTGTTGTCCGCAATCTATTGGTTATCCGCAAACAACTCAAAAGAGAAGAACACAGATTACGAATGCGCATCAGAAATGGCCTGATCGCAAAATACTTTCCGGAAATGGATCGTTATTGGGGCCATTGTTTGGAAGAAAACCTTGCGATCGTGCGCTGGTATCTTGATCCGCGAAAAATCTCAAACACTGAATTTGAAAAGTTTATGCTTCATGTGACCACCACCAACCGGGGTTTGCGTCAGATGCAACGATTAAGGGCCATCCATCAGGCCGCCGGCGAATCGGTGGGAATGCCGGTGGATGAAGCTGCCGGTTATGAAGCACAGCTGTTGGTCGAACGTTTGCGACAGGTAAAAGAGCAGATATCACAAACGATGCAGCGCATAGAAAGCGAGTGCCAAAACTTATCAGGCTATCAGTTGCTGCTGACCATTCCCGGATTTGGTCCATACATTGCAGCGTTGGTTCTTGGTGCGCTGGCAAATCCGTTTCGCTTTACCAGTCGCAAGCAGGTGATCCGT
>Ga0209786_1000729_pt1 | contig 10128 bp, 7 predicted proteins | sample WorMetilvaeELBA2_FD_187405 | JGI IMG/M metagenome (GOLD analysis project Ga0209786, IMG submission 187405) | Marine gutless worms symbiont microbial communities from Max Planck institute for Marine Microbiology, Germany - Olavius ilvae ELBA.2... ...
GACGTTGACAATGATTAACGTCGACTTTCGTTCTTACAGTGGTTACATACAAACTGTTCTGTCTTTCTACGTGGCAAACGCACTGCTTTCAAGCACTGCAGCACTGGTGATACCCGTAACTGCATATATTGCACGCAATCCAATCGACTCGGGTCGCCCCAATCTACTCTAGATATGAACAGCACTAGTACCGTATCTAAAAATTTATCAGCAGGCTGACGTGATCACATATCTATGCCGGTGATCCTACACCTTCTGACTTATATCACCGATCGGTGATTTTAGTCTTCTTAATTTCGATCACCGATCGGTGATCCTAATCACTTCGCTAGGGGCAGGGTAAAGGGTTAGGGTGAGTGCGAACAAGAATGCAAGAGCATGAATCACATGCTGAAAAGCCAGGTTCGTGTACTGTGAATCGATAACTTTTCTGTAGTTTTCGGTAATTATCACAACCCCATACGAATCGGTCTGGGTAAATACTACGTCGGCCCTGTCGGCGCTGTCGGCCGATAATTAGTGCGGCCGACGTCGGGTGGCAGACGCCGTCGGCCGCCGTAATTAGTGCGACAGGCATTGTCCACGACAAGTGGCAGGCTAAAGTCTCGATAAAAAAAGCTAAGAAAGAGTTTGAATCCAAACTGGCTAAAAATATTAAACAGGACAAAAATCTTTTTTTTTGCATATGCCAGAAGCAAAAGTAAAAGAAAAGTCAAAGTTGGATCATTAGAAGATAGTCAGGGTGATGTCCAGTAAATCCAAAGTTAAAGCTGAAATGTTAAATGACTTCTTTTCAATAGTATTCACTATAGAGAAGACAAAAAGGACACTCCTGTATTGAACGCCCACCTCCGGTCAAACGACCCTTCCCTTAAGTGACAGAGAGCACGTACAGTGTGTATTTTGTTATTATTGTTACGATATAGGAGCGATGTTGTTAAAAAAATCCAGAATGACATAACATAACTAAAACTGTGGTGTAGCCAAGAAATTGCTAATAAAACAGTGGCATCCGAAAAAGATTTGGGAGTTGTCTTCTCCAATGACTTGAAGATTAGGAGGCAATGTGAGGAAGCTTACGGTAAAGGCAGCCAGATGCTGGGGCTCATCAACACAACTATACAATTCAAGAATCCTATCATTCGTAATAAATAAATAAATAAAAGTCGGCAGAGGCGTCCCCCTGCCGCCCGGAGACCTGTCGCCACCCGCCGTAGGCCGCACTAATTACTGGCTGACGGCGCCGACAGCGCCGCCAGGGCCGACAGGGCCGACGTAGTATTTACCCAGACCCACTAGGTAGGACCTGCTGATTTGTGATTATTATCTGATTTTCTGGAGTTTTTCATGTTTCACAGTTTTTACTGCATGTGACTGATGACTGCTACGCTAACTCTGTCCTATTGTTTGTCTGTCCGCTTGTCTACTACATCAGTGCGTTACGTCTACAGCATTGCTTAACAATAGGATCATTCTGTGCTCACAGTAAAGTATCACATGAACTCTAGTTTAACAGTAATTAGAATTGGCTCAGAATTACCAATAAATCAGCAACATAACTGGTGCAACAGCATATCTAATTAATTATAATTATAATTACCCATCCGTCTATTTAATTAGCTAAGTAATTAGTTGCTAATTAATTAGTTATCCACCTGTGTAAAGCACAAGATATAGACTTACAACATAACAGTTACACTGTAAGTCCATATCCGTATTATATTAGTTTACAAAGAAAACGCAACATACAGCTAAATTTCTTGCAACTAATACCCAAGTATGAGAAATGGTGCAAAATAGGCCTCTATTTACCACTGAAGTGACTGAACGCAAACAGGAAGTTGATTAGGCCTTTGGTTACTATTGAACACTAATAGGAAGTCGCATATGCTTTGTCGACATCAAGATCGACGACTTTGCATGACCTCGAACCCCCATTTTGATCGCAATTGTCGAAATGTTTGCTTTTCCTCACCCATATCTCGAAAATGGTTAAAGATAGGACCACAGTTATTTAGTAACTATGTGTTTGTTACTAGCCACTAAAAGTGAAAGTTTACTAAATTTTTGCTGCATGTGGCCTTAGATGTCTAGGCCTTGGCCTTAGAGCTATAGGTCTTGGCCTTGGCACTTAGTCATTGGCCTTGCCTGTCCTTGGCCTTGGCACTTGGTCATTATAAGGTCAGACGTGTTGCTTATTTACCGTACTGCAATAGAACAAAGAAACCACCAGTAGCAACACAATGTTGTCTTGCAATTAGATGGATACCTATGAAATTTTATCTGTTTGGTAAATAACAAGAAATTTGGTTAACACTAACATACAGCGCGACGCCGCGTACTTAACTTCTGACCTTGACCCGTGAACTTGACCTTGAAGGTGACCGTGAGCTCAAGCTGAACTTCAATCTGACATTGCTGTCTTTAAAGCCCACATTTCGTTTGCACCACGGTCCACATGCGGCAACAATTTAGTAAAAGTTCGCTGTCGGAATTTTGAAACGTGCATCAGGTTGCTCTGGGTCGATATGCTCTTTCGAATGACATCAAGATCGACGACCTTGCGTGACCTTGAACCCCTTTTCCGCCGAAATTATCGAAATTTCGACTTTTCTCGTCCATATCTCGCAAACGGTTGCAGATAGGACCACAGTTGCTGCGACTAACCCCCATAGACCCCGCAGAATTTAATGGTGCCATTTTTAGACCCATAGGGGTCCCCCAAATGGGGGTTTTTAACCCCCAAATTTCGAATTTTGACTATATCTCGGAACTCCGTCAGCGAAATTTTACTAAATTGTTGGCGCATGTGGACTATGATGCCAGGGTCGCGTGATTCCATTTTGAAAGTCACCTTCAAGGTAACGGGTCAAGGTCAAAGTTAAGCACGCGGCGTCGCGCGGTATGTTAGCGTTAGCTAAATTTCTTGTTGAGGTATGAACTACAGTAAGTGGTGAATGATGGCCACGCTTCCCATGGGTGTTCCGAATACTCCTTACAGCATGGTGAATGATACAAAGTGAGGATGACCGAAAACTAGTAGAAATGTCACTTGAGACCATCACCAGAGGTTGGGATGCACAGCCCCCTCCCCACACCCCTCCCCCCAGTGGCAATGTTTTCATTACATATTTGACATTAATTATGCTGCAAGGACGAAAAATGCGTGGCTTGGTTTTTGGCCCACACGGTCTATTGTCTCACAGGTATAATATAACTACCTAAACAAACTATAAACTATTAACGTTTCCCCTGTGTTTACTATTTTGACAGCACTGAAAATGTACTCAAGAGGGCAACGAATGCTACAATTAGCATTAGTTAAAAAGCAGCCAACCTCGCCAGCAAATGCCCAACCACTGCAAAATTCACAGAGAGATAATGACAGTAAAATGTTGCGAGAAGAAAACACACAACTTCGTGATCAGATAAAACAGTTTGAGGTGATGATGCAAAAGATGCAGTCAGAAATGAATCTTCTACGCAGTAGTCATCACAAAATGCATCAGTCTGTCGCCAGCGAGCAGCAGTCTACCAGTCTTTCAGCAGCCAGCAGCAGTCCACCCAGTCTACTGCTGTCGATGCCTCCGATGACGTCAGCAGTGAAGCAGTCTACCACCAGTCCACCCAGTCTGCCGACATTGATGTCTCCGATGACGATGCCTCAGCTGATGCCAGCGATGAAGCAGTCTACCAGTCCTTCAGCAGCCAACAGCAGTCCACTCAGTCTACCGATGTTGATGCCTCAGCTGACGCCAGCGGTGAAGCAGTCTACCACCAGTCCACCCAGTCTGCCGACATTGATGTCTCCGATGATGAAAGTGGTGAAACAGTCTATGAGTTCGTCGCCAGCCAGCAGCAGTCAACAACTGCACATGCTTCAGCCAAGAAAAAGCCAGCACGACCATGTCCATTCTGTAACAAAATGTTACCTCGTCTCAGTCGTCACATGCTAACGGTGCACAAAGAGCACAGGGAGGTGAAAAAGGCAAGTAGTCTCCCTCCAAAAGCCCGAGACAAGCAGTTGAAGCAGCTCAGAAGACAGGGAATCTTCCATTACAACAAGAAACAGTTTTTAAGTAACACGCCAGAGCTGCTTCGAGAACGGCGAAGAAAAGAAGACAGTCGAGTGGTTATGTGTACACATTGTAATGGGTTCTTTTCCAGAGCACACTTTTGGCGACATAAGCAAAAATGCCAAGCTGATAGTGCAGATGACCCACTGGCCATTCCAGTTGAACTGATGAAGCCTCTGTCTGACAACACACACACCAATGTTCCAGTTGAGTTTCGAGACAATGTCCTACGAAAGTTTTCCAACGACGAAGCTGGAAGAATGTGCCTGACTGATAAGTCAATTGTGATAGTTGGACGGCGACTCTATGACAAGATGAAACGTAAGCAAGACAAGCTGTCGGAGGTAGCGAAAAGTGTTAGAATGGACATGCGCAGACTGGCTACCCTCTTCATCACCTTCAAACAAGTTGTTGGCAACAACTGCGAACATGAAGATGCATCTTCTATGCTAGTCAGGTCAAACTTCCAGGCTCTAGAAGACGCAATAAATATACGGTGCACAGAGCATGAGCAAGAGGGTGATGAAGGACTGAAAGCTGGATTGAAGATTTCGTATTATTATCTCATTAAGAAATTTGCCAAAATCGTAAAAGTCACCCACCTACAATCAGGTGAGGACCATAAGGCAGCTGAAGTGGATAAGTTTACAGATGTACTGGCACTGAATCATAATATACTTTTTGGCGATGCACTTTACAAAATAAACAAAAGGCGGCAGACAAAACTCCGTCGGCCGGAAAATTTGCCACAGGAAGAAGACTGCCAGAAGCTCCGTGACTACACGCTAAAGCGAATGAGTGAACTGACAGCTGACGAGTACCGGGTCTGGTCGTCAACCGACTACTGTGAACTGCGGGACCTGGTACTAAGTCGGTTGACGCTATTCAATGCCAGACGAGGCGGTGAGCCAGCTCGACTCACAATGGCCGAATGGCAAGAAGCAGTCGCAGATAGCTGGCTGGATTCCACTGCAGTTGCCGACAGTTCCGATGTTGATAAAGAACTCTTTAAAGAATTCAAAATTACATATCAAACAGGAAAAGGAAACAACCACCTGGTACCAATTCTGTTCCCTTCTGACACCATATCTGCAATGGAAAAACTTACCGACTCAACCGTACGAAACTTTGCCGGCATTCATCACAACAACCTTTACACATTTCCCAACTCGAAGCATTCCATGGACCATGTCAGCGGCTGGCATTCTGTCCACCGTGTATCCACGGATGCCAATATCAAATGTCCGGAACTGCTAAACCCAACGAAAATGCGCCATTTGGTGTCGACTCTATACGCAGCTAGAGATGTGCCAGAGCAAGACCGCCGTCTGTTCTATTTACACATGGGCCATTCCGAGAAGGTGAACACAGCCATCTATCAAGCTCCGCTTTCGCACCAAGAAGTTACTAAAGTTGGATTTCACCTGCAACAGATTGATCAAAGTAAGCAAGCATGGCTTATTTTTTTAAAGTTGTAACTTGATGCATTTACTAATAGACCTAAAAGTTTTTGGACATCAAGGTAGCATAAAACATGTTAATACCACATACCTATGTGAAAAAGAGAAGCTGGCCAATATCCCAGTGTCTGCTACTTGTTTTGATTTGTTCAGTGACTGGACAGCTGAGAAAATCTTCATCTGCTACTGCGTTAGCATCGTCACCAACTTCCAACAGACCGTCGACCTCAGCCGTCAGTCCATCCAGTAAGTTCACTTCATCAACTGTCAAATATACAAGTGTTGCAAGCACTTATCAAATCTTATTTTATATGTACAGTCTATACAGTCTACATGCAGTTTACTACTTAACTGTAGACAAATAACTGCTTTTCACTTTGCTCACTGGCACCGGTGTAAGTTGTAATGTCTACATTTTATTACTAATTTTTAAAATTAAATTAGCCCATAAAAGACCGATGCATTCAACTAGTGCAGTGCAGGCGACTCTACAGCCTGTGATTTAATGTTTTAATAGCTGCAGCTGTTCCAGCGACGAAGTCTACAGCCAATCATTCATCACGTCTGCAGCGCTCAAATGTCACTGCTTCTGCTTCACCAAGCTGTTCGCCATCAGCATCACCGCCATCGTTGTGCAGATCAACAACTCCGACAACAAACGTATCAATGACCGCTACAGCTCGAGTTCGTTCATCTCCTCAGTCATCACCATCACAGAGTCCACAAGGTACAGCTGATCTCACTCATGATGTGAATATGCACACTCGGCAGGTCTGGGGCTAATTTGTGATTTGTGAAAAAACTTTAAAAGGTCTTAGGAATAAAGTTCTTCAAAACATTTCTAAACCCTTTCCGAAGCCAAGGGTGCATCTGCCACTGAAGCTTTTGAGCCAGCCATTGCAAAATGCAATGGGTGGCTTGAGAGGGTCAGTGGCGAATGCATTCTCAGCTTCGTAAAGGGTTACGTAATTGCTGGAAGAAGTCGGGATTTCCTAACTTACTCCCAAGATCTTCTTGAGATGTTCTGGGAGTAAGGTCCCTGCACTTTATAATACTGATGTCATCCAGGACCATATGTTGAGTTGTTGCCTACTCTGTTAGTGTTAAATAATGAAGTTGGTAAGCAAGCAATATTCAATATACTTACTTTCATATGAGTGAAATAGTGGAGTTGATAACAATGTTTACGATTTACGATGTGTTGCACTGATTGTAACAGAACTGTGACTTTGTGCTGATTATAAACAGCATGCACAAGGAAACGGGCACGTCGACTTGTGATATGCTCCGACAGCGATGAATCATCTTCTGAGTATACCGCTGCATCTGTGTCAAACATATCTGCCAGAACGGCAACAAGCAAATCTCAAAAACAGCAAAGTAAGAAAAATCTACCATTCATTTCATCAATGTAATATCGTATTCACTAGTTTACTGTAAGAAATCTTACTCAAGTAAGCACAGGAGAACTTTAAGATAGTCAGAGACACTGCTTCTTTTAAAAATTATTTTAAAACAACATTGAAAAGCAGTCAGCCGTTGCTAGTTGCTACGTCTTATAATGAAAACAGTGGCCTAATTTACGAAACATCTTACGACAATCTTAGGAGAAAGTTACGATATCTTTAGGCCGGCTCTAAATGATAAGTTAAAAATGCACTCTCGGGTTTGAAGAATTCAGGTTTTCGTAACTTTCTCCTAAGATGTTTCGTAAATTAGGCCACAGTATATCAACCCCGTGATGAATGACTGAAATGCAAGTTTTGCGATTTTAGAACGAGCACGAAAAACCTGGTCAGCCAAGGAGCGTGAATATGTGCTTCGTCACTTCAGTGCATACATTACTGCATCTGGACTACCAGGTACTGTACACATAAGGTTGTTGCAGTGTAATATCATATAATCTATACTCCTTTGAGTCAGTCTTCATTATAGCAGTATGATGTGGTGCGACAAAACACAGCAGTGGATGCATTGGCGTACTGAAAATTTATTTGCTAAACTGGAGTACAAGATATTTGTTTTAAATTGTATGTTTACCGTTGTCTGTGTATGTGATATATAATTTACAATAATAAACATGGGGCAGAGCCCCTCCCCATGTAACAGATTAACAGTTTTTGCAATTACTATTCCAGACCGATGTGTACATTGCATCCGATACAGCATTTCGTTGCACCCTGCTAGAGTTTGTGGTTTGCTAAAATTTTCATGCAGCCCGGCTATCGCATAGTAATAACAAGAATATGAGGCTTAATTGCAGAACGGCGGACCTATCAGTTTTGTTTACGTTTGCATTTCCTTTGCGTTTTGTTAAGTCCCGTTTTACGTTTTCTGTCTCGTGTGTTTTGCAGTCATCGAAATTCACGATTGTAGAACAGCGGACCTAAGTTATAGCTTTGTTGCAGTGGAATTTAGGATAAAACAGATCACTAACCTTAATCGAAAAGGTCACCGCTTTCGTCAAAACCTACCAATAATACGTTCTGTTCACGAAGAAAAGCGAAAAGTCGATTCTGGCGTTAAAAGTGAATTCAACCAGCGGTTCGGGAACGCTATTGGATACGATATTTGTGAAGAGTTTTTGCCATTGATGAATGTTACCCCTCAAGCCAAAATACCGTCATGCCTGATATTAAAAGTAATTCGCCACAGTGTTAGCACAAGCTTCATTACCGCCGTTACCGGTATTCTTATTCGTATTAACGAGTTAGGCCCTACGGTAAAACCAGGGAGTTTATTTCTAAACTCCCTGGGTAAAACGTGATCATAGTGGAAGTACACGGTGCTGATTGTTCTGTTGGTATGCAGGCAAAGCAGAAATAACAGAGTTCATGTCCAAGTATCCAGGGGTTACCTGTGACCACTGGACACTCGTCCGAAACAAAGTCATGAATGAGCAGAATGCCGTCAAAAAACGCTTAGAAAAATACTGCTGAATTGGATGTTATTGTCTCTGTGTTATGTTACCTATGGGCTTACTTGCATACATAGTATACTTACGTAGTATGCATGCATATTTTTGATAGTGTTGCCTCTTTCGTATCGTGTCTGTCAAATTAAGCTAGGCGTACATGTCCATTGTAGTCTGCAGGCCTACCGATACAAAGGGTCGAGTAGGCCTACATGTAGGCAAGTAACTTTACGACACCACTATAGTGTCGTGACTGTTAATGTCTGCCAGTTGATTCTTCTTTGTCAAGTTGTGTGACAAAACACAGTGATATTGTTGGGAGATGTAGGCTAGGCTGTTATATCCCGTTGATTTTAGGTAATAGCCTATTGATTCCAGTGATATTATGGTCCATTGGTCCTATTATTGTTGAAGATGGTGTATAGTTTATTTTTATTCTTTGTGCATTATTACGTATAATCCTTTGCATTTATGTTAGCTAGTAGTCCCCTAAGCCGCCGACTTAGCCGGCCGAGCCGGCCGTGATTTTGTTAAGCCGGCCGCCGGCCGTGAAAATTGCGGCTAAGCCGAAGCCAGCCGAGAAAAAAATTGAGGCTTAGCCGCCGGAAAAATAGCGGCTAGCCGAGAAAATTTCAAAATGGTTTAAAATTTGGGGGCCCCAAATCACAGGGAGCGTGCCCCAGCGTCCCCCAAATTTTGGGATCCCTACTTACTTTCATAAAATTTGACCTCGAGAGACCAAATTCGGCATATGTGATTGGTGAGGGGTTGTTTCTGGGTGATCACGCCCTATCCCAGCGTCCGCAATTTTTTTGGATCTCATGGCCTCACGCGGTATGAGAAACTGTCACCAAATTCCGCTTGGTGATCATCCTACATGAGACAAAAATGTTACAAGCAGTGGCGGTGGGAAGGAAGCGAGGTAGGGCGGCCGCCCCGGCCGGCACTTTGCAGGGGCGGCATTAGAGGGGCGAAAATTTGAAATTTTGTCGTTCGCATTGCAATGTGTTAGCGTTAGTTTATAAATTGCACTGAGGATAGGTGTTAAATTGCCGGTTGGAGGGGCGGCACCACGGACCTTTGCACCGGCCGGCAAAAACCCTCGCGCCGCCACTGTTTACAAGGTACACCACGCCCCCTGCTCCGGCCAAAATTTTGACACGAACTCTTACTCGCGATATCTGTTTGTGTATGGTCCATTTCTGTCATTCTGTGCGTTGTGTAATCGTCTGTAAAATGCCGGTATGGTGTCTAAATGAATCGAGGCCTCCCTCACATGTTACCATACCGACTTTAGTTGGTCTAGATCAAAACGATATGGGCGAAGGTATGGGTCCCAAAATTTGAGGACACTGGGCCCCGCCCCTTGGGATGGGGCATGGCTGACCCTGTAGAAATACAGCCCTCCCATCGTGTTATACTTTGCCAAATATGGTATACTTCTGGGTCAAACGCTACGAGCGTAATTATGGAGATCCGCCAGAAAAATTTGGCCCCTCGCGTCCCGCCTTCTAAGGTCACTCAAGGTCATTGGAACTGAAACGGATCAATCTAGTAATCTGCAGTTAAGCCGAAAATAAGCCGAGATTTAAGCCGCAAAAACATTAAGCCGGCCGCCGAGAAAAATATAGCGGCTTAGCCGAGATTAAGCCGCAATTTGTACTAAGCCGGCCGAGAA